>Ga0114934_10001687_pt1 | contig 14339 bp, 11 predicted proteins | sample 4SBtaG_2_FD_99695 | JGI IMG/M metagenome (GOLD analysis project Ga0114934, IMG submission 99695) | Deep subsurface microbial communities from Kolumbo volcano to uncover new lineages of life (NeLLi) - 4SBTROV10_white metaG | ecosystem: Environmental > Aquatic > Marine > Volcanic ... | reverse complement strand
GAATAGCTTGTCTTGTCTTGAGTGCCTTCATTTTTTCTGCCTGCGCCTACATTAGTGCATTTGATAATATTTGTGAAAGAACAATTATCCCAAGGATCTTCTTTTCCATAGATCTTTTCAAGGATTGTTCTTGTATATCGCCAATATGGCCACGACTTCTCTAAAAGAATGTCCAGTATATCATTCTGACGGATTATTCCCGATGGAAGAAGTTCGCCTGGGATTCCCCTGTGCGGTTTTCCCACAAAAAGGATTTTTTCCTTTGAATGGAAATATTTTTCTCCAACTATCCATGGAAGAAGAGGATTTTTTATTTCCGCCGAACAATTATTGCAGTATTCATTGTGTAATAATCTTAAATCGTCTTCAAAAACACTTTTAAAAATCTCAGTACTGTGATTTTTCATATTACCTCCTTGTTTTCATAATAATACTAAAATTAATTATTCATGTCAAATCCATCCAAGTATGACTATAACAAATTGTATGCCAATTAAGTATTAGGCCTACAGCAGTAAGGATTAAGGTTAATAACGAGAAATAGTTATGTAACAATAAATAGAAAAACATCAAATATTGACTTCATAAGTTGAACTTTACGCATAATTATATTGATTTATTTTTAAAAATCGCTGCATTAATGGGATTGGCACGGATATTGTTAATATAATTTCAGATTTACATGCTGTTAAAAAACTAATTTTCACGCAAAAGATAGATTCCTGCCTGCGCAGGAATGACGGAAAGTTGCAGGAATGACGAAAAACCTGCGAAATAAGCTCCCGTTATACCCGCGAAGGCGGGTATCCAGAGCATACTCATACTTCACTCATTTAAAATTTTTATTTCTACCCTTCTATTTTTAGCACGGCCGGACTCGCTATTATTACTTGCAATAGGATTAGATTCACCCTTTCCTTCTATCTTGAATTTGCTGACATCTATATTTTTGCAATACATAAGGTAATCCGCTACAGATTGTGCTCTCTGCAGGGAAAGCTTAAGATTATAATTCTCACTACCAACATTATCAGTATAGCCTATAACTAAAATGGTTTTGATATGATTTTCCATTATAATATCTGCAACAATTCCAAGTGCTTCCTTTGCCTCAGGTTTAAGGATAAATTTATTAAAATCAAAAAGCACACTCTCGGGCACAATTAATTTCATTCCATCTTTGTTTTTTTTCACACTAATACCAAGTTTTTCAGGTGTTGGTTTTGCTTCCTTTTTTGTATATTTTGCCACCTTTACATTGCTAAAAAGCATACCATAATCTTGAATATCTTCCCTATAAATAAATTCAATGCCATGAACATTTTTGTCAAAAGCAGCTGAAACAAGTCTTTTGCCATCTACAAAGACTCTGTATTGATGTCGCCTAACCATAATCCCTATATGTATAACCTTTTTAGGGGCATTATTCACCTGACCAATATCACCTATTCCTTCAAGTTTTAAATTACCCTTCTTATCCCAGCCCCATGCTCTATATCTTAAGTCAAAGGGTTGAAAACCAAAAAAATTCTCTTTTTTCCAATCCTTTTCATCATTTCCATACAAAAGGCGAAATTCAAGTTGTGTGCCAGACTTTAGTGCAATAGCATCAAACTCAATAGAGAATTCATCATTCCCTAATTCAATTTTCTTATAGATTCGTGTTTCATTGTGAGTACTATTTGCCAACCATATATGATTATTATATTTTGTACACTCTATTGTACCTATAATTTTGTCAAAACATTGAGGAACTTCTCCAATAGGACATTGACTAAAATCATCTTTTAATAAAACTTTATCACCGGGTTCAAACTTTTTTGTCCCACCAGTTACAAGGTCACTAGCAAATACACTGCCACAGACTAAAAAAATTGTGCAAATAAGAATCAATAATACTCTCATTTGTCCCCCTTGAAATATAACTTTTATAACTACTTTTTAAATTAGCATGAAATAAATCAAAATTTCAAATAATTTCCTTTGTCGCAAGCATTGGTGGGGGGTAATGCTTATTTTTTGAAAAAATTATTTACTTATAAAAATAGATCGAACTGCACCTTTTGGAGCTTTTCTCATACCTGCTCCGCCCCTTTGCCAGTATTTTATTGCTAAATCTTCATTTTCAATATAAGTCCCACCGACAAAATCTATTCCAAAATCTAAAAATTCTTTTAAAACAGCGACAGTAGGCCCCATTAATACTCTGTATTTTGCATTAGGAGTCTTTTTTATTACATCCATAAATGTCTTGTTTAAAAGGGTTATACCAGTAATGAATACAATAGATGATTCTTCCAATACTTTATCCGCTTTATTCCAGTGAATATCTCCTGGCCTTGGAACAAGCTCTACTATTGAAATATCAAGGCCTTCCCTTTTCCATTTCTCAGCTCTAGGGAAATGTCCTATAAAAACTGTTTTCTCATTTTTTACAATCGGATAGAGTTCATCAAAAACATTCCCAGCCTTGATATTATCAGGAATAGGAATAACACTATTAAGAGTAGCCATTGCAATTGAGACCTCTCGTGGTGATCCATTTATCAATTCCAAAAATGTATCTGACACTTTTTTCCCAATAAAATGGTCATAACAAGCATATTTTTGACAATTATTTATTTCCCCGGGAAAACCCGCCCATTGACTTGATATACCTAATCGTTTGGATTTCACCATTACTGTATGAGTGAATGTATATATTTCTTTGATTATATCATCATTTTCCTGCGCATTTTTATACATTATTTCTATTATTTTTTTCATGACTTTATTCCTCCTATTACAATCTAGTTATAAAGAGTATAACTAGGCATATCATTATTATTGTATTCAATGTATCAGGTCTTTTTAAATCTGCATATTTCGGAGGATTTTCCTCAAATCCTCTCGAAAAATATGCTTTATAGACATCATTTGCATAAACAAGACTATATGAAGCTAAAACATAAGGCAGTCTTAATACAAGTATTACTCTATTAAAATAATTAATATTTTTATAAAATACTCTCCTTTTAAAATCAAGAAATATATCCTTTAAAAATGGTATAAGATTAAATGCAACACTTATACTAAGAAGAAAATCTCTAAATCCTAATCTAGATAAAAGCCCAGCCCATTCAGAGGGTTCACTTGCATATATAATTATCTTTATAAGCAAAACTATATTTATCATTTTTAAAACAATAATAATTGTTGTAATCAAAGAATTCATGCTGAAACCAAATACCCCTATATGAAAGATAAATGGTTCACTTGAATTCAACCAACAAAATATAATAGAAAAAGCAATAATAGATGAAAATATTGAAGGATTTATTTTAAATGCATTATGCTTTTTAGTAAAATATATAAAACAACTCAAATAGAAAACAAAAAAGAGAATATTAAATATAGTATCATCAATTCTTGCATTCAGCAAAATACCAAAAAACATCAAAATTGCAGTTATCGGATAAAGATTAACCATGAAATCGTTTTAGGAGAAGTTTGCTTTGAAGGGATACAGTCATAAATAATACTATTGTCAAAGTCACATTTAAAATAAGGTATATTAGCAATGGATTAAACGAAAGTCCTAATTTATCGGTAAATAATAATACCTGCTTCATATATGCACTATATGCATTACTAATATTCATACCACCGAATACCATATATCCAAGCAGAGAAGTAAATGTACATAATATTCCGGTATATATTGCACATATTATTGAACTTAAAAATATATTTTTTATTAGATGAAGTATTACTTCCCAGAATATAATCTCAAGCAATATTGCCATTATTATGTTTGAAAGATATGGATTTGGACTTATAAATTTGAAGCAAATTACAATAATTCCTGCAAGCATAATAGATCCGAAACGAGGCACCATTTTTTTAAGCGACAGCATCAGGAAAAAGCCTATAGCAGTAAGTATTACTCCTCTAAAAGGGATTTTCAGAAGATGAAGAATACTTCCAAGAAACATCTCTGAAACTCCCCATATTCCGCCCATTATTCCGATATAAATCCAATCTTTTTTAGTAATAACTAACCTCCATTTTACAATCTTTAATTGCCCATTTAGTTGAAGCGTATTTCTTTCCTATCCAGTCTTCATGGCTCACATTTATTATACTTAATTTTCCATTAACAACTAAATTATATAGCAAATCCATTATAATTTTAAGAACCTCAAAATCAAGTCCTGACTCTGGCTCATCAATAATTAGAACATCAGGTTTATTTAAAAGTGCAAAAAGAATCATAGCCCTTTTTGCTTCTCCACAAGAAAGCTTAAAAATATCATTATTAATAATATTTGAAATCCTCAATAAATCTATAAGCCTCATTGATTCTGAACTATCAAATCCTGATATCTCATCTAGTATTGTCTCTTTACGAGTATAAAATCTATAATTTTGTGAAAGAAATTGAAAAGAAAGCCTTTTATGCCTTTTTATTTTCCCTTTCTGTGGTTTCAATTCTCCTAGAATAAGCTTTAATAATGTGGATTTTCCAGATCCATTTAAGCCTGATAATTGTATCCATTCACCCATTCGTATATTTGCATTTACATTAATAAGTAAGTCTTTTCTGCTATAAGAAAAACAAACATTAGAAATAGTCAGAATATCTTCACCAAAAGAATAATTCTTATTCAATGCAGTAATTTTATCTTCCGGGAAAAGTCCGTAATTTTCTGGTTTATATTTGTCAAAAGGCCATTTTAAAGTTGAAATACTCTGTTTATCAAGAAAATAAAATTTCCCGGAAAAGTTTCTCATTTCACGGCTTTTATGATTTGATATCATAATTGTCCCACCGGTTTTATTATGATCTTTTAGTATATTCAGAGCAATTTCCTTTTTCTTAACATCCAAAAATGAGGTTGGTTCATCAAGGAGAAGAAGTTCAGGCTTTTCAATACTTATAGCAATGAGAAGTAGAAGCTGCTGTTCCCCGGAAGAAAGCGTAAATATCTTTCTTTCCAAGAAATCCATAATCTCCCATTTTTCAGCAAGTTCCATAACTCTTTTTCTAAAATTTCCCTTATAATTAATACCAATTGCATGCTTTAATTCATCATATACCTTAAAGTAAAAAAACTGGCTAGATACATTTTGAAGCATATGTCTTATGGAAGAAAATGAATTCGCATATGATTCATATCTAATGAGTGCATTTGAAGTCTTTTCTAGTACTCCGCTTAAATATTCTAATAGTGTGGATTTTCCGACTCCACTTTTTCCAGCAAAATATATAAAATCCCCATTTTCGATACAAATATCTGTATTTTCAATGATATTCCTATCTTTATAGGATATTGAAAGCCCTTGTATTTCAATCATGCACAAATATTAATCCAATAATCCACATTAGTCAAAATCATGTTTTACAGACTGTTGAAAAACTCCTGAAACAAGTCTGGAACAAAATACTGTGTAGGACAACATTATCGGATTTGCCGACAGAGTTTTTCAACAGCTTGTTCACATTTCACAATCTTGAGTACAACATTGATGAAATGAATGAAGATACAAACCCCAATTTCCACAATCCAAAATCCAAAATCTATAATTTCTTCAATGTCCTTTTTACCCTTGACCTTTTTACCCTTTTACCTATAAAGATTATACTGTCTGCTTTACCATTCAAGAACTATCTGATATTATAATACTATCAATAATTCGGGGGTTATTATGAGTTTTTCCACTCGCAGATCAGAGCTTAAAAGCATTTCAGAAAAACTATTAAAAATAGCTGAAAAATTTTCTGATTTTTCCATGGTACAGCTTTATAATATTAAGAGTGCAACAACAAGATTCGGTGAAAATGAAATCACTCAAAATGTAGAGCTTAATGAAACTAGAGCTTCAGTCACACTTTGTAGAGATAAAAAAACAACCAAGGTTTCTATTGATAAATTCGATGATGAATCAATAATTGATAAATTTTCAAAGTCATCTGTTTTACTTGATTTTCAAAAAGAAGATACCGAATTTCCAGATTTTCCTGATAAACTTGAAGTAGAACAACCTGATAATTGTTATTTTGATACTACTGCAAATATTACTCCTGACAAAAAAGCTGAAATAATCTCTACTCATATTGATAAATGTATTCAAAAGGGCCTTTTAGCATCTGGAATACTTACAAATAGCGAAATGCGTTTCGCACTTTCCAATTCAAAAGGGCTTTTCGGTTACTTCGAATCCACAAATGCCTCCTTCTCTACAACGGTTATGGATGATAATGGTGCGTCGGGATGGTCAACAGATAATAATCCTGATATAGAAAAAATTGATTTTTCAAAAGTAAGTTCAATTGCAATAAAAAAAAGTCTCCTTAATATTAATCCAAAAGACCTCGAAGCCGGCAAATATACGGTAATACTCGAACCAGCTGCAGTCACAGATCTTATTCGGTTCTTATCTTTAAAGGGGCTTGCAACTCAGCTATATTTTGATGGTAGATCTCCTTTTTCAAATAAACTCGGTGAAAAGATATTTTCCGATAAAATAACACTTATAGACGAAGTAGATAATCCACTTGCTCCTGGAATGCCCTTTGATTTTGAAGGAATTAAAAAGCAAAATATTTATGCTGTTGAAAATGGCATTTTGAAAGACCTCCCATATGATCTTGCATATGCCAAAAAGAATGGCAGAAAATCAAATGGTCGAGGGCTTGACTATCCAAATTCATATGGTCCATTTTTTTTAAGTCTGAATTTGAGGCCAGGATCAAAAAGCTTGGAGCAAATTATTTCAGAGAGTGATAAATGTCTATTAGTAACTCATCTTCACTATACAAATCTCATTAATCCAAATGATCTCACAATCACAGGAACTACAAGAGACGGACTTTTCTGGATTGAAAATGGTAAGATTTCATATCCTGTAAAAAATTTTAGATTTACACAAAGTATTATAGAGGCATTCAATAATGTTATAGAAATCTCTAGTGATCAAATCGTAAAAAGTGCTTTTTTCGGTGGAAAGTCTATTGTAGCAGGAATGAAGATATCAAATTTTAATTTTACTAGTAAGACAGAATATTGAGGAGGAATTATGAAAGACTATTGTCAATTAGCTATACATATATGCAAAAAACTTGGTGCTGAATTTGCTGATATTAGAATAATAAGAATAAATCAGGAAGATCTTGGTGTTAGGCTTGGAGCACTTTCAAATATTGAAAATTCTGAAAGCCTCGGAATAGGCATAAGGACAATAAAAAATGGAGCATGGGGATTTGCAGCCTGTTCAGGAGTCAGCAATGAAATTGTAGAAAATACTGCAAAAAAAGCTTTAGAGATTTCCAAAGCATCATCTAAGAAAATAAAACAGAAAATAAAACTTGCTTCAGAACCTCCTCATATAGATAGATGGTGTTCCCCATACATTATTGATCCTTTTAAGGTTTCCACTGAAAAGAAACTTAATTTCTTGTTTGAACTAGATAAAATACTTCGTGATGACAAAAAAATAGTTAATTCACTTGCAACAATGAGCTTTTTAAAAGAATTTCAATGGTATGCAAATTCTGAGGGAAGTTATATTGTACAAGAGATACTTAGAAGTGGCGCAGGCATAGAAGCCCATGCTACTAATGGACATGAGGTACAGAAAAGATCATTCCCATGCTCTTTTGGAGGCCAGTATATTCAAGGCGGATATGAAGTAATAAACTCCTTAGGACTTTTGGAAAATGCAGAAAAAACAAGAAAGGAAGCAGTAGATCTTTTAGATGCAAAACCATGCCCGTCTGGAGAAAAAGAACTTATAATACTCGGTTCTCAATTAGCACTTCAAATCCATGAATCAATAGGTCATGCAACTGAGCTTGATAGAGTTTTGGGTTTGGAGGCAAATTATGCTGGGAGGAGCTTTGTTACTTTAGAAAAGAAGGGAAACTTCAAATACGGTTCTGATCTTATGAATATTGTTGCTGATGCTACCTTTCCTACTGGTCTTGGAACATATGGATATGACGATGATGGAGTAAGAGCTCAGAGATTCTTTGTAATTGAAAGTGGTATATTTAAAAATTATCTTGGGAATAGAGAATTTGCTCATACAGTAAATGATTCTAGATCTAATGGCTGTAATAGAGCACATGGATGGAAGAATATACCAATAGTCAGAATGCCAAATCTTAGCCTTCTCCCAGGAGATGCTAAACTTGAGGAACTCATTGCAGATACAAAAGACGGAATTATGGTAGATGGAGTTAAATGCTGGAGCATTGATCAATACAGATATAATTTTCAATTTGGTATGGAAATTGGATGGGAAATAAAGAATGGTAAAATAACTGGTATGCTTAAGGATACAAATTATCAAGGAATAACCCCTGATTTTTGGGGAAGCTTAAATGCAGTATGCAATGAAGATTACTGGACAATGTGGGGAGTCCCAAACTGTGGTAAGGGTCAACCCGGTCAAAGGGCTGAAATGAGCCATGGCGCTGCCCCATCACGCTTCGGAAAGGTAACAGTTGGCGTAAAATAATTAATGCCTAAGCAGAGAAAAATATTTATATTTTTTAAGCTCCTTTTCTGGCTTATTGGATTTATAGGAGCAATATTTTTGATATATTCCCCTGTATTTCTTGATGATTTAGGCAAAAGTAGCCTTATAATAAGCTTGTTCTTCTCAATTTCTTCGATTGCAAGTTTTCTCTCACAAAATATTTGGGGTCCACTTTTTGATCATTTTTCAAGTGTAAAGCCATTCATTATACTTGGTTTGGCCACTGATATGATAGTACTTTTATTATTATTAAAGTATACTTCAGCTTTATCAATAATTATTGGATTCAGCATGATTATGCTTATAGGTTCTGCTTTTATGCCAGCAATGCAGGCAGCAGCCACATTTTATTATCCCAAAGATAAAGGAAAAATACTTGGAGAACTCTTTGCTTATGAGTCTATAGGATGGGGAAGTGGCTCACTTACAGGTATAATACTATTTTCAAAGCTTTCTATTTCCGATATACCTATTTTATTTAAGATAGCATTGTTTATTGTCTCTATATTATTATTTTTCTCTATATTTATGCCAAAAATCAAATGGAAAAGAAATATACAAAGAAGTTTCCTTCGCTCCATGTCAAATCAGTTTTTTTTAATGAGAAATAGTAAAACACTTAGATATTTTTCTATACTTCTTCTCTGGATTTGCATTTGTAATAGTGTATTCTTTTCATATTTCGGTATTTATTTTAAAGATATAATAGGCGGTAATGAAAGCATGCTTGGTATGATAATGCTTATGGCTACTATATTTGGTGCTATTACTTTTCCAATATACGGTTCAATTGGCGATAGGAAAAAAAGTGTTTTTTTGCTAAATTTCATATTTTTCGCTTATTTTTTATGCTTTTTCTCATTAATATTTATTAAATCAAAAATTGCTGTAATGCTAATATATTCAGCACCGTTTTATCCAGGACTTCGTATTGCTGGAAATTTATTTATTAGTAATCATACTGTCAATAATGATAGGGGCACGGGCCTTGGAATAATTGAATCTACACATGCACTTGGCATGATAATTGGGCCTGTATTAAGTGGAATTTTACTTCAATATACCGGATATAACAATCTCCCAATTATTGCAACTATACTTACATTAATATATATTCCTTTATATATGATAACTAGAAAAGACCTTAAAAAAGCATTATAGAATAATAATGGGAGTAGAAGAATGAAAAAAGCACATATTGCTGAACTTGTACGACGTATTAAAGAAGATGATGATTTCATAAAATGGGCAATAGAAAGAGATGGGCTTGGTGTTCAATTCCTTCAGTATAAAAAGTATGGTCCAAAACTTAGCGAAAGAGAAAAGAAAACTTTGCTTGAAAGCCTTGCCAGATTGATAATATCAGATAATTACCATTGTGTTTCCCTTATAGGAAATCTTTTTGAATACGATGATCTTATAGATATAGAAGACAGAATCATAGGCCATGGTAAGATAGGTGGAAAAACTACTGGCATGCTTCTTGCATATAATTCTTTAATAAAAAGAGCATCTGATATTGGACTTAATGTAGAAATACCTGAATCATGGTTTCTTGGAAGCGGTGTATTTTCTGACTTTCTAAGAAGAAATGGTCTTCATAGATATGAACATTCAAAATTCATTAAAGACAGTTATGAAATGAATTATAAGGAATTTTTAGATGTACTTCCTATCACATCATTTCCGGATGAAGTAATTAGTGGAATAAGAGAAATACTCATAAATACACATGGGAATCCACTTATTCTTAGATCTTCTTCATTACTTGAAGATAGTTTTGGAACTCCTTTTGCAGGAAAATATGATAGCTATTTCATACCAAATACATTTTCTATAGAAGAAAATCTTGAAATGTTTTTAAATGCAGTCAGGGAAATCTATTCATCAGTCTACAATCCTAATTCTATGGAATATAGAAAGAAAAAACATCTTCTTAATGAATATGAAGCAATGGCAATACTTATTCAGAAAGTTATCGGCCAGAGACTGGATCAGGAAGACGGTAATTCCTTTTTCTGCCCATTATTTGCAGGTGTTGCCTTTTCTCAGAACTGTTATCCTTGGTCTGAATATATCGCACAAGAAGATGGTTCTGCTAGAGTTGCTTTTGGATTAGGAACATCGGTCGTAGATATTGCTGATGAAGAGAGAATATTCATTTTTGATCTTTCTAGATTCAGTATTCCTACAAAAAATATAGATGAATTTTTGAAATCTTCTCAACGCACAATACAATTGATAGATCTTAATGAAAAGGATTTCAAAAAAAATATAAAATCAGTGAAAATATCTGACTTAAATGGCATAAAAGATTTCAAAGATATCTCAGACATAGTCAGTACTGCGGATAAAAGTTCCGGAAGACTTAGACCTGCAACTAAATACACTCTTGAAAAAGACTATCCTCTTATAACATTTCATAATTTTAAAAAATGGGGGAAATCCCTTAGAAAACTACTAAAAGTAATAGAATTTAGCTATTCAAGGCTTAATATAATAGAATATCTCAATCAAATAAAATGGGATGTAGTTGCTGAAATCATCAGAATATTGAATATTAGTAATCTCGATAATATCGATAGTGATTATGGGCTTCATATTGTAGAGATTTACCATGCATTGAAGGATGATACCCTAGAAGATTTTGATGCAAATATGGTTAAAGAGTTTTTCAAAGATAATAATGATTTATCAAAAGAAATACTTAGAAAGCTTAATATAGTAGTAGATGCTAAAAAACTTCTAAAAAATATGAATAAATACGATGATTTTAAAGAAATATTTGATTCACTTATCAGCTATGAATTGAAAAGTGGATTATTATTTATAATGGCAAAAAATGCTGTTGATATGGAATTTGCTGTTAATGATGGTAAATTTTATATTCTTCAATGTCGTCCTCTAAGCATGTACGAAAATAGCCTAATTAATGAGAGATTGGATGAAATAAATATGGAAGATAGGTTCATAGATACAAATTGGCCATGTCCTAATGCAATTGTAGATGGAATAAAATATGTAATATTTGTTGATGATAAAAAATATTCAGCACTTCCAATAAATAATAAATATTCAGTAAGTACTAAAATTGGAGAATTAAATCAAGTATATAATAATACTTCGATAATAATACCGGGAAGAGCTGGTTCATGTCAGCCAGAGCTTGGTGTTCCAGTAAAATACAAGGATATAAATAATTCAAAACTGCTTATTGAATATCCACTTGAGCAGAATCAACCAGATTTTTCATATGGCTCTCACTTCTATCTTGATTTAGTTGGAGATAATATTTTCACATTTGCAATAGAACATGGTAATCTCTTTAGAAAAGAACTTATTTATGAAAATATGATAGAAACATATTTTGATGATACTATTATAGTGGCTAAAATCCCGCAGACAGTATTTTTATCTGGTGCTGAGAAGAGAATAATCGCAAAAATTAATTAATTTGGAGGAGATTGTGAAAACTATATTTTTATCGATTTTTTTTATTATCATGGTATTTCCATTATATTCTGCTATGAATTGGAATAATATTTCTATTTACGATTCTCTAACTGGTAAGAAAATCTTGTTTTCTACTCTTTTAAAAGATGTAAACAATGATTTTTCTGTTGTATTTGTGGGAGAGTTTCACGATGATCGTATTACCCATCAACTTGAATTTGAATTGCTAAATGGTCTCTATTTTTTTAATCATAGTTGGAATATATCTATGGAAATGTTCGAGCGAGATGTTCAAAAAACTCTTGATGAATATCTTGAGAATAAGATTTGTGAGACTTCATTTTTAAAAGAATCTAGGCCATGGGGAAATTATAAAACAGATTACCGACCTTTAATTGAATTCGCAAAAGAAAAGGGACTTGATGTAGTTGCAGCTAATATTCCCAGAAAATATGCTGCAATGCTTGTAAGAGAAAGCTGGGAAAAACTTAATTCTTTTCCAAAACCTGAAAGAAACTTCATAGCTAATAAATTAGTCGTTATTAATGATAAATATAGAATAAATTTTATTAATACAATGATTCAAAATATGGGAAAATTTGATAAGTCTTCTCTCCCTATGATAGATAAAATATATGCAGCACAATGCATAAAAGATGATACAATGGCCGAATCAATATCTTCTTATCTTAAAAAAAATCCTGATAAAAAGCTAATACATTTTAATGGAAGATTCCATTCAGATGAACACCTTGGTACTGCCCAAAAGCTATCATTATTGAATCCAAAACTCAAAATATGCGTAATCTCTATTATTCCATGCATAAATAAAATCCCGAAAAAACTTAATCGGGATGATAAAATGATAGGAGACTATATTATTTACTGCCTAAGAAATAGTGAATATAAAAATACAAATAAAAATGCTATGTTTAAGCATTTTTAATTGCAATATTAACCCTTGTCCCCTTTGATGGATAGCTTTCTATCCACATATTCCAGCCACTTAAATCAAATATACTGTGAGCTAGATAAAGTCCTATACCCGATGATAAATATTTGGAGTTTTTAAAGTTATTGCCCTTGAAAAAAAGCTCGGTTATTTTAGGAAGTTCCTCTTCTGGAATACCAATACCTTCGTCAGTAAAAGATAAGGTATATTCTTCATCCAGTTTTTCGATTTCAATTATTATTTTACCTTTTTTTGAAGAATATTTAATAGAATTATGAAGTATATTCCTAAATGCTTGAAAAGTAAATTCAGGTATGATTTTAATGATTATCCCCTCGGGTATATTATTCATTACTTTCAGTTTTTTATTATAAATAAATATCTCTTCTGATGAGATCAATTGTTTTATTAATAAAGAAAGGTCTTTTTCTTCCATAGTGATATTGGTATTTTTCTTTAACTGTTCAAGATATGATAAGAAAGAAAGATTATCCACTAAAAGCCTTAAGTATTCGCCATTTTCCCATGTATTCATTACAATATTCTTCTGTTCTATTGTACACTTTGGATCATTAGAACTCATTTCTTTCATAATTTCTATATGTTGAAGCAAAGATGAAGATGTATCTCTCAAAGAAAAAAGCGCATTTTCAATGAGCTTTATTCTATTTGTACTTTCATCTATAACAGCAGTTATTTCTTCTATGATTATTATCATATTATTCTCATATTTATCTAATATTATTTTGAATTTTCTAGCACCTTTATTAATCCTTAATATTTCTCTTCCAATGCCTCCTTTTTCAAGAGAAGAAATTTTTTCAAAAAGTATGGATTCTTTTGATATTCCAAAAGAGTATAGACAATTATATATATCTTCACCTTCTGGATTTCTACCAAATAGTGATTTACTGGCATCATTTACATTAGAGATTTTAAGAGTATTATCTGCAATAATTATTGGATATGGGAATCTTTTCAAAACATTAATTGAACAATCATTCATCTGTTTTTTCCTCCTATAAGATTATCTGTCTTTATCTCATCTAAAGTGCTGTCCCAAGTGAAAACTACTGAGTTCATATTTTCTTTTATATCTAATTTTTTATTCCCAATCATTATAATCGTACCCGGATAAATAGTTCCGGATACCGTGATTTTTGTATCTGAATCTACTTTTGATGATTGCTTTAAACTGATTAATTCCTTTGAGAGTTCCTTTTCTTCTTTTGTGAAAGTCTTGATTTCTAATGCAAATTCTAAAAGCATATTTCTTTCTTCTTCAGAGAGACTCTCTGGTGATTCACTCACCATCTCAGACAATGGTATTAGATATTCTTTTAATCTTTTAATGCTTTTTCTTATAAAATCCAGTCTTTCAGAGCTATCCTTTAATTTCTCCAGAATATCG
>Ga0114934_10001686_pt1 | contig 14345 bp, 5 predicted proteins | sample 4SBtaG_2_FD_99695 | JGI IMG/M metagenome (GOLD analysis project Ga0114934, IMG submission 99695) | Deep subsurface microbial communities from Kolumbo volcano to uncover new lineages of life (NeLLi) - 4SBTROV10_white metaG | ecosystem: Environmental > Aquatic > Marine > Volcanic ... | reverse complement strand
ATACTGCCATTTCATATGGCGCATATTCGATTGGTATCTTGCCAATATCCTCTAATTCAGGTACGTCTGGAATATAAGAACCAATCGCTTTAGCCCACATCGCTAGTGTTTCAAGCGGAATAGCTTCGTAATCACGTTTTGCTCCATCCTCAGGTTTTTCTATAAATGCACTAGAGAAAGTGTCGCCAAGTTGATCCTTAAGTTGTTTTTTGTATAGCTTTGGTAAATCAAACCATTTGTTCCATACATTATCTACCAAGAAATTGCGCAATCTTTCGTCTTTGTCATCAAATAAGGCTAACCTGGTTTCATATTCAGGATAAGCATCAAAGAACCTACTTATTGCTTCTGTGTCGCCACCTTCCTGCGCTGCCCAAGCTGCACTCATTAGTTTTTTCAATACTCGTTGCCTACGTTCACCTTCTGGATATAGTTGTCCTGAACTACCAAATATGAACGCATTCAATGTGCCTGCACCCACCTGTTCTGCTGAACGCTGTACAGCCTGTAAATATATATCACCACGTTTTTCGATCATCGCTATTTTAGCTTCGTTGACACTTATCAATCCTTCGGCAGCCATGTCGGATAACGCTCGATCTATACGATAATCGTCCCACTGATCATAAATTGGTAAATCAAATTTACGTCTTAGATTTTCCTCGATATTTACACCGCCTGGTCCACCGATCCCTAGAAGCGCAGATATGGCTTTAAGTTGTCTTGTCATAGGTAGAGGTCCAATTCTTTCTGGCGTGCCTCTAAGGTACTGATACGCCCACGTTAGGGGTACATGAGGAGATGCCGTCATCGTAGACCAGTCAAATGCGTCAAAGCGCAAATTCGAATCCTCTGCTTGAGCATTTTCTACTGCCCGATCATAAACTTGTCCTGAACGACTTTCCATAGCTGTATCAAATTCGGTCTGTGTGATCTTACCATCCTCAAGCATATCGTACAGTTGCCGATTGGCTTTCATAGTGGTCTGCTCCTGGCTACGTTGTCGTGCTTCAAACGGCCATAAAAATCTACCAAATGGCAAGCCTATATCGCCTGGATTTACCCACATCCCACCGCCCATCCAGTCTGGCAAGAAAGGTAACGGTATCTTTACTCTACCTGCCAAACGGTCTGGGAAATCTGGTTGTTGTACCTGCGTATGTAAGAATTTATTTATACGATAATAAGCAGCTAACCACTTAGGTCGATCAATAGAATGTATTGCCCACTTACGCATACTAGTAGTTAGCCAGAACTCATATGGTGCAACTAAACCTAAGTAGTGATTTTGATTATATCTACGTCCATAATTCAATAGAGCAGCATCTCGTTTGTACTCGCCCCATTTCATAGACAACAGTTTACTTTCAGCCATGTTACCCTGTTGTTTACGCAACCAATCAGCAAATTGCTTGGCTTCGGCTGGTTCTAGACTTCGTATAAAATTACCAGAATTGACCGTATCCATAACACCATTCTTGGTCTGTGCCATATTTACCATATCGTCTAATAGAGGCATAGTCTGATACTGCATTTCCTCCATAGCATTACCATACGGTACAGGTTGATAACCCATTCGGTCTATCGTACCAGGCACTAGATCACCAGTAAGCTGTACCTCTTTCATTGCAAATGGCTGACCTTCTGCACCTGCGCCACTCCTAGAGTATTCACGCACCAGTTCATCGCCTGACAGTTTAATAGTACGAGGTTCTGGCTCATCCACAAAACGCACCAAAATGCTTTCGGCTATTGGTCTTACGATCCGTACAATATCATCATCAGGTTTAGGGCTAAGTTTACCTAGAATGATTGCCTCTCGACCATCTGCAAACTTAATGGTCTGGAAACGATCAGGATCATCCGCTACTTGTTGACCCATCTTTATTGGATCTAATTGATGAGTTGCGTTTGTGTTTTTCTCGCCTGCTACCTGGAACAATACATCAGGTTTAGAATATGTTGACCTAACAGCTTTTATACGTGAGGCTTTATCATTAGCATTATATGTTTTTATTTCTATACCTCTACGCTTAAGTCCGTCGATAGTAGTTTGAGGTGTATCATGTGGTACTACCATAGCAGCTACTTCATCAAATCGGACAGCACGATGTGGTATAGCCTCAAAATAGCGTGCAGGAGTTTCACGTATAACTTTAGCCAATTCTATTGCTTTATCAATTTGTGTCGGTGATACGCCCCGAATGTGAAATCGATCTCCTTCCATAGTTAATTGGAAGTCATCAATAGATTGAGGATCTTCAAAAAGCTCATAGCCGTTTCTGCGTAATATACTTTTCATTACCCTACGCTGTGCATCAATATCAGAAACTGCAAGTGAGGCAGTCCTCCTGCCCATTACCACTTGATTGAACTCAGCGATAGTTTCCATTACAAGATTTTCATCATTATGATAAACTTTATGCTGTTCTCGTATTTTCGATACTTCCCAATATAAACCTCTAGTATCCTCTATATATTCTTGGACTATATTGGAAGGTTGTAGTTGATCGCTATATTTGCGTATTTGGTGTACGCTAGTAAACCTACGTGCAGACAAAGCACGTACCTTACCTTCGGACATTCCGCGAATTTCCCGACCAGGGTTTGGTATACCTTTAGCTAAAACTACATTATTCAAAGTATATGGTTGCCATTTGCCTTGTACTTTAATGCGAGGTGGACCAAATATAGAACCTATTGTTTCTTGTACGTAGTTAATAAAATCCTGTTTGTTATACGTAAATCTGCCATCTGAAATGGCGTATTGTCCTGAATTATCTGTCCCTCCGTATATCGGATTGTCTGCTATGCCAAAAGTTACTTCGTCAGTATGCAAGTCAAGAGAACGAGTTTCTAGCGTCTCTCTCCAACCTTCCCAGAGTATCGCACGTGCCTTCTCTATATCATTTGCTACGCCACCTTTGTTAGCTACATCTTTAATAACTATCTCAGTTGTCACCGATGGCACAGAATCAAAAGAGCCGTCTTTTGTATCCAATCTGATTTCATGTACATCTATGAATTCATCTGGGTGTTCAGGATACAGTTTGTCACCTTCTTGCCAACCAACAGGCTTTTTGACTATTTCATATTCTTTCCGATAAACATTACCCCCCACAATTATTGTTCGGCCTCTTGTTACATCATCTTTAATATTTGTCGCCAATCCCATAAGGTACTGTCTGCTATATAAATTGTACAAGCCCTCAAGTTCATCCTTTGTTGGCATAGATGTTTTGCCATCCTGAACTTTTACATAGTATGATTGTATTGAGTCACCCTCTTCCAAACTATTCATTCGCTCTAAAGAAATAGCCTCTGGTAATTTATTAGTCTCCATCATATACATATAGCGTATAGTATCCATCTCCAACGCTTTTGAGATGGCTTGTTCTTTATTCACACTGTGTAGCCCTGACTCAAGAGGACCGATCAAATTGTCCTGAAAGCCCTTTCCCTCATCCCAGTATTTACGTCCAATAGCCTCATATGCAGGTCGCATTCTAGCTGTCAAAGCGTCATAATCCTTCATCTTTACTCGCGGATAAGCTGGCATTGCTCCTCTTTTGCTGTAGGCATCCCTTTCGTAAACCCACGTACCTTTTTGTGGATTGACTACGTCCTTTTTGAAAATAACGGTGACGTTGCCAAAACCAGTATGTCCTAACTCCGACTTATGTATAGCAATACTAGGGCTAGGAAAACCACCTAAAACCATAGCTTGATTTACACGTTCTACACTCAAATTATGTGATGCGTATAAATTCTTGACTTCACCACGTTGGAATAGTACGTCCTGTGATGCTGGTGGTGGATCAAGCTCTTGTTTCATCAGATCCTTAGCACGTTCCCATAAGGCTGGTTTGGAATTATTAGGTATCTCCAGCATTTGAGTCTGCTGTGGTGCAGGCTCTTTCTTAACTAATTCGTAATAATGCTTCAAGATAGTTCGGACTTTTTTCTCACTTCTAGCATGATTATTGAAATCTGTAAGTAATTCTTTTTGGAATGCGTTAAGCTCATCCCCAAACATAGACGTTTGGTTAAGATAATCCTGTACATTCGTATTGGAGCTTTGTTTGATCTCTTGCAATTTAAGGACAGACTTGCCTATATCCTCAGCAATAACTAAATCGGGTCTTATATTATTGGTTCTAGCCAATGCCTCTATGTCAGCAATATTACCAGCTTGTCTCACTACAGCCGTAGTGATATTTTTTACACCTAACTCATTAGTTTCAAATATAGAATTAGCTAATCGTACACCTGTTTCGCCTGGTATAGCCTTTGCAAATACTGCAGCCGTTAGTCTGTTGATAGCATCACTAGTTAACTGCATACCTGTCGCATCGAATAAAGCAGCACGCTCTGTCTCAGGTATACCTTCCATAAACGATTTAACAAAATCTCTGTTTTTCGCACTACGAAACGTTGTTTCCATATTACCAGTAACATCTATATGTAATTTACGCAGAGACTCATCGCTTATTCTGGCTGCGTCCGCAACAGCCGTTTCTACTCTAGACATAACCTGTACAGTCGATACATTAGCTTCACGTACAAAGTCTGGGATCAATTTTCGGTTATTTAGTACACGTACTAACATTGGCAAATTAAACATACCAGGCTCATAATCCGTTATGCCATATGCGCTAACATCACCGCTAAATAACTTATTTAGTTCGGCTGTATATTTCTCCACATTTGCACTTTCAACACCTGCTGGATACTGTTTTGCTCCGAAAAGCCACGCAAGGTAACGTACATTACCACTTAATATTTGACCTTCTGGTGTAATAATTGGTGAACCTTCAAGAATACTATTGGTGTCTTTTAGTAGTTCGTCAGCACTTAACTGTTTAGAGATCTTTAATACTTGATCTGTACTAGCCTGTCGCCCACGTTGTCTTGGTTGATATTCTTGAGCATACTTTCGATTTCGCTTCATGGTAGTTAAAACAGACTCTGGTGGCTCGTGACTAGCAATAATGTCTCTGCCTTCTACAATACGCCATTTCAGATCGTATTGTTTAGTAGGATCAGATCCCCATCCTTTTACAGAGTTTCCAGTAACACCAGCTAGATCAGGATAATCATTTAATAACCGATCAAACAAGTCTCGCATTGCAGGTGATAGTTCATCCTCTAATGGAGAATTGACAATACTTTTATAAATGTTACGTAACCAGCGTTTTAGTTGTTCAAATACTATTTCTAAACTAGAGTTGGGAGCTTTACCTTCGGATAAATATTTTTCAAACCCACGTGCAAATTTTTCCTCTGCCTCAACAGACCAGTCGTATTTAGGTCCAAGTATTGGATCTTGGCTAACAAAAGTAGCACCTGACCATTCTGCAGCTATTGCCAGATCCTCCTGCAAAATAGTATTCCCCAGGTATCCGTCTCCTTCAAGTTCACGTCTAAATACATGCCCAATCTCATGTACTGCTGTACTTACATCTGCCTGACTCATCATATGCAAGAGTGCCCTGCCATCCTCCAGGAATGTAACTGCGCCTTTCTCCGTTCCCTGTAACACAACATCACCAGTAGTTGGTGGATCTTTAGTTACACCTGCAAATCTATGGGCATACCATTCGTCAACATCTGCGACCTCACGTCTACTTACAGCCGATCTAGCACGAGCATCAAGTAACGTCATTACAGCTTCTACTTGACCATCAGTACCAGTAAAAGTTGTTGCTTGTGGATCACCTGTTTCAGGAGCAGGGCTATCAGCTAATGCTTTTTTTAGTTCCAGTATTATGTCATCACGAGTGCGCCAGCCACGTACAACTTCAACAGAAGGAGTTGGATTTGTAAATTCTGACCACTCCTTCATAACATGGTCGGGTATTGGTTCGTCTCTGGCAATAGCACTCTTAATGTTTTCAGCCCAAACCGTTTGCCAAGGAACTACTTCTGCTGTTGGATGTCCTAATTGGGGGTTATTAAACAATTCCTCGGTAGTTAAGTGTACAGTAACTGTATGGCTACCTGGTTGATCTTTACGTCCAGTATAACTAGTAGCATCAAAACCTCTACCTAATAGTGCATCGCCCATAACCTGATTAACTTCCCAAGCCTCATAGCCCAAGTCCTTGCCAGTGCTTTGAATCTCGTAATATGCTTCTCCGTTAGTGCTGAACATATCAGAAGGTTTATCCATAAACCCTAACTCGCCAAAATCTCCCTCTTTGTGCATTACGTCCCAAATCGGATCAAGAGGAGCTTCAAAGTCCAAAATATTTTGGGCTGTAGTACGAACGTAATTAACTCGTCCTTTTCCTTTTGTTGCACCTTTTTGCGATGCTCCCCTAGCATAAGCCTCCGCTGCCTCACGAGATACCGTTGTATAAGCACCTTGACCCTCACGACGAGTCCTAGTTCTTTGAGGATCTATATACTCTATATTGCCTGCTGGTGAACCATGATATTCGTATTCTGGCATTTCAGGTCGAACGCGCTCAAATTCCTCCATTGTCATATGTGATGCCAGTTTCGTTTTAGCGGCTGCATCCATTTGTTTTCTGATAGTATCTTTTAGTGCATAAACAACAAAGGAATCTTTAGAGCCAGCTTTGGTTTGCAGATGTATTTCAGAATTTCGTTGATAACCTATTTCGTCCATTAGTTTTACGATAAGGTCTTTTTGTTTTTTGGTAATACCCTCTACATGGATGGCTATCATAGGCTCACCCTGTGCAGTTCTAACTATCTGCGTTGTTACCAGTTCGTCATACTGCGTTTGTAACTGTTTGTTACCTAAATTTTGAATAAGAGGTTTTAATTCTGTTTCCAGCCATGCTGGATCTGACGCTATTCCACCTAGTCCACCCTGAGGAGCGTCAACAGCTTCTGTAATCACCACTTCCTTTGCCATTTCATTAGTAGCATCATTGATTTCTTTATCATTACTAACAATATCTCTAGCAGCTTTTAGTTCAGGATCAATGATCTTATTGACGGCTTCCATGCCACCTTCGTCTAATGCTTTAGCAAGGTCAGCACCTAGATCGTCTGTACCGTCAGGTAGTTTTGTGGCATCAAAGTCTGGATGTTTTGCACCACCTTTGTAGAGGGATTGTATTCCAGAGGGTGAAAAAAATTCGGCAGTAGATATATCTTTAGTTTTATCTACGGTTGTTCTTGTTATCCAAGCTTGGTCAACTAACCATACTAAGTTACGGTTATCAGCATACTTACCTATATCTACCAATACTGCTATTTCCTTGTCGTACCACTTCACAACATCACCAATTACTAATTCACTTTCACCATCCCATACTTTAGTAGCTCTTACACTAAAGGCTTCCTTTGCTCTCACCAATTTAGCTTTGGCTGACACCACGTCATCGCTAAATTCAGCGAATTTGAGTTTTGCATCCTCCATATCTGCCAAATATTCAGGCTTTTGGCGCATTATTTCTAGCTTCTTACTAGCCTGTATATATTCCGTATAGGCATCACGTAATGCTGGGGGCAGGTCTGCCACAACACCATAATCTAATGGTCGCCATATGTCATAGGTAGAGATCTCAATCGCTATCCTTTTATCACGTCTATAGTTCCAATATGCAATCTCATTAGCCATTACTTCTAATGGATTGCCTTCAGCATCAAAATCATCAAACCAAGAAGTCTTAATCTCACCATCATCAATACGTTCTTGTATATGCTCTAAATACCAACGTGCTATATCAGCTTCATCTATACCTGCCTCTCTAGCTATTTGATACATAGTCATATCTTTATCGTCAAACCCAGCCCTTGTTTGTTTATCACGAGCTGCCTTATCCATATCAGTATTGGCAATAACTTTTCGTAACATTTCGTTAGGAGCTTTGCCCAATTCGTCGAAGTGTTGAGGATTTTCTACTATTCTACGTGCCACAATATCTATTAGGTCTATCTCATTGCCTACTGCAACTAAATCGTCAAAATCTTTTTGACTGCTTACGTCTACATCATTCAATGAGTTTGTTCTAATAGCATCAGGTGCGTCATCACCGTAATTCCATTTAGGTTGTGTTACGCTTTTAGCAGGTTCTGGATTAGGATCTATTTTTTCAGGCACATAACTACCATCAGTTTGTAGTTTGCCTGCTTGATCGCCTTTTACTTGAGCAGTAGCCTCAGCCGTTGTTAGTTCAGGTTGACGCATTTCTAAGGCTTGGACCTGTTCCTCCTGGGTTGATGTTTTAGCGGTACTGGTAATATCATCTGCTTTTACATCCGCTTGGCTTGTTGCGAATACTTGTGCCAGATCTCTATCATGTCTTTCTATAGCTTTTGTCCGTAACTTAATCCGTTCGGCATGGAATTCGGCATGAGTCTGATCGGATACACCTTCCCGAATAGATCGCCAAAATTCCATTACACGCATTTGGTCATCGGTATTGAATTGCAACATATTACGTTGCGCATTAGCTAAAGCATCTGCGTATGCTTTATTATTAGTCGCTTTCTTTACTGTAGCTACCAAGTATTTATTGATACGTTCTGTGTATACCTGGTGCTTTTTCATCATATCTTTATATGCTGCATCTAGTGGAATTTGTACATCGTTCTCCCAATCGCCTTCACCCTTATCTTTAGCAAAATATTCGCCATATAGTTTTTGTCGTAATTGATGAAAATCCGCATCGGCTTTGTGTTTTAGTTCTACATTACGTAATAGCTGGGGTGCAGTATCAGGTTTCAAACCTAACTCGTTCACACTATTTTCTAAAGTATTGTATAAAGTTAGTTCCCTTTGGTTTTGTCGTTTCCATAAGTCGTCAGCCTGTTGGAACATAGACTGGATCATAATTGTTTTTATTTCTGGAGTAGTCGCATTGTTTATGTCAGCCCAAGACTCATTCAAATTCTTAAAATGCAGGTCGTATGTTATTGCTCGACTACTATCTACATCACCAACAAGTTTGAGTAATCCTCCTGCACCTTCCGCTTGTAATATAGTTGCTTGATAACCTGCCTGTGCCTCCAGATCATCTAAAAACCTCTGGTCTACATTTGCAGAAACCTCTGCTTTTACTCTAGCGACTGCTCGTGTGAAATCAGTAGCTGTGAAATCTGTTCCTAACTTATCAAATTCCTCTTGCAAACGATCCTCTAAACCATCTCGGATCAATATTCTACGTGCTGTGCCTGGTTCAAAACCTCTTTGTTTATCAATGGCCTCATAAAATCTAGTAGGTGATATTTTTTGTGGTTCATTTAGGATAGCCCTACCAATTTCAGCAGGATTTTTACCATCTAATACAGCCTGATAGATAGCATTTACTGCTGTATCGCCTAACGCCTCACTAAGACTTGGGGGCATATGATCTACACCTACACCTAATCTATGTACTTGTGACCACATTTCCTCAAACCCTGTCATTACAGCATAAGCAGATTGCCACTGTTCAGTAGTTTGTGCAGCTTTACCCATGTTCATAAAAGTAGGGACTTTTTCCGCAAATGTCTGAATTCCCTTTTGAGCTTTATGTAATACTTTTGTTGGTAGACCACCTTGTGGTTGTTCGGCTTTTCCAATAATATTGAGTGCATTACTGACTGCTTTATCTAAACCAGCATTACCACCAAACGCATCGGGTAAACCTGCCTGTCCAATACCTGCTGTCATTCTAGCTGGTACTGCTCCATACTCAGACATCTTATCAACTAAAGCCTTTTTACCCATAAATAAATTACGGAAACTATGTATGCCACGTGCAGGTAATGTAACCAAGCCATTCAATAGATTATTCATATAGTAGGCAGGATTAGGAGTAAGTAATATCAAAGACTCTAGTGCTTTAGTAGTAGCTGCAAGCTGTGTACCAAACCCATAAGGCTTGACACCAAATAAACTTATGCCCCATTCCGCAGCTCCATCAGCTACTGCTGAATACAAAGCCGAGCGATACATATCTAAGGTGTAAGGCACACCTTCTTGTTTGAAGGCTTTTACATTTTCAGTAAGTGTTTTAGCATTCACTTCCACAGGTTTGAGTAAACCTGTTTGATCACCTAGTCGCTGTATTTCTTTGATCTGTTCGCCTCTTTGGCTAAGTTTATTTGAATATTGAGACAATACAGCGTCAGCCTCACCTTTGATCACACGCTCCATAACTATTTCGCGATCTACATCTAGCTTGACGGCAATATCATCGACTAATTCCGCAAATGGCTTATGGTAGTCCCAATTACCTAATAGAGTTTCTACTTTCGCCAAAGCACCATTTTCTAATACACGTTGGACTACTCTGCCGTAAACCGTATTAGCTAAATTACCTGCTTCTGGAAAATCACCTTGTAATTGGGTTGGAGCATTTGTCATGCGTTTTATCATTTGATGAGTAACGTGTGGAAAAGCCTCATCCAATTCGACAGACGATAAAGTAGCTGATAAGTGGTCATGCGTGGAATTGACCAGTTCTCTTGCTCTTGAGCCTGGAGTAAGCCCGAATAATTTATGATGCAGTTTAGCTTCAAATTTACCTTCACGTGCTATCTGCAAATCTGATCCGAGTAGTAATTTCTCCGCAGCTCCTATTTCGTCTCCGATCTCCGTACCTAGTCGTAATGGTTCTAGGTTACGTTGTTGAATTCGATACTGATTAGTAACATCTATCCAACCACCTTTATTTTTGGCAGCAACTTCTGCTAATAACTGATTGCCTTTAACTTTTGCAGCAGCTTGTATTACCTTACGTTGACCAAGCATCATATGCTCTAATGGATCAAAAGGCGAAAATTGGAATGCTAGTTCTCGCATTTGTCCAGGCAAACCAAATCTAGCCTCTATTTCTGCCAGAGTAAGGTTGATCAATTCCTCCTGTTCCTCCTCAGGAATATCTAAAGCCGAGATTTCTGCTATCTTGTTACGTGCCTCGATAATAGGAGTAATACCACCAACTGCTGGGTCTAGATCATAGTCAACAAATACTTCATCGCTATCCATTATTACTTCTTGACCTAAAACTAGATCTAGTCCAGCACCTATCAAACCACCTACACCACCCCAAATATATCGTTGTGGTCCAGCCGTAAAACCAGCACCAAGACCTACACCAAGTGATACTCGATGAGACATTGGCACTACTTCTGGAATAAGAATACCAGCTTCCCAAGCAGCTTCTCTATTTTTTAGTAGTTCAACAAATGTGCCATATTCCTCTGGGTCTGCAAGACTTAACCCAGATTGCCACGCAAAACCAAGAGCTTTTTCGATCTGGTGTACAGGCACATCCAAATGCGACATTGCTTTCCACCACCAGCTATCGTTATCAAAATCACTTTCTGATCTTGACCATTGCGCAGCTACTCCCATTGCAATACCAGCAGTACCAGCAGCGACTGCACCGACTGGACCAAGCGTTACTAGACCTAAAGCTCCCATACCTACACCTGATAAGACAACCGATGCTGCTTTACCAACTGTACTACTCATTGCTGCTGCATAGGCTTGCCTTAAAGTATCTTGTTGCCAGGGCAATTTATCAGGATCAGGTTGCAGTAAAGGTAATCCAAACGCTACACCACGTTGATCCTCAGGCAGACTTTCTAATAATTGTTCGATTGTTTGTGGAGGTGGTAATTGTCCATCCTCTCCTAAAAAGCGTAACACATCTCCAATCGAGGACTGTGGTCCTGGAGTCTTTGTTACGGTAAACTCAGGGGGTTTATCATCACTACGTTCCCATTCACGTTGTTGCCGTTCCGCTTCTACGTCTGGACTCGGCCAACCACCTTCTCTACCTTTTTTCGCTTGTTCGGCTTTGGATTCCGCAACTATTTTTGGAATATCAGGCTTGTAAACCGCTTTAGATAGGTTTGAACTAGACCGCTCACGCCACGCATCTACTACAGATGCACTAACTTTACGATTAGTACCCTTATAAACCAATACGCCTGCATCACGTATATCATCATCAAGGAAGGCAATATTGCCACCTTTGATCTCATATGCTGTTTTACCGTCAGCACGAGTTATTTTTTTTGGAGATTTAGGCTTGTACTCTTTTAGTATTTGTGCTGCTTCATCTTTGTCAGTTGTACGTGGCATAAGTCACTCTTATATGCGCCATTGCACCATTCCATAAGCCCAGGGATCTATACGCTGTTCATAACCTCGATCACCATAAGTTATGTTGTACACATTACCGCCATAATTTCCATATCCACCTGAGCCATAGCCACCCCAATCCCAACCACCGCCACCGCCATCGCCAGCACCGCCACCTCCTGGTGGTGGTGTAGTAGTAATAGTTGTAGGTACTACTACTGTTGAATCTTCATCGTCTTGTGTATCCACTTTATCGTCTGGAATAATTATTTCAAAACCTATATCGTCTGGTGTCAAGCCATGTTCAGTTTCTTTATAAAACTTTTCTAAAGAATTCATAATTAAACTATCATTAGGCTCTGCTATACCCATATCTTGTCGATTACGTATTTGTTCCCACTTATCTGCAGCTGCATCGGCTAAATTGTTGCGATAATAACTTTCGGCAGGATCACTTGCTCTATCCGCTACTGCATTCCAAAAACCTACGCTATCTGCAGCAGTTTGAGTTCTATCTGTATCCTTTTCATACCAAAGTGTAGATCCTGGTCCTAATGTTTGGCGAATGTAACCCCCTGTTGGTAATCTCTGACTGGTAGTCTGGAATTTGCGATCTGCACCTGCATCCTGAACACCTTGCATAGGAACGTTCCTGCCTACGACTGCACCACGATCATCACCATACTGCTGATACTTTAATTGCCTTGTATCATAATGTGCTGCCTGAGTACGTGTATGGTAGTCACGAGCAGCAGCAGCTATGACTGCTTTAGCTTCCGCTTCACGTTGTGCTTTAATTTGGGCTACTTCTTGTTGTGATGTTGTTTGTGCAACTCTATCTCTTTCCTCTGTTTTTTGTTGTACTTGTGACCGTAGTACATTTTCTGGTTTTATTGTTACTCGTGGGTCAGGATTATACCGAGCCTCCCAATCTGCATCCGCTATTTCCCTATATTCACCAGTAACCTTTGGCAATGATGGAAGCGATCTTGGTTCTGATATATTTCTTGTATCGGCTGATACACCTGCAAATCTAGCAGCACCAGCCAATAATTGATCTTTTATACTAATATCTTTAGGTTTCCACGTAGGTCTATCAACAAACCTATCAGGACTATATGTTACCTTTTTCTTAGAGCTACCAGTATATTGTTTTCTACTGCTTTGCGCTTTATGGCGTGGTGTATGAGTCATCGTCCTCGTCCTGTAGTGGTGGTACTACAGCTTCTGGTTGTTCCAAAGCCATAGCAGCCATGAGTTCTGCGCTTAAAAACCTTTCCTCCCAATCTACATACGCATTATCTACACGTCTTTGTGCGTCTAAGATAGCCTCATCTATCAGTAAACTATTATGTGGCATTAAACGTATTTACTTAATATTTGCGCTAGTGCCTGTGCCATTGGATCGCCAGGTTCTAAGCTCTCTAGTAATTGACTTAGTTCCATAATAAGTTGGTTAGGATCAGCACCCATGCCCTGTTCAGGTGGAGCTTGATCCATGTATGCACCTGGGGGCGCACCTGGTGGCATAGCCTGTCCTTCATAGGCTGCTGCATAGGCTTGATCAGGAGGCATCCCTTGTGCTTCTAATTGGGCTACTTGTTGTGGTGGCATAATAGTTCTCCTATAGTTACCTTAACTATACTATACTATGATTAATAGTATTAATATATTCCTTACCTGAACGTAAATTCAGGTTCTCTACGAATGCTATTATAGCGTCTTTCCCATATCGTTCAACAAATTTAGGTGCTAAACGCTCACGCATAGCTTTAGTCTGTCCATGTTCCATATGGCATTGATGATGTAAGATCGCAGAATTATATTTAGAGAATATACGTTTATCTTTTGGCAAGTTACTCCGTTTTATTAACCATTCGTGCATATCAGCATCGTCATATATCGTACCACCACACCAATCACAAACACCACGTTCCTCGATCAGTTGTTGCTTTAGTTGCATTCTAGTCTTAGCCATCGTAATCTGAAGGCTCGTCTGTATTATGGACGCGCCACTCTAGATCCTCTATCTCAAACTCCTCATCCTCTAAAACTGGTAATGCTTCTAATACTTTATGCAGAGCTTCGTCAGCCGTTTTAGCATCTACTTTCATATTGCACTTTTCACGCCAACTAACTATGTACCACACTCTTAGTCACCTTCAGTATCTGCTATGATTTCGTCTATACTGATATTGCCAAGTCCTAATTCCTCTAATTCACCATCTCCAATATATATATGTGGAAATGCTTCCTCGAAAGAATCCTCCATCCAATAATCGGTTTT
>Ga0114934_10001685_pt1 | contig 14356 bp, 14 predicted proteins | sample 4SBtaG_2_FD_99695 | JGI IMG/M metagenome (GOLD analysis project Ga0114934, IMG submission 99695) | Deep subsurface microbial communities from Kolumbo volcano to uncover new lineages of life (NeLLi) - 4SBTROV10_white metaG | ecosystem: Environmental > Aquatic > Marine > Volcanic ... | reverse complement strand
CATGTCGTAATTTCCTTCGGTGGCAATATCTTTAACGGCATTGAAAATATCGTCTTGCAATGGTTTAATTAGTTCTTGGCGTTTTTTATAAAGTTCGCCTTCTACACCAAAATAGTGTTTCTGTAAATCTTTGGCTTCTTTTTCTTTGTCAACTATAGCTTGTTCTCTTTTTTTCTGCATATCCTCTGTTAACAAAACTTTCTCAGCTTGATAGTCTTTATACATCTTATCTACTTCGCCATATATTTTCTCAATTTCCTTTTGCCATTGCGCAGAATATTGGTCTAACTGTTGTTTTGCTGCATCGTAAGCAGGAATGTTTTTTAAAATGTATTTGCTGTCTATGTAGGCAAATTTTTGTGAAAATCCGCTTATCGAGGATACAATTGCTGCAAGAATTATAATTATTTTTTTCATGATATTAAATATTTAAGTTAAAATTTTTGTCCGATAATAAAATGGAACTGTCCTTTGTTAGCTCCCGGGTGGTTTGGCACATCATCAAAACCATAACCCCAGTCAACGCCTAACTTACCAAACATGGGCAGAAAAATTCTGATACCTACACCGGCTGACCGATAGACATCAAACGGATTATAGGTTTCAAAATCATGCCATGCATTACCCGATTCAAAAAATGTCAGAGCATATAGGGTTGCTTGTGGGTTTGGCGAAATAAGATAACGCAACTCAAAAGTAAATTTGTCGTAAATGTTACCGCCATTATTAGGTGTCAAAGAACCATTTTCATAGCCCCTTAGAGCTATGGTTTCCATCCCGTAAAGGTTATAGGTCATTAAACCATCGCCACCCATATTGAAACCTTCAAAAGGTGCAGGACCTATATTGCGATTGTACAATCCTTTAAATCCAAATTCGCTTTTACTTGCAAGTATCAATTTCTTTGCCAAACTTGTAAACCATGTACCTTTAAATTTCCATTTATGGTATTCAATCCACTTATATTTCTCTTGTTCAGTCATTTGTGCGTAATCAATATTTTTCTTAAATAATGAATATGGTGGTGTTAATTGCAATGAAGCAGTAAAATTAGATCCTCGTCGTGGAAATATGGGTTGGTCTGCTGAGTTTCGTGAGAAAGCAGTCAGAAAACTAAAATTATTTGACTGTCCATTGTTGAAAGAAAATAATTGTTGATAGGAATAATTGTCAAGCGTATAAATTTGAAAGTTCAATTCATTATATAAGCTGAAGTAATCATCTGGCCATTTTAGTCGTCTGCCAAAACCGAGTGCAGCACCGGAGATTTTCATTGTTTGTCGGTCTTCTGCCGATTTGTTAACACCATTTGAATATAATGTATGGTAGAAAGAGACCGTTAATGAGTTTGGTTTTTTGCCTCCTAGCCAAGGTTCAACAAATGAGAAGTTGTATCCCTGATAATATAGTCCATTAGATTGGGCACGAAGCGTAAGTCTTTGTCCGTCGCCTGTTGGGAGAGGACTCCATGCATCTTTGTTAAAAATATTTCTCAATGAAAAATTATTAAACGATAAACCAAGTGTTCCCACAATCATTTGCGCACCCCACCCACCGGAAAGTTCAATTTGGTCGGAGGGTTTTTCAGCTACCACATATTGTAAATCAACGGTGCCGTCCTCAGGATGCGGTGTTGGATTGACATTTAATTTTTGGGGATCAAAATAACCAAGTGTTGCTAATTCGCGTTGCGTTCTGATAATTTTAGAACGATTGTAGAGTTCCCCTGGTTTGGTTCTAATTTCTCGTATAATAACATGGTCATTAGTTTTTGTGTTGCCAATTACTGACACCCGATTAACACGAGCCACTTTCCCTTCGTAAATTTGTATATTCAAGTCAATAGAATCGCCGCTGACAGAGGTTTCGACAGGATTAATAGATGAGAATAAGTAGCCATTGTCCTGATAAAGAGAAAAGATGCTGCGTTCATTCATGTTAAGATTGTCATTCAGTAATTTTTTATTATAAACATCTCCTTTTTTTATTCCTAGCAATTGTGTTAGCATTTTAGAGGTGTATTTTGTATTGCCTGACCATGTAATATTCCTAAAGAAATATTGCTTACCTTCAGAAACTTTTATCAAAAGATCTATTAACTTATCATCAATTATTACCATGGTGTCTTTTAATATTTTGGCATCACGATATCCTAATTCATTATATTTATCAATGATTTTATTTATATCGTCTTTGTAATCTGTCTCTTTATATTTTGACGATTTAAAGATTCTGTACCATTCTTTAGTTTTAGTTTTTTTCATTGCCCGTTTCAATTTCTTGGATGGCAAAATCTGATTTCCTGAAAATATAATGTCTTGAACCTTTACTCGTTTCTTTTTATCAATATTAAAGGTTAAGGAGACATGATTAGGTACATTAGGGTCATCTTTTTTCTGAATTTTAACATCGGTAAATAAAAATCCTTTGTCAATGAAATAGTCTTTTATAATATTTATTGAGTTGTTTAATACATTTTCAGTAACTTGTTTTCCATGTGATAAATGAAGTTTGTCTTTAATATCATCTGATTCACTTTTTGAAATACCTTTAAATGAAAAGGTCGAAAGCCGTTGTCGTTCTTTTAACTGTATCTCCAAGAAAACAGATTTATTAACCACTTTTTTTGCAATAATTTTAACATCAGAAAATAAGCCTTGTTTCCATAGTAGATTAATAGCTTTGGCAATTCGTTCTCCCGGAATTTTTATAGTTTGTCCCACAGATAATCCTGTTAGGTTTATTACAATTGAAGGGTCAACAAATTTGATGCCGGTAACCTCGATACTGCCAATTTCGTATTCTTTAGGTGTTAAATAATCAACATCGAATGTTGTTGCTTCTTGCCCATTTGCAAGAGTTGCTAGAAATACTAAAAAAAATATTAGAACTTTGCTCTTATCCATTGTTTATTTGTTCACTAATTTTTCCAAATCTGCGTTCTCGTTCCTGAAAATCAATGATTGCCCGGAAAAAATCCTCCCGGCCAAATTCAGGCCATAATTTATCTGTAAAATATAATTCAGCATAGGCAATTTGCCATAATAAGAAATTACTTATACGGTATTCTCCACTGGTTCTAATTAATAATTCAGGATCAGGAAATGAAGCTGTCATTAAGTGATTTTGAATTGTTTCCTGTGTAATTTCTTCTGGTTTAATTGTTCCGTTTATTGCTTTTTTTACAATTTGTTTTGTCATTTCTGTAATCTCATGCCTTGAACCGTACGAGAGTGCAATAATCAATTTTAATCCCGTATTTTCTTTTGTTTTTTCTCTTGCGTACAATATCTTTTTTTGTACATAATCAGGTAACGACAAAAAATCACCAATAGTATTTATTTTTACATTATTTTGGTGTAGTTCATCAAGCTCACTATCAATAGCAGAAATTAACAATGACATAAGTCCTTCTATTTCAGATTTTGGGCGTTGCCAGTTTTCTTTGGAAAAGGCATAAAGCGTTAAATATTTAATGCCTATTTCAATTGATGATTTAACAATTTCTTTAACGGTCTTAATTCCCTTTTGATGACCAAATATCCTGAGTTTTTTCTTTTTTTTAGCCCATCTGCCATTACCGTCCATAATAATAGCTACATGGCTTGGTATGTTATTAGGGTTAATCTTTGTTTTAATATCAGTCATTGTAAATATAGCAAGCTGTTCGTCCCGGAAACAATTTATAGGTAATAAAAAGTCCAAAGATAGAATACCAATCTGTATTACGGAAATTTCCGCGCTGTTTTAACGAAAATTTTTCAGAAGGACTTGTTACGATAGAGGGGTAAAGTCGCTCTCCTGAAAGATTATCAATGTCGTCTGAGAAAGTTTTACGATAGCCCCATTCGACACCAATACCAATTCGTTTGCCAATATTTTGTTTATATCCTAATCCAAAAGGGATACCAATTATATACGGATTTTCGGCGTAAGAAGCTATGATAAAGCTAAGGCCTAAGAATACATAAAGTGTGTGTGGATATTGTTTTTTGCCAACATGGTATTTTTTGAAATTAAATTCTGTTTGTCCGGAGACATCAACTAATGGCGTAGAAAATTTCGAATTTCTATGTTTTTGGTAACCAAAATTAAAATTTTTATCAGATCCGGAAAGCGAGCTAACAATTAAGTTGCTTCTGAAAGCAAATCGCTTGTTTAAATTAAAGCGGTACAAAACACCATAAGATGGATTAACATGATAGAATAATCGAGCATGATTAATGTCGCCTTGATAATATGCACCGCCAACAAAGATGCCTATGTCTGCTTTTTTTTGGGCAAAAGAAGAAAGACTAAAAATAAATGTTAATAAGAAAATGAATAACTTCATATTGAATTAAACGCAAAATTTTAATTAAAATTTTGGTAAACCACTTCGGGCTGTTCTTAGTCGTTTAATTAGATTAATATTAAAAAAGAAATAAGAATCATTGCCTTTAGAGTATATATCAGAATGATTATCCAAATAGTCGGTGAGTGTATATCGATTACCAAATTCAAGACCTAATTTCCATTTTCTATTAATGGCGTATTTAAAGCCAACACCAAATGGGAATGCCATAGAAAAGTGGGAATAATTTTTGCCTTTGCTTGAAGGAGCCTGTCCTGTGGGCTTTTTCCACTTGGCTCCATTGTAAGCAGCTACCTGAGGCGAGAAATAGATGCCGCCAAAACCGACAAAAAGATAAGTGTTAACAAACATAATATTAAAATTTCTCCCACCTCTAAAATGAGAAAAAGTATAGCGTCTTCCAAGTCGTTCTTTTACGATAGAGTATTCTCCCTGAACTGCAGTTTCTAATAATGGTGTACGAGCAATAATACCACGGTTTTCACGACCGGGATAAGTTGTGAGATAATCACCAGCTTTCAAGTATCCAAAAATCATACTAAATTTAAAAGCAATATTTTCTTGGTATTTATATCTAGCACCGACACCAATTAAAGGGCGAGTAGTTTGGAAATCAATATCTTTTACAAAGTGAGTTCCAATAGAATTGGCACCACCAAGATCGGTGAATGCCGAAGATGCTCCAGTAATGATTATTGCTTCATACCGAGTTCTTTTCCATAGTTGAGCATGACTTATTTGGATACCAAAAAAGAAAAGTAGGGTAATTAATATATGTTTTTTTATAATCAACATTTATTAAGATTAAATCACAAATGTACTATTTAATTATAAACTAAATACTTAAAATTAGTAAAATTTTGGCATTCCTCGTCTGTTTTGTCGTAATTTATAGGTTAGAGTAATAGACATAAACATATAAGAATCTTTATCTTTTGCATCACCTCGTTGTTGTCCTGATGCTGTCCAGTTGGGGTGTTCTCCACTTGAAGGGTCAGCTAAATAAGCTGCAATTTTTCCATAATTTTCCTTAATCAACTGATTGTCAAAATAAGTTGTACTTACATCGTCAATATAGTCGGTAAAAGTTTTTCTGATGCCATATTCCAAACCAACACTCCATCTGCGATTTAAACCGTATTTAAAACCAATTCCATAAGGTATAGCGAGTTGAATGCGTGAATATTTCTTTCTAGTAGGTATTAATCCTTCTCCTTCTGTACCAAGTGGTTGTAGGTTGTACCATTTATTATCAAGGTATTTGCCTTGTGGGTTAAACCAAAAACCTGTGATGCCAAGAAAGAAATAAGTATTGATAGCAAAACCTTTGATGCCTCGTACTCTCCTCAAATTGTAACGGTGACCAACTCTTTCACGAAAAATTGAATATTCTAGCTGGGGACCAAATTCAACAATGGGTGATCTAAAGCGGAGATTTCGGTAGCTTCTATAAGTTTCAGTGGTGGTGTTATCGTCGCCATGCAAGTAGCCACAATAAAGACTGGCTTTAATAGCAAAGTCTTGTAAAATCTTGTATCTCATGCCAATAGATAGTAATGGGCGCGTTTGCGTTACTTCAAAGTCTTTGACAAAATTAGTGCCAATTTGATTGGCACCACCCAGCTCTCCTAAAAAATTAGTGCCACCGAAACCATAGATAACTTCATATCGCATACGACGCCATCTGGATGCTCTCTGTGCCGTCGCTGTACCTACAACAAAAAGAAAGAGAGAAAAGAAGATAATAATCTGTTGTTTTAATTTCATACCGAATTATTGGCTCAAAGATATATATATTTTATTTTTAACTCATAAATATTTGGTAAAAGTGTTCTTTTTTTCTTTTAAGACCGTTTTTTATGTGTTACTTTTTTGTAAACTGTTTGTAAGTTTGTACAAATAGAAAATACATTAGAGGCGCCTGCTAAATTATACAGAGAACGGCTATAAGCAAAATTAAAGTCTGAGATTTTTATGCCAACACCAAAAGAATATCCAATTAATGCCGGTCTTGTAGAAATTTTCAATTCTTGTCTGCGTCGGTAATTATAGCCTAATGCGACATAAAAGTTTTTAGTTGGAATAAATTCAACACCAATAATTATATGTCGAAAGATTTTATCGGAAGTATTCAAGAATTTATTTTCTTTTTGCACCGTAGTGGAGTCAGTCAGATCATTTGTTTGTTCAATATCTAGCGGACTATTGTAAGTCAAGTCGTATTTTGTTAAATTATTAAAAGTGAAACTTAGCCGGAATGGTGCGTGTTTAATCTTTTTGGAGACACCTACTTGAAAGTCAAATGGTAATGGTTCTCTGTATTCAGGGTCGTATCTTTTAATTTGGACTCCTAAGTTTTTTATGACTGCAGCGAAAGTAAATTGTCGTTTTGGATTAAAGTATGTAATGCCGGCGTCAATTGCAATGGCAGAAGAATAATAAGTGTAATATTTTGAGTAAATCGTTTTGAATGAAGCGCCGATTGTCCAAAGAGAGTCTAATGGTTTTGCCCAATATAAATTTAGGTCATAGTCTGATGCTGTAAAGTTACCTTGAATAATGCCGGTTTCGTCAGCTTTAATAAAATTACCATAATTTAAGTAATGTAATCCTATTCCAAAGTTTCCATATTTTTCAAAATGACGGGCATACGATACATATCCAAAATTAATATCTGCCACATAATTTACATAATTTAGGACTATATTGTTATCCATTGAGCTGTTGAGTAATGACGGATTGTGATATACCATGCCTAAATCGTTATCGGAAGCGGTTAGGTTTTCTCCTCCAAGTGCATTTACTTTAGCATTATTAGTAATGGTTAAAAATTGGAAAGTGTGTGTGCCTCCAATTTGTCCAAAGCCGAACAGTGAAAAACAGAGAGAAACAGTAATGAGGATTCCTTTTAGCATAATTCTTAATAATCAATAGAAACGCAGAATAATAAAGTTTAGTATAATTTTTTATTCAATTACCGAATAATCACTTAAACTGAATTCATCTAATTTTCCTCTAATTTGAGCATAGGCACCAATCATAGAATTGGTAATGTTGGTGTTTTCAAGTAGAGCAAATCGTTGAATAATAGAGTTCCTGACGATGCTTGAATTAACGACGGTGCCTTTTTCAAGTGAAACATGGGGTCCTATCACAGCATCATTTATTTCCACATTGTCAGCGATATAGCAGGGGGGGACAATGATAGCATTTTTTATTTTGGATTTAGAAGAAATAAAGTTGTCACCCTGAATCTTCAATAAGTTTAAGTTTGTAGAAACGGTTGCATTTTTGTTGCCGCAATCGAACCATTCATCAACAGTAACTGCTGAGAATTTGAGACCTTTTTTAGACAAAGACTCCAAAACATCTGTCAATTGGTACTCACCATTAACTGTTTTATGATTATTGATTAACTTTTCTATTTCATTCTTTAATTTCTCACTTTCTTTAAAATAATAAATTCCAATGATAGCAAGGTCGGAAACAAAAGATTCAGGTTTTTCGATAAATTTCTGAATTATTTGGTTTTCATCCGTGGTAACCACACCAAAAGCACTAGGATTTTTTACTTGTTTAACCCAAATGCTGCCATCAGAATGGTTGCTAATACTGAAGTTAGCTTTGAACAAAGTGTCAGCAAATGCAACAATGATTTTCCCTGACATCATTTCTTGGGCACAGTAAATAGCGTGGGCAGTTCCGAGCGCTTCATTTTGATAAAATATTTTACCTTCGGCACCAAATTTCTTGGCAATCTCTAACAATTGCTTTTCAACTTTTTCGCCGAAATGGCCAATAACAAAACCTATCTCCTCTATTGGTTCTGTTAGTGTTGTGGCAACTTCTTTAACTAAATGTTCAACAATCGGTTTTCCTGCGATAGGAATCAATGGTTTTGGTGTTGTTAAGGTATGTGGTCGCATGCGTTTACCCATACCTGCCATTGGAATAATTATTTTCATTGCTGTTATTTTTTACCGGTGTGACCAAATCCGCCTGCTCCGCGTTTGGTGTCTGTTAATATTTCAACAGATTCCCATGAGATTTGTTCTATTTTATTTATAATCATTTGTGCAACTCGTTCACCATCTTGAATTTCAAAAGAATCGTTAGAGAGGTTTACTAAAATCACTTTTATCTCGCCACGATAATCAGCATCAATCGTTCCCGGGGTATTTAAAACGGTAATTCCATGTTTAAATGCCAGTCCGCTGCGAGGACGAATTTGTGCTTCAAATCCCGAAGGTAATTCAATGAACAATCCTGTTGGTACGAGTGTCCGTTCAAGTGGTTTTAGTGTGATAGAAGATTCTAAATTTGCCCGTATATCCATCCCTGCAGAGTCTGAGGTTTCGTAAGCAGGATTTACATGTTTTGATTGATTAACAATTCTAACTTTCATTTTTGTTTTTTTTCAGAAACAAATATAATTTTTCTTTTAATACTGCCAGCAAAATAAAACTAAATAGTAGTATTGTGTTGACACTATATTTTATAATTGTATTTTCTGTTTTTAAATAAGAAACTATCAAAAAGATGGCTAATGCCAAAATAAAATAGAATAATATATTTTTAATGTCATAGCGTATTTTATAAAACTTACGGCTCCAAATAAAAGAAATTATCATCATGGAGAAATAACAAAAGAATGTTGCCCATGCAGAGCCCATATATCCAATTTTAGGAATTAAAATAATGTTCAATGTAATGGTGATTCCTGCACCAATTAAAGCAATGTATGCACCAAATTTTGTTTTGTTGGTTAACTTATACCATACAGATAAATTATAAATAATTCCTAAAAATAAATTTGCTAATAAAACGATTGGAACAATTTTTAGCCCTTCTCGATAATTTGCACCAATAAAGTATTTGATGATGTCGATATACAGCATTACAAACAGGAAAATGAATAATCCGAAAATGATAAAGTACTTCATTACCTTAGCATAGGTTGCTTTGGCATTTTTTTCTTTTGCTTCTGAAAAAAAGAAAGGTTCTGCCGCATAACGGAACATTTGAATAAAAAGAGTCATCAAGATAGCTATTTTGTAGTTAGCACCATAGATTCCTATTTGTCTCATAATATCTGACGAGGCAGGCAAGAGTACTTTTAGCAAAATACGATCTAAAGTCTCATTAACCATACCGGCAAGACCTGCAACCAATAGCGGCAAAGAATAGATTAATATTTTTTTTAATAATTTTTTATCAAATTCAAATTTTACATTTAAAATATCAGGCAATAACAAAATAAATGTAATGATGCTGGCAATGAGATTTGAAATAAAAATATATTTAATGCTGATGGTTCCAAACCCAAGTGTAGCAACCCAAGAATCCGGGTTTTGTTGAATTAAATAAGGACAGAGTTTAATAAAAAACAAGTTTAGTCCTACATTAACAAAAATGTTGATGAGTTTAATAATTGCAAATTTTGTGGCTTTATTTTCTCTACGAAGTTTAGCAAAGGGAATGGATACAAATGCGTCAATAGCAATAATAAATGCAAACCACAAAATATATTCAGGGTGTGACGAATAACCAATTGCCGAAGCAACATTTTTATAAAAGAATAAAAAAAATAAAATAAATAATGAGGAGGTTGAGAATAAAGAGGTAAGTGTTGTAGTATATACCTTGTTTATGTTTGTTTCGCTGTCTGAAAAACGAAAAAATCCGACTTCCATACCGTAGGTCAAGATAATGATAAGAAAACTTACATAAGCATATAACTCAGTAACAACCCCATATTGTTCGGTTGGTAGATTGTAAGTGTAAAGCGGAACTAGTAAGTAGTTTAAAAATCGGCCTATAATACTACTTAAACCATAGACTGCTGTTTGCCCTGCTAATTTTTTGATTGTATTCAAAAAAAATGATTTAAAGATGTATAAATCCGTATAATAAAAAAGCAAAAATAAAGAAACGGATTATTCTTGTTAGGGTAATTAGCAAAAATTTTTTAAAAGGGAATCCAATCATCCCCGAAAGAATGCATACAATGGCAAAAGGAAGAGGAAATAATGCAGCAATGATAATGACCCAAGCATCCCATTTTTGGATTTTCTTGTAATGTTTTTCTTCTTTTTTGATAATCAATGCCTTGATTCGTGGAAATTTTTGAATTAGTCTGCCAATAAAGTACGAGTTTATGCCACCAATGTAGGACAATACTGCTAATAATGTAACATTTAGATAAGGGTGGGCAAGTGTTTTTGTCCACAGAATAAAAATATCGGGAGGAATTAGTCCGAGAATTGATTCCGAAATGAAAAAGAGGATAAAAACATAAGTTAAACTCATGTCTTTGATGATGGATTTGAAAAGCGTATCAAAATCAATAAGATAGGATTGTACCAAAACAATAATTGCAATTAAGATTCCAATGCTTAAAAGCAACCAAAATAGATTTTTTAGGACAAACTTATAGAATCCGGTACGCTTATAATAATTATGGTACCTGCTTGCTGTCCTTTTTGGTTTTGGTTGTGTGTGTGTGCTTACTGTCTTAGTTTCCATTTTTAGGAAGTTCAAAATTAATAATTATTTTCATTAAGCTGTAAACATTTTCCTTACTTTTGAAAATTATTAATTAAATTTTATTCTTATGAGAAAATTCTTATTTTTGCTGGGTGTTGTTTTAATTATGTCTATAGGATTTTTTAATTCCTGTACTAAAACAACTAAAACCGATTTGTTTTCTACTATCGTAAAAAATGATGATGGTGATTTTCGCGGACTTATTTTAAATTCTAAATTGGCTGATGTTAAGAAGCTAGAAAATGCTGATGCCATAATAAAAGAAACTGAGGAGTCTTTAGAATATGATTACAAAATAGATAAAGAAGACAGTTTCGATGTTATTTGTTACTTTGATAGGCAAGGTCTTTATTCTATTGATATACAGACCTATCTTTATAATGACAATGACCCGGCAGCAGCCCTTAAAAAAGGACACGATTTATATCAGAAATTTTTTGATAAGTTCTCTAAAAAATATGGTAAACCTGATAAGATTGCAGACAAAAGCTATTCTTGGGCAATAAAGTCAAAATCCGGAAATGATGCTACTATTCAGCTGATTGATAATAGTGATTTAGATGATTATGGTTCAGTAAATATTGTTATTGAAACAGTAGAATAAAAACTTATTCGGAGACTTTTGTAAAAATTGTAATAAAAAAAGGCAACCAAAAACGGTTGCCTTTTTTTATTGGAGGTCGGTAGCGGAGTTGAACCGCTGTACATGGTTTTGCAGACCACTGCCTAACCACTCGGCCAACCGACCATAAATTTTAGAGATGCAAAAATAATCTAATTTAGGGAAAACAAGCATTTTTTAGCGAATAATTACAGTCTCTTTGTAAGTTTTGTCATTTTCTAAAATTAATACACCAGTGCCTTTGAGCGTATCATTGGTACTTTCCGGTAAATACCAAGCGGAAACATCATAAATTGCTTCATACTTAAAATCAAAAGATGCTTGCCCACTAGCATCGGTAGTGGCAATGTAAGTCAATACGGTATCTTTTGGATCAACATATCCAACATTTCCCTGATTATTTGTGTGGTGAGGATCAGAATAGACGGTAACAACAGCTCCTTCTATAGCAGAACCGGAAACATTTGTAACAGTAACCGTAGCTTTAGGGGGTTTCGGCGCTTTACATGCGGTTGTCCCTAACATAAGGAAGATAACCAAGAGTCCAATAATCGTAAAAATTTTTGTTCTCATATTGTTTATTTTATTGTAATTGTTTTTGCTGCAGTAGCATTGACATGTATCTCAACAACGCCATCACCATCGGCAGTTTGATTGTTACTCATTTTTTTTTCACAGTGTACATTTAGCACATAATCAGTGTCAAATTTAAATGAAGCACGACCCGAAGCATCAGATTGTTTAGTAATATCAACAGTTGAATCGCTTGGTTTAGAGTAAATTCTGACGGTAGCACCTTGTACAACAACATTAGAATCATTTAGAACGGTAATTACCACATTGGCAGGTCCCGGTTTCTTGCAAGTATCAAAAAAAATAATAGTTGCAAGAAATAAAAAGATAAATACTATTCGTCGGCTCATTTAAATTTATATACTTTTGTACTAAAATTACAAAGTTACAATTATTTAAATCAAATAAGCAAATTTTTTTATTGAAAATTAAACTTATGATGAAAAAACAACTATTATTCGTTTATTTCCTGATGACTTTAGTTTTTGGATTTGCTCAAAACAAGGGAGTTACAGGGACTAAAGTTGCCATAAAAACAAATCTCGGTACGATTACAGTAAAATTATACGATGAAACACCTATTTACCGCGATAACTTCATCAGATTGGTCAAAAAACATTATTTTGACAGTCTTTTATTTCATCGTGTTATCAAAAATTTCATGATTCAAGCGGGCGATCCATATTCAAAAACGGCAAAGCCAGGAACGCCACTTGGTAATGGTGGTCCCGGATACACTTTACCGGCCGAAATAAAGCCATCATTGTATCATAAGCGAGGTGCACTGGCTGCAGCTCGTGAGCCGGACAATGTAAACCCTAAAAAACGCTCTTCAGGATCACAATTTTATATTGTTCAGGGTAGAACATTTACTGAAGACGAATTAATGAAATTAGAAAAACGAATCCAGAATACGCAAAGGAATGAATTGGCAATAGAATTTTTATCCAAGAATGAAAATAGAGCAATGAAGCTCAAATTGGATTCGCTATATAAAAACCGCATGACTGAAGAAATTAAAATATTTAGCAAGGAAATTGTAGATAAAGCAATGAAAGCTGCCAATGCAACACCATTTAAATTTACACCTGAAGAAATAAAAACCTATGAAACGATAGGAGGGGCACCTCACTTAGATAGTCAATATACGGTTTTTGGAGAGGTTGTTAGTGGGTTTAATGTATTGGATAAGATAGCAGATGCCAAAACTGATGCACGAGACCGTCCCTATAATGATATTAGAATCCTAAACATGAAAATTGTAAAATGATATTTATATTAATTGGTAAAGAATTATGATTGATAAGATAAAAAAGTTGCATGAGGAGATTAAAAATTTAATCGGTAATTCGATTGAAGAGATAGAAGATTCGAGGATTAAATACCTTGGTAAAAAAGGAAAAATTAATGCTCTTTTTGAAGAATTTAAGACGATTCCTGTTGAAGAGAAACGCTTAGTTGGAAAGGAACTTAATTTGTTGAAAGCTTTTGCTAACGAAAATATTCAATTACTGAAAGAAAAAGTATCCGTAAAGCATGCAGGGAATTTAGATTTTGATTTGCAATTACCTGTTTCAGGAAAAATAGGTGCGCGTCATCCACTTTCTGTTGTACGAAACCAAATTATTGAAATTTTTAATCATCTTGGCTTTAATGTTTCGGAAGGTCCGGAAATTGAAGATGATTGGCATGTGTTTTCGGCATTAAATTTTCCACCTGAGCATCCTGCTCGCGATATGCAGGATACCTTTTTTATAAATAATAACCCAGACATACTTTTACGCACTCACACTTCGTCTGTCCAGGTGCGCGTAATGGAGAATGAGAAACCGCCTATTCGTACTATTTCACCCGGACGGGTATATCGAAACGAAGCCATTTCAGCTCGTGCTCACTGTATTTTTCATCAGGTAGAGGGACTCTATATTGACCACAATGTATCATTTGCCGATTTGAAGCAGACATTACTTTATTTTGCCAAGGAAATGTTTGGCGAAGAAACTAAAATTCGTCTTCGTCCATCGTATTTCCCATTTACCGAGCCATCAGCAGAAATGGATATCTCTTGTAACCTTTGTGGAGGAAAAGGTTGTAATGTGTGCAAATATACTGGTTGGGTCGAAATACTTGGTTGTGGGATGGTTGACCCCAATGTTTTGGAGAGTAATAATATAAACAGTAAGGAATATACAGGCTTTGCTTTTGGTATGGGGATAGAACGCATTGCGATGCTCAAATATGGCATCAATGATTTAAGATTG
>Ga0114934_10001684_pt1 | contig 14362 bp, 11 predicted proteins | sample 4SBtaG_2_FD_99695 | JGI IMG/M metagenome (GOLD analysis project Ga0114934, IMG submission 99695) | Deep subsurface microbial communities from Kolumbo volcano to uncover new lineages of life (NeLLi) - 4SBTROV10_white metaG | ecosystem: Environmental > Aquatic > Marine > Volcanic ... | reverse complement strand
TAAGAGTATCAAAGAAATGAGAAAAGCATGTAAAGATAATGATTTAGTATATGATCTTAAGACAAAGAAATGTCGAGAACGAGGGGGTAAATCCACTCTTAAATCTAAGAGTAGAAGAGTACGGGTTGATAGGAGAGGGGGTAAATCCACTCTTAAATCTAAGAGTAGAAGAGTACGAGTTGATAGGAAAGTAGGTAAGAGTATCAAAGAAATGAGAAAAGCATGTAAAGATAAAGATTTAGTATATGATCTTAAGACAAAGAAATGTCGAGAACGAGGAGGTAAATCTACTCTTAAACGAAAATCCAAGACGATTTCGCCGATGCGACCACATCGTGCGGTAGGAGAATGTATAGAGAGAAGTTGTTTATCGTTAAAGGATTATCAGAAAAATGTAGTTAAATATATGAAAAACCACGATGGATTATTGGTTGTTCACGGGACAGGATGGGGTAAGACATTAACAGCGGTTACAGTATCACAATGCTTCTTGGATGAAAATCCTTTGAGAAAGGTGATTTTCGTAGGTCCGGCATCGCTTCTAATTAATTTTGAGAAGGAATTACGGAATTACGGAGTTACTGATTTTTCACATTATGAATTATACAGTTATGATATGTTTATGAATCGGATGAAACGGGGTGATGCTGTATCTTGTAAACATAATCTTCTTATTGTTGATGAAGTTCATAATCTAAGAAATACTGTATATAAATCTGGAGCGCAACCAAAACAACGTTCTAGACGGAGTAGAGTTAAAACTCCGGTTGTTCCACAGGGTAAAGAGATGCGAAGATATAAAGCGGTAATGGATTGTGCGATGCAAGCAAAGAAACGGTTATTATTAACTGCAACGCCGATTGTAAATAATATTCGAGATTTTATTCCTCTAGTGAATTTTGTATATGGTGCTAGAATATTAGGTACAACTAAACTTAAAAAGGCGGGGTTAGCGAAGATAGGACTGGGAAAGAACTGGGAAGATAAGAATGTAGACAAGATTGCAGATCTACTAGATAAACGTGTTGATTATTTACCAAATAAGAAGAGTGATAATTTTCCGATATTTACAGAAGAATTTGTTATTGTTAGAATGACCCCTCAGTATTACAATGTATATAAACGTCTTATAATAGCAGAAAGAATGCAGAGTATGAAGTTTACAAATCCAGAAAAATTTTATCATGGCCACCGACGCGCTGTTAATGTAGCGGGGGATGCGTATTTCTGTCTTAAGCTAGAAAAGATGAAGGATATAATTCTGAATACAAAGACTATTATATATTCAAATTGGATTGAATTTGGTCTTAAACCAGTTGAACGATTTCTTAAAAATAACAATATTAAATTTGGATTATTTTCTGGGCAAATATCTAAAGCTAATAAGAATCGACTTGTAAATGAATTTAATAGAGGAGATATCAATGTTCTTGTGATTACAAAAGCAGGGGGTGAAGGTATTGATCTTAAGGGGGTAAGAAGTGTTATTATTCTAGATCCAGTATGGCATCAAGCGGGAATGGAACAGATTATAGGAAGAGCTGTGAGATTTAAGTCACATACTCATCTACCAGAGAATATGAGGCGTGTGAATGTGTATAAGATGGTATTAGTAGAACCTAAAAATATTATTCCAGAACTAGATAATTGGAGAGATGCGATGAGAAAATCAGGATCTGGGGATGTGATATTGTATGAAATTATTGATAAAAAGAAAGATATAACAGAGAAATCTAATAAATTATTACAGGAATTAAGTATTGAAAAGAATAGTGATTCATATCTAAGAAAAAAAAAGGTCCAGTAATAAACAATGATTCTATCAGTAAAAGAGCTAAAAAATCAGTATCAAAAAATAATATTTTCAAACTAACAACAGAGGATTTTATTACTAAATATGTATATTCAGGAAAAACTATAGAAACAAAGAAATACAAAAGAGAACTTGAAAAAATCCTAAATAAACGTTTATATACAATTGGACGTGGTACTTATGGAGAAGTATATGAAATAGATACAACTGAACATGCAGTAAAATTTATAGATGTAAATATATTAGATGAAGCTATAAATGAGATGAAATATAGTATAGTTTTATCTAATGAAGATATTGGACCGAAAATACGCGAACTATATATTTTTCTAGATGGAAGAAAGTATTATGGTGCGATTGTTATGAAAAAATATACATCTGATCTAACTAAGTTTATTAAAAAATTTAAATATAGTATAAATCCTACTGAATTAAGCAATATGCTATTCCGTAAGTATACAGATATGTTTAGTATAGGTGTATTTTGTCTAGATATAAAACCGGACAATGTGTTAGTAGAGTATGATCGCGATGGCAATATAAAAGATATTGTAATATCTGATTTTGGAGATGACTGGTGCTGTTTGGGTAGTAATTGCGATTTTGAAGGAGCACTACATACAGATAAACATAAACACTTCTTTGAGATGCTTACATTCTCTATCTTAAGTTTTCAAGTATACGATGAATCAGGTAAAAACCTAATCTTATTTAAGCCACAATTACAAGAATTGAAAAATGTGATAGATAAACCGAGTTTCTTGAAATTTATGGAGAAGTTATGTGAATATCCACTGTGTGAAGATAGTGATGTGTATACATATTTCTATTATCTGACAGAATATCTCAATATTTCTAAACGAAAAAAGGATGAGAGTGTTGCTGTATATAATCATCTTCTTCTAAAGAAGATGTTATCTAAAATTAAATTCTAAATTAGTAAAATTAATTTAGAATCTGATCTATTCATCGTCAATAACAAAATCATAATCATCTCCTCCCTCTTCACTTCCATCATCTCCTCCCTCTTTGCTTCCAACTTCGCTACCATAATCGCTACCTTTCTCATAGACATCGTCGAATGCAGCGCCTAGTTCTTCTTCCAAGTCTTCATTTTCATCATGTTCTGATATAACATCTAAGAATTCATGATCTTTGTCTTCGAGGATAACACTGATATCTTTAGTTGCGATAATTTTGCTATCGGCAAAGAAGTTGATACGATTCATAACTCTTACTTTTTCTTTCTCTGAGAGTTCTAGTTTATTTGTGGAATTATCAACTAGATAGGAGAATAAGTTATCGAGTAATTTATGATTATCAGCATTAATGAGTGGGTGGGATATTTTATCAAAAATAGTTCTCTTTTTATCTGATGTAGGTTTATATTCATTTCCGATTAGAATACTTCCGATGATGATTATTGCGTGTTCATCAATCACAAGATCGGTTCTTAATTTCTGTAGTGAACCAATAATATTAATAATAGAACTTACAATACATCTCTCCTTACGACTACGTTTCTCTAGAGTAGGAATAACACAATCATTACTATCTGTAGTTAAAGTATTTTGTAGTTTAGAAAGGGTTTTATAGGGGGTTAATCCTGAACGTTTAATGGATTTCATAAGAGAAAAGATAAGAAGTGAGATATATTTCCAGATGTTGGATACGGCATTATCCTGTATTTTAATACCTTTATCAAAGTGTTTTATGATTCTATCTCGAAATTGTGTGGGGGGTTCTCTGTGTTTATTGTGAATATACATTTGTTCGCAAGGTTTAAATAGTGTATGTGAGATAAAAGTAATGAGTTCTCCGGATAATTTTTTAGATTTGAGAAGATGGAGTAGTTGTGTAGCTACAAAGCATATATCATCTAATTTTTTAAAGATCCATTCCAATAAATTTTTATCATTCTGTAGAGATATAGATAGTAGAATAATATCTTGTTCTTCCTCAACCTGTTTTTGTAGTTTAGTATCTACATTTTCTCTGAGTGTCATCAACCATTTACCTGTATAATTTTCTCCAATACCAAGACAATTATCATATTTGTCATCATATAGAATAGTATCAGAGCCGGTAGATACAAGTAATCGTTGCATATCATCATTCTGAAATTTGATAACAGCAATATCCTCAAACAATTTCTTTTTAGAGTCACATAATAATATATTAGATATTCTCTGACGTTCCTCCTCAAATGTATCTATATTAACATAATTCTGTCTAGCTTCTAATAATAATTGTTTTCTAGTTGTTTCATCCATTAAATCTCCCTGGAATACAATTTCTTTAGTAGAGTCAATCATAATGTAAAAGTGAGCTTCTTTAAGACTTGTTTTTCCCATAGGTCGTAAGAGATTATGGAATAATTTAGTTTGAATGTAGTGGGATAGAGTAGGAAAATATAGATTTTTAATAAATAGAGGGGAAAATGTCATAGGGGAAAATATACTTCCGACTTTACTAATTCGTATGATATTTACACGTGGTAGTGGAATGTCATCTTGTTCGGGGATTTCTTCGGTATGAGCGTCGGTTGGTTCTGGGAGGCTATCGATAAATTCCTCTAGAGCAGATTTGGGTGCTTGTCGTCGTTCGGATTTAGTGGTTTTTTCTTGTTGAGTAGGTTGTTGGGGTATAGTATATAGATCATTGATTTCATTTTCACTTGGAATATTATCGCGAATATGATCAAGAGTTTGTATTGTCTTAGGATCAGTAATTGTAAACATTTCATTTTCATATAGATGATATACGCGTTCGGTTAGTTCTTCTCTATTTAATCGAGATAGTTCCTGGTGGATTGCTTTGAATTTATCATATACATCGCTGAAGTGTTCATCGAATATCATTCTTACATAATGATTAAATACAACTTGTTTTTGTTTTTCTAGTAATTGTCTTCTAAAATCAGCAAGATTGTATTTCCGGAATAAATATACAATATTCATAGAATGATTGTTTAGATACTCTCGAATGACATTGCCACCAGATAATATTCCCTTCTCATATTGTTCTAAAACTAAGAATTTTGGCATATATTCAGTTCCCATATTTGCCTGTTCAAGAAGACTAGAATATGGGAAGCCTTGCATTTTTCTAAGATTATCATCATCAACAGACATTTTGCGAGCTAGATATGAGACTATCTTGTAGGTATTATAAATTTCATCTTGTTCTCGTTGTTTAAGTTCGATATCTCTTTCCTTTTTGTATTTGATTTGAGTTTTATATCTTATTTTCTCATAAATTCGACCTATCATATTTAGGCCCTTTCCATCGATGCCGATACCAAGGAATTTATTGGTAGAATTGTATACGATGGGAGTATTACCGGTTTCTAGGAGAGCTTTTTCGAAATCAGGATAGATTTTGATGCGTTCTTCGATAAATTCAATAATTGCGTCGCGAATTGTATTATTTTCGCATTCTTTAGAGAGTTGTTGATATAAACGATACACATCTTTAGGCTTACGTTGATTTTTGATGATTATTTTATATTGAGAGTCGCATAGTAATTCTGAGTAAACATAATGAGATACTGTATTCCATCGTTCTCCCTTAAAAAATATAGGAAAATAATAGTTATTACTTAACCTACCATAAGGAATTTCATTAGGATTGAAAATTTTAATCATATTCTTTTATTATAATTTAAAATTAAAATTTTATATTCTTTAAATGAGCGGATTATTATTTTTCTCGGCTAACGATTTTCATCTAGAAAAGGGTAGTAAAGGTAGTATTATATGCCATGAAGTCCATGGGATTTCGTTAATTTTATTTTATTCGACGCAATGTAAATTTTGCCATACTCTAATTCCTATATTTAAACGATTACCTGGAACTCTTCAAGGATGTCAGTTCGGTATGATCAACGTAAGCAAAAATCGTAAAATTGTAGAGATGTCTAAACAGAGTATATCACCCATCACTTATGTTCCCTATATTATATTATTTGTTAATGGTAAACCCTTTATGCGATACGATGGACCCCCTGAATCCAAAACCATTCAGGAATTTGTAATGGAAGTATCATCTCAAATCCAGAACAAACAACAATTTGTAAATAACCCTACAACAAATAACGAGAATGCAACCATTAAGAAAGGTAATAAGCGGGAAATTCCCAGTTATTGTGTTGGTAATCCCTTGTATGGGGATGATAATGTATGCTATCTAGAGTATGATTATGCATATGATAAAGTTAAGCAATAAAAATATCATTTTATAATAATATTTAATTATTATAAAATGGAAGGTGAAGATATTAATCTTGCTGAGCATGAACTGCTTAAATATATGGTAAGTAGACAGTATATCCCTGAACTCGCCAACAATATTATACAATATAGCGAGAATAGAAATAAAGCCCAGTATATGGGTTCATATTATCTACCTCTAGAAGATCGTTTAATTCGAGAAGCAACTACATTAGACCTATTAAATAAAACGAATCGTGATATCAATCTTGATATTATATATAGTAATTATACTAGAAAACTACCTCGTCCTACAAAAAAGTTTGGTACATATCAATCTATATTTAGAAATCTAAACGAGTTTACAAATACCAGACGACCTTCACCCGGTAAGATAGGTATTTATTTAATTGGAGAACTCCACGACAATCAAGGATTTATTCATTGGAATATATTCTTCTTAGATGTAGAACAAAATAAATTAACGTATTTTGATCCTGCTACAAGCGAAGAATCTGAAGCGCAATATGATTTTCATAGCACTCAAGAAATTGTCGAATCTTTTCGTGATACTTATAATAATAAGAATTTGAAATTATATCAATATACAACAATACAACGACCTCAGTATATATGTATGTCTGGGTTAATGGGTGTTGATCGGTTTTGTCAGACGTGGGTATTGATGTTTCTTGATGTATTCTGTAACAATAAAATAGGTGAATTCGCTCGGCTTAACTTTATGAAATACCAGACTCAAATCATTAAAACATGGGTTATTTGTACGTTTAACCGTTTTAATATACCACTCTTACCCGAAGAAGGCTCAAATATTAGAAAAGATTTCAAATATTGTATATCAGTAAACCCTAAAGAACCCTATTCTTATACTATAACTGATAATCCCATTGTTTGTAAAAAGTTTAATAAATCCGATTATACAGCCTGTCTAAATATGATTATTAATAATTTTAAAATTATTAACACAAGTTAAATTCTAATATATTAAATATGTATTAGAATTTATATCTTAGATGTATAGTATTCATATATAATAGAACCCTTAATAAGTGTATGAGATATATTAATATCTCGTATCAATTCATCTGGTAGATCTCTAATTAACTTTCTACTTTTCGTATTTCTATCAAACACATACACCTTTGTATTTTTATTAAACTTGTAATTAGATGGTATATTCACATCAATCGCCCCAAATATATGTTCAGGAGACGTTAATTCTAATAATTTATATTCCTCTTGCTTTTCTATATTCTTTACATCAACTATATCATACAATAAACTCTCACAACAATTTGCAAATACATACACACTACACAACAATTTCTCATAATTAACACCCTTTGGCTTACAAAAAGATGCTACATCACTACACGCAGCATGCACCTTACGTTGAAATATCGTAATCGCTTCTACTCGTTTACTACTTACGATATATATATTCTTAACCTCTCGCGCAGCATCTATCATACACCTAAATATATACATACAGAAAAAATCACTACTTATCTCACGTTCAATCTTCTGAAATTCTGTGACTATAGTTCTATACGATTCCTTGATATAATTCTTGGAACGTTGCCGTAAAGGTAATACAATAAGACTTTGAACTATATCAATACATAAATTACTAAATTTCTTGAATAGACGTGATTCAACTTCTACATTATCTATTTCTGACATTACATACTCATTCATACCACCACCTACATAATTATCCCATCCACATTCCCAGTCAATATCCAAAGGTTGAAATAAATTTCGTGTTATATTTCTAAGAGTATTTCCTTCACCAGAATTCCTATATTTCTTTATCTCATCAGAAATAGTAACGAGTAATAGTTTTATATCTGAAATCTGATCAAATTGATTACTCATAAATCCTACATTTGTATGGATCAACGGAGACATTACCGGTTTCCCCTGTAATTCATCACTATAACTAAACCCAAAATCAATAATCGTAGGATAATATCCCTGCGTCGGAACACAAAAATAATTATCATTGTCCAATACATACAAAAATACATCATCCTTATCACACTCATTCAACAATATATTACAGGAATGTAAATCATAATGTGTAAATTTAGTATCCCGCTGTGCTATAGATACACCCATAATTACTTGTTTAATCGTATTAATAATAGTATTTGTACTTATCTTCTTATTATTCTTTATCGTATCATACAAACTCGGTGTATCCACATATTCCATAAGCATCACATCTTGTCGTATCGGATGCTTAGATACTATCTCAAACGGATTATCTCGCGTCTTATATCGTCCATCTACTTTAATATTCATACAATCATATACACCACAGAAATGCGGACAATATTCTCGTAACTGTAATAACGACTTTAGAATATTATATTCATGCCGTATAATATAATCAATATACTGAGATATTTTATACACACACTCATTACCCTTAACACACACCTTTCCTACAATACCCTGCTTACCCTGTTCTGAAAAATTATTTATAAACTCAATATCATTCTCATCACAATCTCTTATGATCTGTGATAAACTATTAAAATCAACCTCATTCTTTAGATAACTCATGACCTTTCATACACAATACCTTCTTTTAAATAAAATATTCATTTTTAGCTATTCTATCAACTAAATCATTCCATTTATCCCCAGAATGACCCTTGACCCATTTCCATTCTGGTTTATATTTGATATTTAGAATGTATAACTTCTCCCATAAATCACGATTTTTAACTGGACGTTTAGACGATGTCATCCATTCATTCTTAATCCAATTATGTATCCATACTTCAATTCCATTCTTAACGTATTTACTATCAGTATAAATAGCAGTAATGTCTTTGTTTAATTCCATAGCAGAAATAACCCCCTTCAACTCCATTCTATTATTAGTCGTCATTTCTTCGCGTCCAAAATGAGTTGATACTAATACATCATTTTTGATAAGTGCAACACCCCATCCACCTTTTCCAGGATTTCCAATACATGAACCATCAGTATACGCAATCATAGTTTATATTTTGATTGGTTTATATTCCTTCAATCAAAATTAAATATAGAATTTATTTATAATCTTCTTAGCACCTAAATTTTTTAAACTATCCTCTTCTAAATCATATAACTTCTCAATCTGTGTATAGACCTTTTTATCGTAATATAATAATTTTTCTAGAATACCTATCTTATTATTCTCGATACTTACCCTAATTAATTCTTTGAAATCCTTGTATAATAAAAATAATTCAATCTGCGAAAATATATCTCGAAGATCAATCTCATCTGATATAGAATGGAAAATATCAAGTAATACAAATACTATATTATGATACTTGTTATGTCTTTCACTGATTTTATGAGTCTTAGATAGTTTATTCCACCTTTTAATATTTGTGACAAGAATACCCGTATGATAACGATCATACATTCTCATTAAGTCTATAGCATACATCGATATATAATTATATATACTCTCTTCAATCTCATCATATTGCTGTATCAATTGCAATCCATTGAGATTATCACACCACAACTCAATCGGTCGTGATAATTCATTATACATACAATAGAAGTTATACATACTTCTCTTATACATAATCCAAAATTCCTCGATATCATGATCCGGTAATAAATCACTATCCAAATCCATTTTATATATATAATTATATCTTTATAAATTAATATCCCTCGTAATGCATCAACGCTCTTCTAAAATACAAATCAAAATCCGTCTGTGTTATAAATTCCTTAAAATCATCCCATAAACTCTCTCTTATATCAGATAAATTTTCTCGGAAAAACTTGAAAAAGTTTAATCTATTCTGGACATTCACTACCGTCATCTCCTCTAATACAAGATCGCGATATTCATCGTCTTTTACCTTTAATAGCCTAGTATTCAATTGATACATCAACTTCGAGATAATTTGTTCAGATATAGGTATTCTAACGCTAAAATTTTCAAATCCACTTAAAATATTTGTAAGACGTGTTACATATCCACTTGTACATTTTCCAGACATCTCAACGAGTTCTTCCATCAATCTCTTATTTAGTTCTAATTTGTGCTCTGAGCTATTAATATACTTCCAAATTCTTAAGAATAATGATCTTATCGTTATATTAAACTTACCATACAAAGTTCTATCTACATCAATACGATCCAGAGCTAATGATATATCACTATTCTCCTCTTGAATTTCAGCTCGAACACTCTCAAATGTTTCATCCGTTGGTCGATATTCCATAAGAAACTCTATGATCTCATTTACACTTTCTTTGTCTATAGAGTGAACGTTTTCTGCATTTTTATAGATGGTTGATGCCAATACTCCATTCTCATTTGCAAGTGTTCTAATTAATTCTTCGCCATATCCTTTATAGATTTCATTTCCAAATGTTAATAACATATCAGCAGCATCTGCTCTTAATCCAGTATCCAACTCCTCGTTTAGCCCAAAGTTATAGAGATATCTACATATATCATCTCTATATTGCGTAAGATCATATTGTAGTATATACTGAGCAGAAAGTATTCTATATCTAATCGTGTTATTCTCGTTGAAAATAAAGAACATCATACACTTCTCAATATAGTAGTGTCGATGTTGTATACTTAACTTCTCTATATTTATAATATTCTTGTATCTAAAATAATCATCTAGAGTTATATCATTGGTTATCTTCATAAACTCAATAAGACATTCCTCTCTTAATTTGTTTGTATTCATCAAGAATAGAATCGTATCCACACGATAAGGAATACTTAAGTCATCATTGTTGACTATAACCTTGTATAATACAACGGCAAACTCATTATCCTTATTACACAAACATTTCCCACATTCTGTTTTAATAATGCTATTGATATTACTTGTTTCACATATAGCAACTATAAATTCTTCTATTAAACTGATACTAGATAACTCATACATACAACACAATTTCCTAACATCCTCTTGTATAATATTCTCATCTAATTTATCTAATATATCAATACGTTTTTCAAGAGGAATATCAAAATCAAATAAATCAGGTTCAAGTATAGTGTCATCATCGATTACGATATCACGGAGTTTATCTATTTCTGTTGTCATATTATCGTTTTAAAATAATGTTTTTCTTTTAAATATAAATGGATAGTAATTTAGAAGAAATATCTAAGATATGTGGAATTAAAAAATATAAGGACAGTCAGAAGCTTTCTAAAAAAATAATAGACTTTCTAACCAAGCAAAAAGAAGATGTTATAGATATGGATGATGATGAAATAAAGATTGTAGAAGAAAAGAGACCCGAGGAAACCAATGTAAAAGAAGAATTTATTATTGATGCTATAAAATGTGGTTCAGAAATTCGTAACAATTCATTAAATAGCAAGCGACAATTAGATCTTCTATATGATATGAAGACGCGGGTAATTGCCGATAACAATGTTATTCGTCTTAACACCGGAGATGCCTATGATATCAATGATCTTGTGTATTATCTGTATTCAAATGATTGTAAAAATATAAATCCTAAAGAAACTGATGATAAGCTATGGAATACTTCAGATGAAAAAACCAATATCCTATCTCATCCTAAACTCCATAAGCATATTCTCTCTCAGTATCTACAATACTACGAGAATATTCGTGATAATATACGACGTAATCCCGAAGAATTTAAACTAATAGGTAGTACTACCTCTAAAAAAGATCTTAAGTGTCTAGAAAATCTCAATCCTATATTTCTATCTCTATATGTATCTAATTACGATTTACAGGAAGCAATTAGGCGTAAGGATATCCAACAAATACAAAAAATTTATAACAAATACAATAAAATTATAAATTGTTGATTAATAATAAATGGTAACAAAAAATGTAAAACGTTTTCCTGTTCGTCGTTCTCGTAAACCCAGCATTGCCAATCTACGAAAACAATGTAAGAGTAAAGGATTAGTATATGATCTTAAAATCAAGAAATGCCGAGATGATAAAAGAAAAACTAGACGATCCCCCAAGGTAAATAAACGATCTCCCAAGGTTAAACGATCTCCCAAGGTTAAACGATCTCCTAAGAAACGATCCCTTAAGAAACGATCCCCCAATAAACGATCCCCCAAGGTAAATAAACGATCCTCTAAGAAACGATCCCCCAAGAGACGATCTCCTAAGAAACGATCTCCTAAGAAACGATCTCCTAAGAAACGATCTCCTAAGAAACGATCTCCTAAGAAACGATCTCCCAAGGTAAATAAACGATCCTCTAAGAAACGATCTCCCAAGGTAAATAAACGATCCCCTAAGAAACGATCCTCTAAGAAACGATCATCTAAGAAACGATCTCCCAAGGTAAATAAACGATCCTCTAAGAAACGATCTCCCAAGGTAAATAAACGATCCCTTAAGAAACGATCACTTAAGGTAAAGAATAAATTCTCTATGAATTCACGTGATTTTTGTAATAAATATGGATGTAATAATCCAGAAGAAACGATCACAAAATGCTATAGAAGATCAAGTCTTCGTTTACATCCAGATAAGGGTGGAAGTGAAGAAGCCTTTAAAATATTAGGAAATGACTATAATAGTGTTCAAAATAAATCAGATAAGTGTCCAGATGTTTATGGTGATTGTGTTCCACCCGAATGTAGTTATTGTCCAGATAAAGATATGTTTAATAGTTGTATACGAAGAGGAAAGGTCATTAGCGCAAAAGGAAAACCTATGCCAAAAAGAAGGGAAGTAGAAAAAATAGATGAAAGTTCTTGGATGGGATACTTTGCTTCTTTTGCTCAAGATCCAAAAGTAAAACAACAAGAAGCAGAAAGAAAATATGAAGAAGAAATGAACATTTGGAAAGAAGCAAATCAATAAGCAAATCAATAAGCAAATTATATATTTTAGTTTAATTTTAGGATCGAGATCCCTAATATTAATCAGAAATATATAATTTATAATAATTTAATATTGAATGGGTTTGATGTAGTTATTATAACGTCTTTCATTAATCCGCTTGATCATCGTATTTAAATCTTTTGGGTCCGTATTATCAACCAATTCTCGGATTTTATTATAACTAATTCGATTTCGCCCCCTGTCCTCACAATGCCAATTATGACACTGCTTCATAATCGCAAATTCCTCCGGTGGAACTCTTACATGCTGTTTCTTAATGTATCGATTCACATAACTATTATAGATGTTATTTATAATATCTCCAATAATACGCTCACACGAATCCAAAATCTCAATACAACTCGGATACAACTTATACAATTCAGACCGTAATTGATCATCATTTCTCACTTGTAAGTATCTAAACTTAATACTTGGCTGATTTCCACGGATATCAAATAATCGTTTATATTCAGAATGTACCATCTTAAACACTGACTGTGTATCATCAAACGCTATAATCCCCTGAAATTGAAAAGGATGGCAACAATCTCTTATAAAATTGACCAACGCATCAATGTTAGCAAAACGGTGTTCTCGAGGACGAGGAATACCACATACATCATCATCGATATTAAGATGATCATCAATATATGTCCCAATATGATAGACTGTTGGATATTCTGGAACATCACATACAATACGATTTGTCTCGATATTTCTAACAAAAAATGTATACTGTTTACCCTTATCTAGAGAATCCAGAAAATGTCGGAGTACATCGCCATCTTCTGGTATAGTAATATTGTTTTTTACATAGTGAACATGAATAGCATTCGCAAACATATTACCAAATGTTGTCTTGCTCGACCATCTACTCCGAAATGCATCCAATTTTCGATGGGTTGATATATACCACTTATCATGGAAAAATACACGGATAAGCGTTCCCTCGTGTGAATCAAAAAACCTGAGATTTGATATATCTAAATCTTTGATATCACTATAATCACTATCTGTATATTCTAAGGTATAATTCCCCTTTACAATGACATCACAGCCATCCATCACTACTCCACGGCATTTTCTAACTAACTCGCAATCATTATTATTACAACTAATATAACTATAGATATCTAGACTATCATCGGAATCAACCTTCTTGATCTTATCATTAGATTGAATCTCATCATAAAAATTGTATTCTGTACTAGAATGTTGTCCTGCCATATTTTATATTTCTAGATATATTTATTTAAATTTCAATTTTAATTTTACTACTCTATATACTCCAACCATTCATCTATCGTTTCATTTGGATATTCTCGCTCTTCTAATGCCTTCCTAACTAATTGCTTATGGACTTCTACGCTATACTCATCCCCTAGTTGTTGTTTTATCATCACGATAATATTTCCTATTTGACTATTATC
>Ga0114934_10001683_pt1 | contig 14364 bp, 11 predicted proteins | sample 4SBtaG_2_FD_99695 | JGI IMG/M metagenome (GOLD analysis project Ga0114934, IMG submission 99695) | Deep subsurface microbial communities from Kolumbo volcano to uncover new lineages of life (NeLLi) - 4SBTROV10_white metaG | ecosystem: Environmental > Aquatic > Marine > Volcanic ... | reverse complement strand
CACCTGTGTTTGTGTCATCGTAAAATCCTTTCCCGCCATCAAACGTATAAGTGAGATATTTCTCGGTAGCATAAGGATCCAGAAACTCTGAATCGTTATAGCCTCCAACACTAATTAAAATGGGTCTATCAGGATCCACATCTCTTATGGCTTGAACGGCTGCATTGTATAAAGACATGACTTTTACAAGGTCTTCATGATTTTTTTTATCAAATCCTATTCCAGCCGGTTCATTCAATATCTCAAAAACCAAATCATTCGGATAATCTTTCCATGCCTTAGCCATTGTTCTCCATGTATCTGCTATTTCTTTAGCGCCCAATTCCGGATCTTTAGCCCATTTACTATTTCCCCATAAGCAAACAACGATAGCTAAATCATTGGCAATGGCATCTTTTATTTGTTGTTCAGTTGCTAATCCTTTAGAAAAAACTCTGACCGATTCAAACCCAGCACTTTTTACCGCTTTAAACAGTCCTTTCTCATATTGAATTTTGGGCCACACCCCCCTTGAAGGTGTTGAAATATCAACGTTAACACCCTTATGTAATTTTTGAAATACTGGTGCATTATTGCGTTTTAGTAACCTTGTATTTTGTGCAACTCCAATAAAAGGGATGACACTTAAAATACATATTACAGCAATCGTTTTTTTAATATTTTGAAAATAGCTTATCACTGTTTTTCTTAATAAATTATTCAACACGATTTACATAAAGATAATAAGCTCCAACAACTCTTTCCCCTTTTTTATTATAAAAATCGGTTAAGATTGATGTTTTACCAGCATTCAATTGAAAGGTAAATCGAACAGATTTATCATCCGGAGTAACTTTTGCAGTTTGTTCTTTATCTCCCACGGTCAACTTAGCTGAAGATATTTGGAACGCTTTTCCCGGTACTAATACTCCATCAGTTACTTTGGTTGCAGGAATAGAATCGTTCAGCCCATATCCGGATTCAACCGGCCAGCGTCTTAATTCAAATTCATAAGTTCCTGGCTTATCAACAATCACTTGCCAGTATCCGCTCTTTTTGGCACCATTTCTAACTTGTTTTTGCATATCAACAAAAATGTTGTACCAGTCACAAGAAGAAAGCATCATTGGATTTTCCTTTGGAGAACCGATTATGATACGTTGAATTTTATTCGCGTCATCCTTTACATCTTTCCACCAGGTGTCAAGATGATTTTTCATGGCATTAACAACCTCCGGGTATTCAGCAGCCACATCCTTGTCCTCATGTGGATCTTCAGATATATCGTATAAAGTTTTATCGTTAAGATATCGCCAGTTTTTCCATAGCACAGCGCCTTTTTCTTCTTTGGGTTTCGCAGCATTGTCGGGGTTGTCCTGATCAGGGAAAAATACTTTTATTGGAGTTTTTGTAAAATTAATGACCAACATCCGATCTTTCAATTTCTTTACCGCATTTTTCATAAGCGGAAGAAGATTTACGCCATCAACCGGATGAGGTAATTTATTTATACCAATTGCTGAAGCAAGGGTTGGCATGAGATCCTGAACCTGGCAAAGCTCGTTGATAACTCTTTTCTTTCCTATTATTGATTCAGGTCCTTTTATGAATAATGGGACACGGTGGCCGCCTTCAGTCAGATCTTGCTTACCGCCTCTCATGCCGGCATTGTAATACCACTTACCAAACGAACTTCCGTTGTCGGTAAAAAATACTACTATGGTGTTTTCCAATAGTCCGTCAGTCTTAAGGAAAGTCATCAATTTCCCAACGTTCTTATCTATATCTTGCCCCATTGCAAGAAATGTAGTCAAAGCTTCGAAGATATCATCGCCGTAATAAGGATTCATTTTGGCTTTCGATAGTTTTTCGAGAACTTCACCGTTTGCTTTAAGAGCCTTCCTTACAGGTCCACGGTATTTATCGGGTACATAAGGTGGCCAATGGGCAGCGTTTACGGGAATATAAGCGAAAAAAGGTTCCGATGATTCTTTTTTCTTTTTCATCCAACTAATAGCTTCATTAACAAACACATCGGTAGAATAGCCTTTATATTTTTCCTTTTTGCCATTGTGGGTATAAAAGTCATCAAAGTAGTCGTTGTCCCAATAGTCGGCCACGCTGTTTATATGGGAAGAAGGAAACCAAATTGCTTCATCAAAACCTCGGTCTTCAGGGCGAAAAGGATAATTATCCCCAAGATGCCATTTCCCGAAAATGCCTGTTGCATATCCGGCCGATTTAAAAACATCTGATATCATTTCAATCGAAGGGTCAGGCAGACTGCGACCACTACTAACATTAATGGCTCCATTTCGCAAGGCATCCATCCCAGTCATAAGTTGGCCTCTTGTAGGTGTACACATTGGAGCAACATGAAAATCGGTGAATTGAAACCCTTCACTCGCAAGTTTATCAACATTAGGTGTTTTAATCACGGGGTTTCCATTTATTGAGAAATCTCCATATCCCTGGTCATCTGTAAGAACAATGATGACATTGGGCTTTTGGGCTAACAGACTTAATGTAGACAGAAGCATCAAGACCAAAATGGATACAGATAAATTGATTTTTTTATACATAATATTTGTTCTGATTGATTGTTGTTTTATTAAAATTGCGCTTTATACCAACTGTATTTTTCTTTCAACATATTCATATAACGAAGCTGATAATTCTGAGTTTTAAACGGATCAAATTTCGGATTTATAGTCGGTTCTGAAGCCTTCACCTCATTTCTCCATGCCTGTAATTTTTCTTTTAGAATTTTTGTTCTTTCAGGATATTTCAAGGCGAGGTTGTGATATTCACCAATATCATCTTTTAAATTATATAATTCTACACGATCTCCTTCGTAAAATTCTATCAATTTCCAATTGCCGGAACGGATTGCAGAGGCAGGTTCAGATCCTCCTTCATAATGCGGATAATGCCAAAACAAATCTCTCTGACTATACTTTTCTCCTTTTAGCAAGGGGGCAAAACTGACACCATCTTTATGTTTCTCCGGCATTAATGGGAGACCAGCCATTTCAAGAATGGTTGGATAAAAGTCGGTACTTGTAACCGGCACATTTGTAATACTCCCAGCTATGATTTTCCCTGGCCATCTAACAATTAACGGAACACGGATTCCTCCTTCATAAAGAAAACACTTGCCAGCACGTAATGGATCATTTGAGGTAACTTCGCTGGCACCACCATTATCAGAAACAAAAATAACTACTGTGTTTTTATCCAGGCCTGTTTCTTTTAACGTATTCAAAACATTTCCAATTGCAATATCCACAGCTTCAATCATAGCGGCATAAACCGGGTTGTTTTGTGTCTTATCAAATTTTATCCAACGTTCTTGTCGCCACTCGTCTGGTTGTTTTTCCTTTTTTTCATATTTCGCGACTAAATCTTTACGTCCCATCCATGGGCTATGAACGGAATAAAATGCCAGATAGGAAAAAAATGGTTTGTGGTGCTCGCTTTTCAGGAAAGCAATTTCCTCCTTTGCAAGTCGGGCTGGCAGATGTTCGCCTTCCGGACCATCTGTAAGACGTGGATTACCATATGGTGAAAAATAGTGGTTCCCTCCGATGGGAGCGCCCCAGCCACATCCGGCAATATTTGTATCAAACCCCTGATGTTCAGGCCAAAATTTTTCGGGTTTACCCAAGTGCCATTTACCTATAAAATAAGTCTGATAACCACCGGCCTTCATACTTTCAGCCAAAGTAACTTCTTTTAATGGCAAAGCCTTGATATACGACGCACTTCGAAGGATAGTGTTCCATTTATAATTATTCGGTTGAGGTGCGCCAATCCAGTTTGTCAGGTGTAACCGGGCAGGATATTTCCCGGTCATAATACTGGCACGGGTTGGACTGCACATTGGTGATGCAACATACCCATTTGTAAAAAGCATTCCTTCAGTGGACAGTTGATCAATATTTGGCGTTTCGTAAAATGTACTACCATTATAGCCGACATCAGCCCAACCTAAATCGTCAACTACTATAAACAGAAAATTGGGTTGATTTTCTGGTTTATTAGCCATTGATGTAACAGACCAAATCAATGCAATAAAGAAAAGTAATATTGATTTATTTGCGTTCATTTTTAGGTTTGAATTATCTCCATCAAAGCAATTACTGAAGCTAAATTCTAAAAATTTATCTTATTTAAGGTTTGATTAGCGTCTTTTAAGGTTTGATATAAGTCTTATTGCTGATTAATAGAGACATACAGTACCTGTAGAACTATGTTTTTTTGAATATTTTAGAAATGAAATTGGGTTATTTATCAAAACTATTAATCAAAGAATTCCTGATCTTCCGGGCTTAAATACTTTCTGGTTTTTTCCTCGTTTAATGTAACTCCAATTCCGGGGCTATCCCACACTTTTATGTGTCCATCAACAATTAGTTGCTCTGGCATTCCATCAACAATATCCCACCACCATTCGGTTGGAGGTTTGCAATATTCGAATGCGATTAAATTATCGGGCATAGTTGCACTAACCTGAACCATTGCCGCGAGACCAAGTACTCCATTAAAAACGCCATGAGGTGCAATTTGTATACCATGCAAATCTGCGAATTCTGCCACCCACTTTAATTCGGCGAGTCCTCCAACATCCATCGGATCCGGTCCAATTATCCGTACGGCATTACTTTCAATCAATTCCCGAAATCCTTGTCTAAGGTAAATCTGCTCACCCGTATGGATTGGTGTTGTAGTTGCCTGCGTTAATTCTTTATACTCAGCTACACCTACATGATTGCTTCGATCGCCTGTCAACAGATCTTCCAACCAAAGTATCGGAAAGCGCTCCAGCTCTTTTGCAAAACGAATTGCATCGGAGAGTGCCCAACCAGGTCCACAATCAAGAGCCAATTGTGCTTTGCCTTCAACTGCTTTAACCATGGCCTCAACACACTTAATGCTATGACGAAATCCTTTTTCTGTTAAAACCCCTTTATTTAAATGAGGCGGCCCCGGTCTTGGATCACCGAGAAAATAATCAGGTACCTCAAATGGCATGGGTGAATGAAACCCGATACCATACTTAATAATTGAAAACCCGGCCGGATCATTAACAGCCTCAGTTAGTTTTTCGAAAACTCCCTCAGGAGTGTAAGCATAAGATGTATCGCGTCCTTCCCTGGTTCCACTGATGTAAACCCTGACACGGTCACGCACTTTTCCTCCAAGTAAGCGGTAAAGTGGAAGACCAGCAGCTTTCCCAGCAATATCCCAAAGTGCCATTTCTATAGCACTAACGGCACTTCCCCAGGGTTTAAAACCGCCCATATTGCGGATTTTCAACATCACCCGTTCAACATCACGTGGGTCTTCTCCTAAAATATAGTCTTTTAACAGAAGAACATGTGGTTTAATCCAGGGTTTGAACCACTCAACTTGTCCAAATCCACTTAAACCTGCATCGGTGGCGACCCGAATTGTTGGTTGCCCTCCAATTACTGCACATTTTACATCTGTTATTTTCATAAAAATCCTTCCTCAGTCTCTCCCAATGGGGAGAACTAAAACATTAATAATTATTTATTCGTGCTTCATTTACAATTTACAAGACATAACGTGATTAACCAAATCTATCAAAGGTACTGTTGCCAAACCAATTGCTGTATCACAACAGCCGTAGTAGATATGAATTATTCCGTTAACATTAACAGCTCCGGTTGGGAAAACAACGTTTGGGATGTAAACTCCAACTTTTTCATAGTAGTGTTCCGGCTCCATAAGTGGTGTTTCGCAGCGGGCAATTACTTTTGTCGGGTCGTTAATATCCAGCATCATTGCACTCATACGGTAACATACACGATTTAGTTTCAGATTTTCATTTTCAACTCCGTGATATGTAGTCAACCAGCCATATTCTGTTCGGATGGGAGGAGTAGATCCTCCAATGCGATTTCCTTCCCATTCATAAGCTGGCAAAATAACTGTTTCAGGTTCTGACCAAGTCTTCAAATCATCAGAATAACTGATTTTTATTCCTGGGCTTTCGGTGAATTTTACGGCTGTATCCACGAATCCACTAGGACGACGCAACAAAGCATATTTCCCATTAATTTTTTCAGGAAATAAAATATTGTTACGGTCATCTATTTCACCATGAGTGATAAAAGAAACAAACTCCCAATTTACCATGTCTTTTGAACGAAGTATTCCTGAGCGACTTTGATTATCCTTGGTCTCTCCACTAAAACCAGGGTATTTATGCTGAAATGATTTAGGGACACCGTAACCTGTGGTATTGGTATCATACGAATACGGACGTAAAGCAAAGGTCATTAAATAGTCATCATCTATTTTAACAATACGCGGGTCTTGAATACTTCCGTATTTAAAACCCACTAATTCTGCAGTAATAGCCGGTTTATCAGAAGTATGCTTCCAGTTTACACCGTCTGTACTCTCTAGTTTTCCCAGAAAACATTGAAATGGTTGGAGACTGCCTGCGGCTCTTTCAAACATAGTGAATTTACCATTTTCATAGATTACAGCAGGATTCATGGTTGCCACCATTCGCCATGGCAATTCCCCTGGTCTTACCACCGGGTTTTTATCGTGTTTTTTTATCGTTAATGTCATCTTAATATTTGTTTTATCTGTTATTCCTCAATTTTAAAATCGTATTTCATTGGAGACGGAGCTTCAAATGTTGATTCTACATTAACATAAGCTTCATCCTCAATTGATTTTAGTAATGCTAAAACTATATCAATTACATGAGCTGCCTGACTTGCACTTGAATGCAATGGACGGTCTTCTAAAATTGACTGTGCCATATCCTGAACACCTCTGGAGAATTCCATATACTTTTCAGCCCCAACACCATTGTGTGTTACCTTTTGGTAAGGTTTACCATATTCACCGAATTCGACCGGTGCATGGAAATTCTGGAAATCTCCTAATTTCAATCTACCTTCATCGCCATGAAACTCTAAAGAACCACCCTGATAGGACATCTTAGCATAGAAATTCGCAGATAAACGGCAGACAACACCACTTTCCATCTCTATCATACCCATGTAATAGTCCGGTGTAGTAATTGAAAAAAAATCCCCGTTCATTTTAACATGGTCTTTCTTTAAAACTTTGCTATACCCCAATACACGCTTCACCGGACCAAAGAATGCTGTCAATAATGTTAATGGGTAAACGGCTACGTCCCAAATTACACCTAAGTCGTAGAATGGTTCCGGATTAGGATGCCATATCTCAATAAACCCATGATTCACCTCGGCATAAGCCAAACGAATTTTGCCTAATTTACCGCTTTGAATAACGCTCCAGGCAGCATCTTGCGCTTCTCCCATGTAGGTAATCGGAGAACTTGAAAAACGAAGTCCCTTTTCCTCTGCCAGTTTCACCAATCCCCAACTTTCTTCGCTGGTCATTGAAATTGGTTTTTCGGTATGAACATGTTTTCCTGCTTCCAAACATTTTCTAATCACCTCGGCATGAGCCTGAAAAATGGTAAGATTCACAACCACTTCAACTTCCGGATCAACTAACACTTCATCTAAACTTGTGTAAACTTTGCCTCCGTATTTCTTTGCACACTCTTCTGCGCGACTTTGTTCTACATCGTTAAAACCCAAAAGATTTACTTCCGGATATTTTAGCATATTTTCAGCATAACTTGTTGAAATGTTTCCACACCCAACGATTACTGCTCCAACTTGTTTTTTTTCTGTGCTCATTATATTTTTCTTTTGATTGATTATTTTTTTGTTTGATATTCAGGTCGTGTCCCTCTGAACTTAATGTCGTCCAAAATTATTTCACTGTGGCGATCAGTAAATATGATTGAGAAACGCACATCATCAACCGATTTTGTTTTATGTTTATAGGTTAATTCATATTTAGTTAGCTCTGTATTAATCTCTATCTTGTCCGATGTGTAAAAAATGGTTTTATTATCGGGAGCTGTACCCAATTGAATACTAAGCTTTGTTTTATATCCGGAAGTTTTTGCATAAAATGAAATTTTATAAGTGTTTCCTTCTCGCAATTGCAACATGCCATCCTTAACCGGAAATCTCCAATTTGGAGGTGTTTGCTGATAAATTACCGGGTCATTGGGTTTAGTAAAAGCAACCATACAACGCATCGCTCTTGAGCCATTTACGCCTTCACCATCGGCAGTTGTAATATTTACCTGTCCATTTGAGTACCAATGATTAGCGTCCATATCAAAACTTGAGTTGTTGATTTGTGAGGTTGGAGGAACCACAGTTGGGTAAACTCCAGTTAGTGCTTCTACAAATTCAGCCGTTTCGTCCCATCCTTTTTCAGAAGAATACAAAGCAAAGTCCCATGAATTATTAAAGACCCCGCAATACTGTATCCATTCAATATCTCTTTTGGCGGTTTCGTCAACCATAAATCTGAAGTACGTTTTTATGTCTTCATGGTTATTGTACATTTTTGTACCCCATTCGGTTAAGATTACTTTTTTATTCTGCTTCTTAGACCACTCAGCCGCTTCATCCAGATTTTGAAGTATTTCCTTTTTCCAATCCGGGTTTACCTGGTTTAAAGAAACCTGCCTGCCACTAAACGACCACCCGGAGGGAACATACAAGTGAAATACTCCCCAAATATTTTTATCTTCATCGAAACCAGTTCCATCAGGTAGTTTATAATCAAGGTATTCTGAACTTACATATTTAATATAGCGCACATTATTGTGGCCCACGCCGCCAATTGCAAGAATACGTGATGGGTTGGACTTTCGAATAGCCACAACAGCTTCCCCAATCCAGTCCATTACTACTTTTGCTTCAGCGTCGGTCCATTGGTGTTTGTACCCTGAAACTTTCAATTTCTCGGCATTGGGATGTCCTGCCATTTCAGGCTCATTCATCAGCTCAAAAATTAATTTTCTTGGGTACATTTTATAAAACTCTGCAAAGTCTTTCCAGAACTTTACAAATTTATCTTTGCCATTTGTTTTGGCTGAAAATGCAACAAGAACTACGGTTAAACCTCTTTGTAAGGCATCGTCGATAGCTTGTTTATAGATTATTGGATTCTGACACTCCTTTACAAAATAGCGAACACTTTTAAATCCGGCTTTATCGAATGCCTCAAGAAATCCAGGATCGTATCCCACTTTATCTACTTCTGTAGTTGAAAAATCAAGGTTTACTCCGGGGGTAATTACCGGCCATTTTTCTTGTGCGCTAGCATTTATACTTCCTAAAAAAAGCCCAATAACTATTAATAATGTTGCGTTAATTCTCATTTTCTATTTTTTTGAATTGAATGTTTTTTTAATATTTAACTGCCAAAACTTATGCAAACCGGTTGTGGAACTTTCACTTCCCGCCCTGCTGGCACTAATAAACCCGTAGATGAATCGATTGCAAATGTTACAATATTGTTGGAGTCTTTGTTGGCAACCAGCAGATAATTTCCCGTTGGATCGATACTGAAATTTCGGGGATGTTCGCCTAAAGTTGATTGATGTTCCAATAGACCAGGGGCTCCGGTATTTTCATCCAAGGTGTAAATAGCAATACTGTTGTGCCCACGATTTGATGCATAAAGAAATTTACCATTTGGATGTACATGGATATCTGCTGCAATATTTTCTCCTTCAAAGTTGCTCGGCAAAGTTGAAAGCCGGTTGATTAGCTCCAGACAGCCTTCTTCAGCGACATAATAAAATGCTTCTACGGTATTTCCCAGTTCATTCAAAAGATAAATATATCTTCCGCTTGGATGAAAATCCATGTGTCGGGGGCCTGCTCCAGGGACAGCCTTAAATTCTCCATATTCCGTCAACAAAAGTTTATCTTTTAAATTATCCAACTTGTAGATTTTTACCATATCCTGACCAAGATCTGCCACCAAGGCAAACTTGTTGTCAGTCGTTATAGTTGCCGAATGAACATGAGGCCCTTCCTGACGTTCAGGATTTACCTGTGAGCACCCTTTATGCTGAATAATTTTAATGACTTCACCAATAGTTCCGTCTTTTTGAAGTGGAATAACAGCCAGGTTCCCTCCCATATAATTAGAAACCAAAGCGTAGCTTCCCGAGTTTTCAATTTCTATATGGCAGGGACAAGCTCCTTTTGTAGACTGAGAATTCAAGTAGAGTAATTCTCCGGTTTGCTTATTTATTTCATAAGAGAATAAAGCACCTTCCTTTTTACCCTTAAAATCAAATACTTCGCTTACAGCATATAGAAAATTTCCATCAAATGATACCTTCAAAAATGTAGGGTTTTCAATTCCTGATTTCGTAGAAGCCAATGAGATACCTCCCGTTAATGGATCAAAACGATATATGTAAATTCCCTCGCTTTTGCTGTCTCCATTAGTATAAGTTCCTATATAAACGAATGTATCCTTCATTTTAACCAATTCCTCTTCTTTTTTCCAATACTTCCCTGATTTCATACATCTTTTTTTCTGTCAATGAATACCGGGGAATAAGGTAAAGTGCAAAAGCAGCACCTATTGCCGGAAGAATAGCAAGCAAGAGGATTATGTTTTTAATCGTTCCCACAGGTTGATTAATTCCTAATTCAACTTTGAAACCTGTAGCTTCGACAAGAATTCCAGTGGCCACCAATCCTAAAGCCAGTGCAATTTTTATTACCCAGAAATGTACTGCTCCAAACATTCCTTCTCGTCTCGTTCCGGTTTTCAGCTCGTCATGATCAACAACATCAGCAATCATAGATGGAATTAGTACGAAAATGCAAGACAGACCAATTGCCGATAGGCCTCGTGGTATAAATATCAGCCAGGGCATGTTGGGAACATAGCAAACCAAATTTGAAAGTGCTCCCAGTATCATAAATATTGGCCCCATCAAAGCTATATTTCGTTTACCAAATTTTTTCGACAAGACATTTATCGGCCATAATGCCAATAAGGTAGCCACATGATGAAATCCTTCAATACGCCCAAACCATAATGAGAATAAATCTTCATTGCCACCGCAAACAAAGTATCTTAATGGATAAGAGTAGGCAGTTGCAATGGTGTTATATGAAAACAGAATGGCAAAAAATGCAATTATCAAATACAGATATGGTTTAGAACTAAAGGTAAACTTCAGACTTTTTAATATAGAAACATGCTCTTGTTTTTCAACGTATTTCCTTTTCTTTTCTCTTAAAGTTAAGGCCGGAATTAATGCAAAAACCAACATTAATAGACCGATTCCTAATCCAACCATTCGTATTCCCAAAGTGGTATCTCCACCCCAAATCGGCCTTTTCATAAACCAGAGAAACCATGGGAAAAGAATAACCCCGTTAAAGGAGTTGGCAAATATTCGAACTCCCATCATTTTGGTTCGCTCATGATAGTCAGATGACATTTCGTAACCCAGCGCATAAAGTGGTACCGAGAATATCGTAAACGAAGTGTAAAACAGAAGTGATGTTACTAAAAAGTAGGCAAAAAATTGCCAATCACTAATACCCGTCGGAACCATCCAAATTATTATAAAGAATATGGAAGAAAGAATGGCACCGGCTCCAATAAATGGCCGACGTCTTCCCCATCTGGTACGGGCATTATCAGAGATAGACCCCATAATAGGATCGGTGACTCCATCCCAAATACGCGTAATCCCTAAAACCAGGCCTATGATTATCGGGCTAAAACCAAGTTCCTGGTTAAAAATTGGTAAGGCAAATGCAATGAGCGTCCATTGGAAGGTCATGTCTGCAAAAGAACCACTTCCATACAGGATTTTTTTGCCTAGAGAAACCTTATCCACAGGTGCGGTAACATGATGTTTTTGGTTTGAGCTAGTTGTCATTATTTGTATTTGTTTTCTCTACTATTGGCAGGAATTATTTCTTATCAGATTAATGAATAGAATGCTTATTTCCAGTCGATTACTACTCCGAAGTAACTTTCGTCGCGATTGCGCAAGGCATGGTAAGCAGAAGGTGCATCTTCCGGGCTAAGAATATGCGATAACAAAGGTTCTGTCACTAGTTTTCCTTCAGCAAAAAGTCGTAATAGTTTTTCATTATTTTGCTCAATAGATATTTGACTATCTTTTGTTTGTGAACGATAACGTGGGAAAAGCCACTCATGTGCTCCTTTAAATTGAATATTTTGATTGGCCAAATGGATTGAACGCAACAATGGAACCATGTCTCCCTGATATTCACCACGAGGCGTACCTAATAAAATACATTCTCCTCCGGGAGCAATTGCGTTAACCGAAGATTCGATAACAGATGGTTGTCCAGTTGCATCAACAAAAGCATGAACACCACGTCCGTTGGTAAGTTCCATTAATGCTTTTGTTATATCCTCCTTGCCATTTATTACATTATCAATTCCACATTTCTTCATCCCTTCAAGTCTTGCCGGGCTTACATCAATTCCGATAACATTGCATCCTGAAAGTGCGAAAAGTTGCGCTGCCAAATTACCAACAAGGCCCAAGCCACAAACTGCAACTGTGTCACCAATTTTAGTGTCGGAAGCCATAATTGCTGTTATTGAAACTCCTGCCATTCGTGTAAGAACAGCAATTTTAGGATCAAGCCCCTCGGGAATTTTTTGTGCATAGTTTTTGGCTAATGCAATTTTCTGATGTGGTCCATGGGTAAATATGATATCTCCGGGTTTTATATTTTCAACTGCGCTTCCAGTTTCCAATACTTTTCCTACGCTGCCATAACCTGGAGTATAGGGAAGAGGAGCCCAGGATTCCAGTCCCGCCCAAATTGAAAGCTCAGTGCCGGCACTAATAATACTTGCATTTGTTTCGATTAAAATATCTTCAGCACCTGATATATTTAAATTTTCGGCATTTGCACAAACAACTGTTTCCGTGTCCTGAAAAACGATTTTCTTATTCATTATTATAATTTCTTTTATGTTATTATTAATTGTTCTTGTCTATTTTCTTCTCAATTTTTAAACATAAATTGGGAATTTTAATAACTATCCTAAATTAATGGATAATTGTTACTGTGTTATTACTTATTGAGAGAAACAAAATTCTAGATTTTTTATTCTTTTCGGGTTTGAGTATTGCTTTTTAAGGTTTGATTAGAGTTTTTTCCGCTGAGCCTTCCAGAATGATTTGAAAAGAAGCAAAAAGGGGAGACCAAAAAGAGTTTGATTATGAATCGTTTGCAGATGACTCAATATAGATATGCGGGCAAAATCAATAGTCAAAGAAATCCAGGTCTTCGGGATCTAAATAAGGTCTTGTTTTTTCCTCATTTAGTACCACACCTATTCCCGGACTGTCCCAAACCTTGATGTGACCGTCGACAATAAGCTCTTCAGGCAAACCATCGATTGTATCCAGCCACCAGTCAGCAAGTGGTTTGCAATATTCAAAGGCAATTAAATTATTGGGCAAAGTTGCACAGACCTGAACCATCGCTCCATGGCCGAGAACACCATTAAAGACCCAATGTGGAGCAATTTGAATTCCATACAAGTCTGCACCATTTTAATTCAGCAAAGTCCCCCCATATCCATGGGACCAGACCAATGACTCGCACTGCACGCTTTTCAATTAGTTCCCGGAAGCTCTGGCGCTGATCTATTTGCATATGAATTGGGGTACTCGTTGCATGTGTAAGCTCTTTATATTCTTCAACACCCACATACTTGCTCTGATCTCCTGTTAAAAGGTCTTCCAATCATATTATCGGAAATCATTCTATTTCCCTGGCAATGCGTATGGCATCTGAAAGTGTCCACCCGAGACCACAATCCAGTGCTAACTGAGCTTTGCCATCAATCATTTCTATCATGGCTTCCACACTGTCAACGCAATGCCGGAATCCTTTCTTAGACATGATCCCTTTGTTCAGATTGTCTTAGTCCCCTAAACATCTGGACTCGATTAGTCAATTTAAAAACACTAATTTTGTAGTTATGAGCAGCGTAAAAAGAACATGGAATATTGAAGAAAAAGTTGCAATACTCAAAGACATTAAAGAAACAGGAGTTGTAGAAGGTGTCGTAAGCATGGTATTTATGCAATGACTTATTACGACTGGAAGAAAAAGCATGAAGAAAAAGGGGCTGATGGGTTTGTTACTCAACAATAAATTTTGATGTAGAATTTCCGTTGCGGATAAAATACATTCCCCTTTTCAGACCGCTTATGTCAATACTCATGGTTTCTCTTTCGGCCTTTTTGAGCAACACTGTTTTGCCAATGGTATTGATAATTGACAGCTCTGTCCCTTGCTCAATATTACTTATTGTAATATTATTTTTGGCCAGATTGTCTTAGCCCCCTAAACATCTGGACTTGATTAGTGAATTTAAAAACACTAATTTTGTAATTATGAGCAGCGTAAAAAGAACATGGAGTATTGAAGAAAAAGTTGCAATACTCAAAGACAT
>Ga0114934_10001682_pt1 | contig 14388 bp, 14 predicted proteins | sample 4SBtaG_2_FD_99695 | JGI IMG/M metagenome (GOLD analysis project Ga0114934, IMG submission 99695) | Deep subsurface microbial communities from Kolumbo volcano to uncover new lineages of life (NeLLi) - 4SBTROV10_white metaG | ecosystem: Environmental > Aquatic > Marine > Volcanic ... | reverse complement strand
TAAAGAGAGCGAAGCTCTCTGGTGCCAAGGGTGGGAGTCGAACCCACACGACCCGAGGGCCACGGGATTTTGAGTCCCGCGCGTCTGCCGATTCCGCCACCTTGGCCTGGCAAAATTATATTTACCCCCGTTGCCCCTGTCAACCGTTGCCCCCAAGATAGGGATCGGCTAAAATGGAGCTGTCAGAATCTGAGTCTTCTGTGTTAAGATTGATGTTGGAGGAGAAAAGGAGATGGAGGAGAACCTGATCGAGTTTGCCAGGCTGGCCTATGGGGAGCACATCATCCGCTGCAACGAGCAGGACCCCGACGAGGTAGCCTGCTTCTTGATGCTGGACGGGGAGGAGCGGCGGGCGCGCAAGTGGCTCGCCTTCGCCAAGGCCAAGCGGACGGGGGATAAACAGAGCGTGCGGGGGCTGCTCGTCTACCTCTTCAGCAACTACTCCGGACCGCTCAACCGGGAGAAGAGGCGCTGGCTCAAGGAGAAGATCGATCGCGGCGAGATTACTTTAAAGAACCTGACCTTCGAGATGCTCGAGGGGACGCATCTGGAGTGGCATTATATCAAAAAACTGGTGGGCAAGGAGGTCAACTCGACGCGGGAGAAGCGACGGATCAAGGAGATCTACGAGCAGATGGAGCTGGCCCCCGTCGAGGCCTAGGAGGTGCGAGATGGTGCAGGATGAGTTTTTTAGTGAGCTCTTCGTCAAGCCGGAGCGGAGGGAGTATAGCCATCATCCCCCGGACCGGGTCCTGCGGGCCTATCTTGCCGGGAGGCTCGGCGACGAGTGGCACTTCGACGAGGCCTTCCTTCCCCAGCTTCGCCGGGCGGACCTCGATGGGGATTGGGGTCTCTCCGAGGTCTCATTGCATCTGTTGACCTGCAACCTCTGCTGCGAGCGCGTGGCCCGGATGCGGGCGGAGGAGCTGCGAGCGCTGGAGCGGGAGCGGGGCCCGCTGGCGCGTCTCCTCGGCCGAGTGAAACGGTGGCTCGGCCTGGAGATGCTTACGGAATGGAACCACCGGCTCGCTGGGCGGCTGGGGAATCTCGTCGCCCTGGGGATCTCGCCGTTCGTCCTCGACCTCTCCCTCGGCACGAGCGCCGTCTCGCCGATCAGCCTGGGGCTGCTCTACCACTATGCCCGCAGCGGGCTCGAGTTCCAGGGAGGGGCGCTGATCGAGGACCATGGCTACGAATCCTGAAGCCTCTCCACAACCTGGGCCAGCCGGGCGAACTCCGCGATGGAGAGGCTCTCCCCACGCCTCTGTCGGTCGATCCCCGCCTCCTGTAGAGCCTGAAGCGCTACCTCTTCCGAAAGCTGGATGAGGGGTGAGCGGATGAGGGCCCCCTTGATCGTCTTCCGCCGGAGGTTGAACGTTGCCCGCACCACCTGAGAGAAGATCCTCTCATCTGCTTCAAACCTCGGTTTTTTTAAGAACTCCAATCTGATGATCGCCGAATCGACCTCCGGTGGGGGGAGGAAGACGGTCCGCGGGACACGGGCCAAAAGCTCCACCGCGGCTATCGACTGCAGATGGACTCCCAGGGCTGAAGCCTTCGGCCCCGGCGAGGCGGCGAGCCTCTCCGCCAGCTCCTGTTGGATCATCAGGATCGCTGAGCCTAACACTCTCCTCTCCATCATCAGTCTCTCCAAGATCGGTGAGGTGATCCCGTAGGGGAGGTTCCCCACGACCTTGGCCTTGGTGAAGCCTGCAGCCCGCACCAGCTCCTCTAGATCGAGCTTTAAGAGATCTTCGTGTAGCACCTCGACGTCGGCACGCCTGCCTGTTGATACATTAGCCCGGAGGATCGGGATCAGCTTGGCATCGAGCTCGACGGCGATCACCCTCCCAGCCCGCGCGGCGAGCGCCAGGGTGAGTGTCCCCAGCCCGGCGCCGGGCTCGATCACCAGGTCATGGGGGGAGAGCTCGGCTGCGGCAACGATCTTGTTTAAGATATGCTCATCGCAGAGGAAGTGCTGGCCGAGTTCCCTCTTCAGCCTGATCCCGTATCTCTGCAGCAATCCCCTGACGGTGCTCGGCGAGGTCAGCTTCACTGCGCGAACCCCCTCTGGGAGGATAACAGATGCAGGTTAGCCGAGCAGGACCCGCGCATCGAGGGCCAGGACACCCTCCGGGAGGAGGAGCAGGGGATTGATATCGAGCTCGGCAATCTGCGGCTGGGCAATCAGGAGCTGGGAGAGCTTTAGTATAGAAGCGATCAGGGCCCCCCGATCGAGCGGCGGCCCCCCGCGAAAGCCTCCCATAAGCCTATTCAGGTTGAGCTCAGCGATCATCTCTTCCGCATCGTCTTCGGCCAGCGGCGCGACGCGGATCGTTGTCCTCTCCAGAAGCTCAGCGTAGATCCCCCCGAGGCCGAGCAGGACCGCCGGGCCGAAGGCCCGCTCCCGCCGCCCGCCGAGGATCAGCTCCTGGCCGCCACTCGCCATCCGCTGCAAAAGGACGCCCTCGATCTCTGCCTCTGGCACTCGCTCACGGAGGCGGGCGAGCATCGAGTGATATTCCCCTTCCAGTTCTCTCCCATCGGCGATATTGAGGACGACCCCGCCGACGTCGCTCTTGTGCAGCGCCGCGGGGGAGATGACCTTCAGCACCAGGGGGTAGCCGATGCGCTTCGCGCCTTCAATTGCCTCCTCCAGCCCCGCAGCCCTCACCCAAGGGGCGACGGGGAGCCCCGCGGCTGCGATCAGCTCCAGGGCGGCATCGAGGGGGAGGGCCTGCCCAGCACGTCGTGTCAGGATCTCAGCGATGCGATTATCGCCAGCGATCCCGGGGTTGCTGGAGACGGCTAGCGGAGCGGCGGATGTCAACCTCATCCGACGGCGGTGGTAGTCCCGGGCAGCGGCCAGGGCTCCCAGGGCATCCTCGATCCCGGTGAAGAAGGGCCAATCGAGCTCCCTCTCCATCTGGGCGAGTTCCTCCCGCTCGAAGAAGAGGGTCAGCGCCACCGGCTTGTTATACTCCTCCGTTAGCCTCCGGACCTCTTGCACCAGCCGGTGGCTCTCCTCCCGTTCGGCCTTCATCCCATAGGTGTGGACTAAGAGGACCGCATCCACCCCCTCCATCCGCAGGCACTCCTCGGTGATTCGGGCATAGAGGTTGAGGTCGAAGAGGTCGCCGAGGTCGAGGGGGTTGGTCGGGCGGATGACCTTGGCGCGGAAGAGCCCTTGGACCTTGTCTAAGAAGTCCTCAGGGAAGCGGTAGAGCCGGAAGCCGGCGGCCTCGGCCCCGTCGGCGGCGATCACGGCATGTCCCCCTGTCCGGGTGATAATGGCTAGGCTAGCACCGCGCACCGGGGGGAGGAGGAGGGCCTTGGCGTAGTCCACCGCAGCGCGGAAGTCGGCGACGCGGACCATCCCCGCCTGCCGGGCCGCGGCGCTCACCACGCGGTCGTCGTTCGCCAGTGCCGCGGTGTGTGACCGGGCGATCTCGCGGCTCGCCGTTCCGCGGTGGGCCTTGTGCAACAAGATAGGCTTATCCGATCTTTGGGCCAGCTCCATCAGGCGCCTTCCCTCATCGATGCTCTCCAGGTAGAGGATGATCAGTTCCGTCCCCTCGTCCGCGATCAGGTATTCCAGGTAGTCGATCTCATCGAGGTCGGTCTTGTTCCCGATGCTCACTATCTTATTCACTCCCAAGCCCGGGACGGAGAGGAGGTTGGCATAGCTGAGCGCAACCCCACCGGACTGGGAGACGATCGAGACCCTCCCCCGGCGGGCGGTGGAGCGGCTCAGGGGGATGAAGGGCAGGGAGAGCCCGTTCTCCCGGTTGATGATGGCGATGCAGTTCGGCCCGACGAAGCGGATCCCCCACCGCTGTGCCGTCTCCAGCAGCCTCTCCTCCAGCCGCCGCCCCTCTTCGGAGAACTCGGAGAAGCCCGCCGACTCGATCACTGCCCGCCGGATCCCCTTGCGGCCACACTCCTCCAAAAGATCGGGGATCAGATGCGCCGGGACGAGGAAGACTGCCAGATCGATCCCCTGGGGCAGCTCATCCACTGAATCATAGATCGGGACCCCCAGGACCTCGCCTCGCTCCCGCCCGACAGCGTAGGTCTCCCCCCGATAGCCGAACTCCCGAAGGTTGATGATGATATTCTGCCCCATGTTCTTTGGCCGCGTGGAGACGCCAAAGACGACGATGCTCTCGGGATAGAAGATCCGCTTCATTCGCTAGAAGACGGTATAGTTGGCAGTAATCGAGAGCTCCTTGGATAGCTCCTCATAGCCGCTCTCCCACTTGAGGCTGAAGTCCGCCGTCAGATTCCAGCCGGCGGCAGTCTGGAAGATGGCCTCAAGGTCGAGGGTGTGGCTATCCTTCTCAAGAGATGGCTGCTTCATCCGCAGGAAGGCATAGCTGGCGGTGTAGCGCAGGGTCGGGCTTGCGCGATAGGCGTAGGTCGCCAGACCGCTTAAGGAGTAATTTTCAAGGAACTCGAAGGAGGAGGTGAAGTCGAACTTTACCCGGAACTGAGAGTCGAGGTTAGCGGCGACGGCGTAGTTGAGGCCGGCGAAGGTCAGGAAGTCCCGCGGCCCGCCCAGGGGGTCGATGAGCTCGTAGCCCAGCCCGCCACGGGCATCCCAGCCGCAGAGCCTCCGATAGCCAACCTCCTCGATGATCTTCTCAATCTGCAGGATCTCCACCGGGCCAAGTTTCCCGCTCTCCGCCGCCACCAAGCCGGTCCCCTCGATCAATTCGGCGACCTTCCCCACCAGCTCCTTGACGTCCTTGTATTCCATCCGCTTGCCGATCTCCTGAGCGATCGCCGTCAACGTCTCATCGGGGAGCGGGCCGGTAATGCTCTTCACCTCCAATAGAGTCTCCTCAATCTTCATCGCCTTGGCCAGCGGGGTGACATCGCGGAACCGCCCGTAGCCGGAGCCGGTGACGATGCTGAGGCCGGGGTTTTTATAGACCGATGAGAGGCGGAGGATGGCGCTCCCGAAGCCGAAGAGGTCGCCCTTCGTGAGATACATCTGGTAGCTCCCCGAGCCGGTCCCATCGTAGGCCAGCTCGCCCTTGTTGTAGCTGATCTTGGTATCCACCGTGGTGTTGTAACCATAGGAGGCGGAGTCGAAGAGGTTGATGAAGCCGAGGGTTAGGGAACCGCTGTTGATGTTGCTATGGTTATCACGATATTGGTCATCGAAGAAGCGGTAGTTGAAGCTCAGGCCGAGCGTCGTGTAGCGGCTCTCCGGCGGAGTGTAGCTGCAGAGTGGGATCGCCATCACCCCCCATGAGAGGCCGGCTAACAGGGCCCCCGTGATCAATAAAGCTGCGATCTTGCGCATCTCTTATCACTCCCTTCTTGAGATTCCTGGCTAAATTATAGCGTAATTTCGGGCATTGGTCAATGATCTCCGTTACATTTCCTCTCTTCCTGCGCTCCAATCAACCGCTCGATCCCCTCCAGGGCCTCCCGCGCCGCGGCCTCCCCAGCCACGATTCCGCCCTTGGCACTGTAGTAGCGCGGTGGGTTCTCCGCCAGCTTCGGTCGGATGAGCACATCCGGTGGGGAGTTTTTTAAATGTAACTCGACGATCTTTCGCTGGAGGATGATCGAGGAGAGGATGAGAATGCTGATCACCCCGGGGGCGCTCCGCCGCAGCTCCTCCCGCTCCTCCCCGGTGGGCCCCTTGAGCGGCTCGATCCAGCCCTCGGGGATCAACCCCCCGAACTTCTCCTCAATAAACTTGATCGCCCGCTCGGTGATCCCCGGTCCCGGCTGTCGCTCGATCCGCCGCGGATAGTAGCCGACATCGACGGCGATCACGATATCTGCCCCGAGGCGCCTGGTGACATCCACTGGTAGGGGATTGACCAAACCGCCATCGACGAGGAAGCGGCCCTCATGTTCAGCGGGGACGAAGAGCCCCGGGACGGAGGAACTGGCCCTGATCGCATCGACTAGGAGCCCCTCCTGGATCACCATCTCCTCGCCCGTCTCGATGTCGGTGGCCACGGCGGCGAACTTGAGCGGTAGCTCCTCGATCCGGGCATCGCCGACCAGGCTCTGGAGGGCGCGGTAGATATTGCCCCCGCTCGACCAACCGTGGAGGGGGAAGGTGGGGAGAAAATTCTTGGCCATGCGCACGATATCGGTCTTGAGCCACTCCTCCTCAATCCTCTCGATGGAGACGCCGGCGGCATAGACCCCGCCGACCATTGCCCCCATCGAGGTCCCAGCGATGACGTCGATCGGGATGTGATGTTCTTCTAAGACCTTGAGGACACCGGTATGGGCCGCACCGCGCGGCCCGCCGCTGGAGAGAGCCAAGCCGATAAGGGGCCTCTCCTTGTCCATCTCCACCTCCCTCTGCTCTTCCCGCTCCGCCAAGCAGTATACATGAATTATCCGCCCTCCTCACAGCCTCCCGGAGCGGAGGATGGCGATCACCAGCCAGAAGCCGAGGATTGCGGCGAAGCCAAAGCCGAGGAGGCCGAAGAGGGGGAGCCCGAAGAGCCGCGGTCCAGCCTCAATCTGCATCACCAGCGATGAGCCGACGATCAGCGCGGCGATGATCAGGGCGAACGAGATGCGGTTGCTCGCGCGGTCGAGCTCCAGGATCAGCCGGTCGAGCCCCAGATGCTCAAATTGAGCCCGCAGCTCCCCGCGGCGGATCTTTTGCATCAGCGATCTCAATTCCGCGGGCAGCTCCTTGAGCAAGCGATTAGCCTCCTCCAGCACCACCCCCCAATCGCGCAGCTCCCGCTGCGGGACCAGCCTTTGGAAGACCAGCCGCCGGACGTAGGGCCGGGCCAGGGTGATCATATCGAATTGGGGATACAGAATCCGGCCGACGCCCTCCTCGATTACTAAAGCTCTGCCCATCATCACCAGATTTGCCGGGGGGCGGACGCCATGCTCCCTGATCAACCCCATCCCCTCATTGAACAGTTGACCTACATCGAGCCGGTAGAGCGGGACCCTGTAGTAGCGGTCGATGAAGTCGCCCAGGTCAGTGCGGAGTGCCCCCAGATCAACTTGCTCATTAAGGCTCCCCAGCTCGCGCAGCGCCCGCATGATCCGGTCGACATCCTTGCGGACGACGCCGACCAGCAACTCGCCCAACTGGAGTTGCATCTCCCTATCGAGCCGTCCAACCATCCCGAAGTCGAGCGGGGCGATGACGTTATTTTTTAAGATTAGAATATTCCCCGGATGGGGATCGGCATGGAAGAAGCCGTGCTCGAAGATCTGTTTTAGAACTAAATTCGCCCCGTTGATTGCGATCTGGTGCCGGTCTAGTCCCGCCCTTTTTAGGCCCTCTAAATCCGTCACCTTGATCCCCACGATCCGCTCCATCGTCAGGACCTCCGGCCCCGTCAGCTCCCAGTAGACGCGGGGGATATGGATCGTCTCATCGTCGGAGAAATTGCGGCGGAAGACCTCCATGTTCCGCCCCTCGCGGACGAAGTCGAGCTCCCTCCTTAGCGTCTTGGAGAACTCGCGGACCGTCCCTACCGGATCGTAGAGTTCGCTCTCGGGGACATAGCGGGCGATGAACCCGGCCAGGTCCTCTAAGATGATCAGGTCAGCGCGGATTGTCTCGCGAACCTGGGGCCGCTGGACCTTGACCACGACCTCCGTCCCACCCTTGAGGAGGGCACGGTGGACTTGGGCGATCGAGGCTGCGGCGAGCGGCTCCTCAGCAAATTCTAAAAATAGCTTCGCCAGAGGCCGACCGAGCTGCCCTTCCACCCCCTCTTTGATCTGCTCAAAGGGGAAAGGGGCGGCTTCGTCCTGCAACTTGGTCAATTCCGCTGAATATTCCGGCGGAATCAGGTCAGGGCGGAGGCTCAATAGCTGCCCCAGCTTGACGAAGGTCGGGCCGAGCTCCTCGAAGGCCAACCGCAGGCGCTCCGGCCGCGCGAGGCCCTCTAATCTCTTTAGGGTTTTTAGACGCGGAAGCCTTCCCACCAGGGGATGGCGGACCCTCAGGGTCCCCAAAAGGTCGCCAAAGCCATACTTGATGAGGACCGCCAGGATCTGGCGGTAGCGGTGGAGGCTCCAGTAGGCCCTTGGGAGCCGCGTCAGTCTCATCTATCTTTTAACCGATTTCTTCTCCAAGGCCGCCAATCGCTCCTCAATCTTTGCCAAGTCGGCCTTCGTCGGGAGGCCCACCTCGGTGACAGTCCGCTCCACAACGGTTCGGACACGCTTGAGGAACTCATCTTGAGTCCTTCGCGCGCCTTCGAGGAGTTCATCGACGGCCACCTTCCGCTCCTTCCCTGCCACCTCCCCCCGCTTGACCAGCTCATCGACGAATCTCTCGACCTTCTCCTGGGTGAGGTCGAGCGCCCCCAGGCCAAAGAGCATCCCGCGCTTGACTAGATCGATCATCCTCTTCACCTCCAGTCCAAGTTTATCCCCCCGGCCTCCAGGGAGCAAGTGAAGCTAAATTCTACCTATCAATATGATGTGCTCTATCTCCGCTTGGGGGAAGAGTCGGTCGCTGGGCCAATGATCCCCTGGCCCATTACGCTAGCAGGCTGATCCAGGCCTCCCGCGTCCGCGGCCCGTCGAACTCGCAGAAGATGATCCCCTGCCAGGTCCCCAGCAGCAGTCGCCCTCCGGAGACGGGGACCTGGACCGAGCTCCCCACGAGGCTCGACTTGATGTGGGCAGGGGAGTTCCCCTCCGAATGCCTGTAATGGGGCGATTGGGGGATCAGCTTGGCCAATATCATCAGAATATCCTCTCTAACTGCGGGGTCGGCGTTCTCATTAATTATGATACCGGCAGTGGTGTGGGGGACGAAGATCGAGCAGAGCCCCTCCTCCAGGCCTGCCTGGCGGACGACCCGCTCCACCTGGGAGGTGATGTCGATCAGCTCTTGTTTAGTCTGGGTCTTGATCGAGATCCGCTTCATTTCTCGTCCCTCCTCTCCCGCTTGAGCAGCTCCTCGGCCAACTTTTCCGAGGTCACCGGCTGATAACCTTGGAACTCCATCTGGAAGGTCGCCCGCCCCTGGGTGAGCGATTTTAATTCCAAAGCATAGCTCTGGACCTCGGCGAGCGGGGCCGTGGCCTCGATTCGGTCGCGGCCGCCCTCCGGCTCCATCCCCGAGATCCGCGCCCGCTTCCCATTCAAACTACTCATGATATCCCCGGTAAATTCGGAGGGGGCCCAGACGGTGAGCCGCACCACCGGTTCGAGCAGGACGGGGGAGGCGCTCTCGACCGCGAGCTGGAAGGCCTTGGACGCAGCGATCTTGAAGGCCAGCTCCGAGGAGTCGACGGGATGAGCGGAGCCGAAGTAGGCCGCCACCCGCACGTCAGTCACCGGGTAGCCGGCGAGAATCCCCTTCTCCAGCGCCTCGATCACGCCCTTCTCCACTCCGGGCATGAACTGGTTGGGAATGACCCCGCCTTTGATCTCGTCCGCGAATTCGAATCCGGACCCTCGCGGGAGCGGCTCAACTCTAAGATAGACCTCGCCATACTGGCCGCGGCCGCCGGTCTGCTTCTTATGTTTGTATTGTCCTTCAGCCACTCTTTGCACTGTCTCCTTATAGGGGATCAGGGGGCGCTCCATCTTCACCGTGACCCCATAGCGGTTCTTCAGGCGCTCGGCAAAGACCCCCAGGTGTGTCTCCCCCATCCCCCAGATGAGCGTCTCCTTGGTGACCTCATCGTGCTGGACCTCAATGGTCGCCTTGGTATCGATCAATTCTTTCAGAGCGGTGCTCATCTTCTCCTCATCGGCCTGTGAGGAGGGGAGGAGGGCTCGGGAGAAGACCGGCTTAGGGAAGTCGGCCAACTTCAACGGGGAGGTCCCCTCACCCGCCGCCAGGGTGTCGCCGATGGCCGGCCCCTCGAGCTTGGGGAGGGCCACCAGCTCACCCGGCTCCGCCTGGTTGACCTTCTCCGCCGGTCCCCCGCGCAGGCGGTAGATATCCTTGACCCGCTCCTTCTTCTTCTGGGAGAGATCGGTCAGGACCATCCCCTCGTTCAGGGTCCCGCCATAGACCTTGGCGAAGGTCAGGCGGCCGAGATAGGGATCGGCGGCGAGGTCGAAGACGAGGACCGAGGGCCCCTCTGCCTCTCCTCTGAACGGAGGGGTGGCCGAGAGGAGGTAGTCGGCTAAGAGGCCGACTCCCGCCCCGGCGGCCGCCGCGCCAAACAGGACGGGGACGAGGAGCCGCTGGGCTACGGCCGCCTTCAAGGTCGAGCGGAGCTTTTCCATCCCCAGCTCCTCCCCCTCGAGGAACTTCATCATCAGCTCATCATCGGCCTCGGCGAGATGCTCCAGGAGCGCCTCGCGTTCCGCCTCGACCTGGGAGGAGAGCTCCGCCGGAATCTCCCCCTTCCGCTTATCAAAGTAGATCGCCTTGTTCTCTAACAGGTCCACTACCCCCGTGAACTTGCCTCCCTCGAGGATCGGGAGTTGGAGGAGGGCAAAGCGCTCGTCCAGCCTGGTCTGTAACTCTCCCAATACCTTAGTGAGATCGGCGTTCTCCAGATCCATCTTGTTGATGAAGCAGAGCGCCGGCCTATTGAACTCCTGGATCAACTCCCAGGCCTTCTCCGTCCCAACCTCAACCCCCTTCTCTCCGTTGACCACCAGGAGGGCCGTCTCCGCCACCCCCAGCCCCTTGTAGAGCTCCTCGATGAACTCTAGAAACCCCGGGGTGTCGATGATGTTAAGCAGCCCCCCCTCCAGCTCGATGTAGCCGATATTCAAGTCCACCGAGTAGTCATGGGCCTTGGCCTCGGGCGAGGAGTCCAATTGGACTTCGCTCCCCGCGCGCTTCAGGAGTGCCTCGGCCAGCTTGGTCTTTCCTGCACCGGAGTGCCCCACGAGACAGACATTCCTTACTTCCCCCATCAAATGATCACCTCTGGTTCTGCTTGCAGCAGTATATCATCGTGAGTGGCAGCGGCGCAAGAATTGACCGGGGGCTTGTGGAGATGCCATAATCATCAGGGAGGTGGTAACTTGGCCCTCTGGCGGCGGTCGCGACGGGTGGAGGAGGGGATCACGCGCCACTTGGAGTTGGTGGGACGGACGGTCCTCAAGTTCGAGGAGGCGCTCTTCGCCTATCTGGATGAGAGCCGGGAGAGGGCGGGCGAGCTGGCCGAGGAGACCCATCATCTGGAGGCCCAGGCCGATGATGTCCGCCGCGAGGTGGCAATGGAGCTGATGGGCGGGGCGCTGCTCGCCAGCATGCGCGGCGAATTTCTGGAATTGATTGAGCGGACCGATCGGGTGGCCAACCGCGCTGAGTCGCTCCTCTACTTCATCCTGCTCCAGCGGGTCACAATCCCCGACCCCCTGAAGCCCTCCCTCCGGGAGATCGGCGAGCAGACGGTGGAGATGATGGCCGAGATGCGCGCGGCGATCCATGCCCTGTTCACCAACCGCGAGGAGGCCCTGGAGCATTCCCGGAGTATCGAGCGGATGGAGAGCGAGATCGATAGGCTGGAGCGGAAGGAGATTGAGCAGATCTTTCAACTGGAGCTGGAGCTGGCCGAGCAGCTCCAACTGCGTGAGCTCGTCTCGCGGCTGGCCGACATCTCCGATGAGATTGAAGATCTCTCCGATCAGGTCGAGGTCATCGTCGCTACGCGGAGGGCTTGAGTTGCCCGGAGCGCGGCTCTGCTGCTAGGTTGAGGCCGTGGAATTTTGGAGTCCTCTCTCCCTAGCGATCTTGGCCGCCGGCTTCTATATGGCCTGGAACCTGGGGGCCAATGACCTGGCCAACGCCATGGCCACCTCAGTGGGGAGCCGTGCCCTCAGAATCTGGCAGGCGACCCTGATCGCCGCGGTCCTCAACCTCGTCGGGGCAGCCTTCTATGGCTCGCGCGTCACCCACACTGTGGCCCAGGGGATCGTCCCCATCGGATCTTTAGAGCCACATATCCTGGCCCTGGGAGCGCTGGCGGTGCTGCTCGCCGCCGCGACCTTCCTGATCACCGCCACTCACTGGGGCCTGCCGGTCTCGACGACCCACGCGATCGTCGGGGCGATGGCAGGCTTCGGAATCGTGGCCATCGGGCCAGGGCGGGTCGCCTGGGGAGTCTTGGGGAAGATCGTCGCCAGTTGGCTCATCTCCCCCCTGATCGGCGGCCTGGTCGCTTTCTTTATTTATACGATCTTCCGCCACCTGATCCTCGCCCGCGTCTCCGACGCGGGCCTCCCCCAGGTAGAGCGGGTCTTCGCCTTATTGCAGATCGCTTCAGCCTCCTATGTCGCCTTCGCCCACGGCTCGAACGACGTGGCCAACGCCATCGGCCCGCTGGCCGCCGTCTTCGGCTTCGTCGATCAGGGGACCCCGACCTGGCTCCTGCTCTTCGGCGGGGCGGGGATCGCCATCGGGACGGGGACCTGGGGCTATCGGGTGATGCGGACCGTGGGAAGGGAGATCACGCGGATCACGCCGGTAAGCGGCTTCAGCGCTGAGATCTCCGCCGCCTCCTCCATCTTAGTCTTCTCCTCGCTGGGGCTGCCGATCTCCACGACGCATACGGTAGTCGGGGCGGTGATCGGAATTGGGCTGGCCAGTGGGATCGAGGCCTTGAACCTGCGGACGATCCGCAATATCCTCCTATCGTGGCTCTTTACCGTCCCCGCGGCAGCGGGGTTGGCCGCCCTGCTCTTCCTCGTCTTCCGGGGAGTGGGGCTTTAGAGGAGGGAAAGATGAAGACGCCGATCGCCAGGCTCTTAGCCCGCTCGCCTTTCCGCGCCCTGGAGCAGCATGCGGAGGCGGCCTGCGCTACCGTGGAGCAGCTCGGCCGGGTCGTCCGGGCCTACGTGGCGGGGGAGGAGTTCTCGATCGCCGCGGTCTCGCGGTTGGAGCATGAGGCCGACGAGATCAAGAGCGAGATCCGCGCCCACCTCCCCTCGGGGCTGCTCATGCCGGTCAGCCGCTCGGATCTCTTGGAATTCCTCTGGCAGCAGGACGAGATCGCCGACTACTCTCAGAGCACGGCCAAGATCCTCTCCCTCCTCCGCCCCGAGCTCCCCCGGGAGTTGGAGGAGAGCCTGCTCGAGCTAAACGAGAAGATGCTCCAGACCTCCAAGGTGTATCTCCAGATGATCGGCGAGCTGAGTGATGTGCTGGAGACCGCCTTCGCCAAGCGGCAGGTCGATGATGTGGTGCAACGCCTGGCTGAGGTCAACCGGCTGGAGCATGAGGCCGATGAATTGGAGAATCACGCGATCGAACTGATCTACCAGGCCGAGGAGATGGGGGACTTCGCCCGCTATCACATGCTGCGGGTGGTCTTCCAGATGGGTGAGGTGGTCGACCACCTGGAGAACGCCGGGGGGCGGCTAAGGATTATGATCTCCCGTTGAGCTTTAAATATATTCGGCACTGGCCCTCAGCCAGTAGATCGTCCGGGCGCAGATGTTCACCGCATGGTCGGCGACGCGCTCCAGGCCCCGGGTTGACCAGAGGGCGGTAATCGTGTTGGCCGCGGTCCTGCGGGCCTTCTTGCTAGAATGGGTACCTATCCGAACTTGCCTGCGATGTAATCCTCGGTCTGCTTGCGCTTGGGGTTCTCAAAGATCTGATCCGTCGGACCGAACTCGATGAGCCGCCCCAGATACAGAAAGGCCGTGTAGTCGCTCACGCGGGCGGCTTGCTGCATGTTATGGGTCACGATCACGACGGTATAATCGCGTTTCAGCTCGTGGATTAGGTCCTCGATCTTGGCCGTGGCGAGCGGATCGAGCGCCGAGGCGGGCTCGTCCATCAGGAGCACCTCGGGCTCGATGGCCAGTGCCCGGGCGATGCAGAGGCGCTGCTGCTGGCCGCCGGAGAGGCTTACGCCGGAGCGACGCAGCTTCCCCTTGACCTCATCCCAGAGGGCCGCCCGCCGCAGGCTGCTCTCGACGACCTCGTCCAGGAGTGAGCGCCTGCGCACGCCGTTGAGCCGTAGTCCGGCGACTACGTTGTCGTAGATGGACATGGTGGGGAAGGGGTTCGGCTTCTGGAAGACCATCCCGATTCGCCGGCGGATAAGCACGGGGTCGACCTCCCGCCCATAGATCTCCTCGCTGTGGAGGAGGACGCGGCCCTCGACCCGCGCGCCCGGCGTTACCTCGTGTAGGCGGTTGAGGCAGCGGAGGAAGGTCGTCTTCCCGCATCCCGAGGGCCCGATGATCGCCGTCACCCGGCGTGCTGGGATCTCCAAGTCGATATCGTCGAGGACACGCTGGGGACCGAACCACGCGCTCAGCCCTTCCACGATGATAGCCGGCGCGTTCCACTGAGGGAGCTCGTGGGCTGGCTCCCTTCGGACATCGACCTTCAGATGACCCATGTTGGTCGAGCGCTCACCTCCTCGCCAATCTATCTCTGGAGAGCAGCTTGGCGACGATGTTGGTGATCAGGACCATCCCGACCAGCACCAGCGC
>Ga0114934_10001681_pt1 | contig 14396 bp, 15 predicted proteins | sample 4SBtaG_2_FD_99695 | JGI IMG/M metagenome (GOLD analysis project Ga0114934, IMG submission 99695) | Deep subsurface microbial communities from Kolumbo volcano to uncover new lineages of life (NeLLi) - 4SBTROV10_white metaG | ecosystem: Environmental > Aquatic > Marine > Volcanic ... | reverse complement strand
GCGTGACGCGGTTGCCTCCGGCTGGGCCCGCTCCTTCAACGGAAGTGTTGACGAGGCCGTTGAAAAGGCTCTTGTTGATTGGACCGGGCTTTCGGCAAAGGCCCTTTCAATATTGAGAGAACTGCTTTATCATGAGAACGGACTCACTCTCGGGCAGGGGGAGGCGCTCGAGCGTGCCGCTTTCGCTCTGGTTTTCGCGGGCGGAGATCCGGAAAAGGGAATCGGGGCCTTCCTCAGAAGCAGGAAGACAAAGAGCTGAAGGCGAGTCGGGGTGATTGGAGGCAAGGGTGGATTTCGAACTCAATGAAGATCAGCAGCTTATAAGGGAAATAGTCCGGGACTTCGCGGAAAATAAGATAAAGCCCGGCGTGGCCGCACGCGACGAAGAGGAGCGGTTCATCAGCGACCTGCTTCCCGGCCTCGCGGAACTCGGCCTGCTCGGCATGGCGACTCCGGAGCGATACGGTGGGTCGGGTCTGGACTACCTATCGAGTACGATAGTCATCGAAGAACTGGCCCGCGTCTGTCCCTCCACATCGGTTACGGTATCGGTAACGAACTCAGTCTGTCAGAGCCCGATAGTCCGCTTCGGATCAGAGGAGCAGAAGAAGAAGTATCTGCCTCCGTTGGCCTGCGGCGAGCAACTCGGCGGATTGGGACTGACCGAACCTAACGCCGGTTCGGACGCCGGGGCGCTTAAAACCCGCGCAGTCAGGAGGGGCGACGTTTACATCCTTAACGGCTCAAAGGCCTGGATAACAAATACGCACGTGGGCCGCGTCTTCATCGTAATAGCCGTTACCGATCCGGAAAAGGGAAAGAGGGGGATATCGGCCTTTATTGTGACGCCGGAAATGAAAGGTTTCGAGTTTCTGCCTCACGAGAAGAAGATGGGACTGCGCGCCTCCGTAACATCCGGAATCGCCTTTGAGGACTGCGTTGTGCCGGCCGACAACCTTTTAGGCGAAGAGGGGATGGGGCTGGAAATAGCTCTGAACACGCTCGATGGTTCGCGTATAGGCATCGCCGCACAGGCAGTGGGCATTGCGCAGGGGGCATTCGAGGAGGCGGTCCGCTACTCAACCCAGCGTGAGAGCTTTGGTAAGCCAATAGCCCTCCACGGAGCTATCCAGGAGATGATATCGGAAGCGGCGACGAGAGTTGAAGGCGCGAGGCTCCTGACCTACCGGGCGGCGGCAATGCACGCGCTGGAAATGGCTAAAATCGGGAACCCGGGGCTCAGCAGGGCCTCCGCGATGGCCAAGCTCTTCGCCTCCGAAACGGCCGATTTCGTATGCGACACAGCCGTGCAGATTCACGGCGCTTACGGCTACAGCAGGGAGTACGCCATCGAACGCTTCTACCGCGACGCGCGAGTAACCAGAATTTACGAGGGAACCAGTGAAGTCCAGCGTATCGTAATAGCAAGGTCGCTCCTTTCCTGAGCGTAAGCGTGCGGTGAACGATAAATTTGCCGGGGGGAAAATGAAGGTAGTCCGCCTTTCAGAAGTCGAGAAAACGAGCGTGGGAATGGAAGGCGCATCGGGCGCTTTCAAGCAGATGCCGCTCTCCACAAGGGACGGCGTTCCAAACTTCTCCTTCAGGGTCTTTACACTCGAGCCCGGCGGATACACACCCTTTCACAGCCATCCGGGAGAGCACCTCAACTACGTCATCGAGGGCGAGGGTGTGCTCCGCGACGGCGAAGGAGTCGAGCGTGAAGTCATCGCCGGCGATTTCGCCCTGGTTCTTCCCAACGAGAAGCACCAGTACCGCAACCGCTCCGCGACAAAACCCTTCGTCATGATCTGCGCCGTCCCCCGAGAGTACGAGTAGCACGGATTGGAGTAGCGGCCGCCCGGTGGGCGGCCGGCCTTTTCGTTATTCCTGCACCGCTGTTCCAACCACACAGCCCACGGAACACACAGAGAGAACCAACCGGTCTTTTGCAGGGAGAATGGTTCTTTCGCCCCTCTTTTTGCTCCGAAATCAGGCCGATGTAGGGCCTTGAGGTCGGCGCGGACTTCCTGTAGGACGATCGCGTCGAGTTCGCGACGTATCGAAAGCGGCGGCTTGTCCATAATCTCCACCATCTCATCCTCCTTTTACTTCATCAATTATTCGCCTTTTCCTTCCCGGCCGGATCTGCTTCTCCGTAGGGCATAGCCCGGATGAAGCGGAAGGCCCCTGACGTGGCCTGTTTTGTCTGGGAATACAATTCAAAATTCGGGACGATTTTTGGTCATGCCGATTCAAACCGATTCGGCCTTTGTTCCTTCAACACGCCCTTCGATGGACTCAGGGCATGCTTCCGCCTACGTTGAAACTTCGGCGGGACAGGCAGGACTTTACTCGCAACGCCATATATTAAGGGAGCTAACCGATGAAAACGCACCTTCCGAGAATCATTTCTCTGTGGAGGGCGTGCGAATGAAATTCGCGGCTAGCGAAGCTCGGCAGGAGGCGAAGCCTCCGTAACGCCCGTCCTCTGTGTCCTCCCTTCCTTATTATGCTGACTAACTCCCTAAGCCCGCGCCGGACTGATTCGGAGAATCAGTGGAGACGAGTCGAAGGGCGTCGTAGGAGCTTGCTCATAGAGACGCCTTCGGCGAGTCTCCATAACTTTGCCACAGGCAAAGTCCGGCGCGGACGGTTTGGTTGGTCTTCTTGGCGCTCTTAGCGTCTTGGCGTCAGATAAATGTTCTGGTTTTCTCTATGCTCTCTGTGGTCTCTGTGTCTAAAAACAGATTCAGTTTCGGGTTTCCTCCCCTTCCTCCCATCCTCCCTGTTAAAGGTTTTGATTGGTTTTCTTGGCGTTCTTAGCGCCTTGGCGTGAGACAATATTTTGGTTGTATTGCAGGAACCACGCTTCGGGGCAAGGATGCCGCTCCTACGGCTCGATGAGGTTTCCGCTCCACATCCTTACATTCGCGGCAGGACACCCCTCCTACGGCTCGATGGTCGGTTTTGCCCTTTCCCCCCATCCCCCCATCTCCCCTGCTCCCCTACCGGCGCCGTAGGCGTCCGCCCCCCATCCCCCCTTGCTCCCATGCTCCCCAACCGGCGCCGTAGGCGATCTTGGTGTGCTTTGCTGAGAAGGGTTGATCCTGGTTCACGATTTCGGGAACGGTGCCGGGAAGGGAGAAATGTGCTAATCTTGGACCATGGGAGAGGGCGAGGAGAGGCTCCTTGGACATACCGTGAACGTCGCGACGATGACCCTCGTCAGCAGGATACTCGGCTACGTCCGCGACAGGGTTCTGGCCTCCCTCCTCGGCACTTCGTACCTCGCCGACGCCTTCTACATAGCCTTCAGAATCCCCAATACCTTCCGTCGTTTTGTCGCCGAGGGGGCTATGACGGCTGCGCTGGTTCCGGTTCTGTCCTACTCCTTCAAGGAGGACGGCCCGGAGATGGCGTGGCTTTTTGCGCGGCGCTTCCTCTACGTTTTCGGTCTCTTTCTCGTGGTTTTGGGGATAGCGGGTTCACTGGCCGCCCCTTTGATAGTTCGCGCTATGGCGTGGGATTACGCGGTGAAAGCGCCGGAAATATTCGCCCTGACGAAAGAGTTGACGGCGATACTTTTCCCCTACATCACGCTCGTTTCCCTGGCCGCCGTGGCGATGGGCATCCTCAACTGCCGCGGCGTATTCGCCTTTCCAGCGCTGACGCCCGCTTTTCTGAACCTTTCAATCATCGTCGCCGCCATTTTCTGGGGCTACTCCTCCAAGAGCCCCACACACGTCCTGGCCGCCGGGGTGCTTGTCGGCGGGGCACTTCAGTTCGTCCTCCAGCTTCCACTCCTCAAGAAGAGCGGGATGTCCCTGCGCCCGGCCTTCTCGATCAAGGACAAACACATCAGGCAGGTCTTCCGCCTGATGGGGCCTGGCGTGCTCGGCGCAGGGGCGGGACAGCTTCTCATCCTCGTTGGAACCGCGCTGGCGAGCACACTCGGCGAGGGCGCCGTTTCGGCTCTCTACTATGCCAATCGGATTACGGAGCTGGCCTTTGGTCTCTTCGCGGTTTCGATTTCGACCGTCATACTCCCCAGCCTTTCGCGCCAGGCCTCGGGAGGAGAGAAAAAGGAATTGGCGGCCACGCTGGAGAGGGGTCTCTCGGCTGTTTTCTTCTTCATCACGCCGGCGGCGCTCGGCATCCTGGCCCTCTCGAAGCCGATAATCGAGGTACTATTTCACACGGGACGATTCTCTGAGGCTTCCGTCGCACTGACGACCGGACCCCTGCTAGCCTACTCAGTGGGGATGGTGCCCTGGGCGGTGGACATCGTGCTGACAAAGGGGTGTCACGCACACAAGGACATGATGACGCCGCTGTGGGCCGGGGTAGTCAGCCTCACCGCCTTCATCCTGATGGCCCTCTACTTCATGCCGATGATCGGCGTTGCCGGAATAGCCCTGGCCTCGTCACTCGCGGCCCTCCTGAACGGCGCCGTCCTCCTGTTCGGGCTTTCGAAGAAACACTCGATAGACCTTCCCTGGCTGAAGCTCCTCTTTCCATTCGTCAAGGTACTGTTCCTCTCCTGCGCAACCGGCGCGACGGCGTGGTCCGTCAACGGAAGGATGCACCACGGCTCCCTCCTTGAAAACGTACTCGCGCTCTTCGCGGCGGTTGTTTCCGGTATGACCGTCTACTGCGCCGGCGCGTGGATATTTCGCTTGCCGGAGGCCAGGCAGGTGTTGCGGAGATTCACTTCCATGAGATCGGGCCGATGATCGTCGTCCTTCAGAGGGTATCGAGGGTATCGGTCGCCGTTGAGGGGGAGGTAATCGGCAAAATCGGCGCGGGCCTGCTTGCCCTGGTAGCCGTGGAGAGGGACGACAGCGAGCGGGAGGCACAGTGGTGCGCCGCGAAGACGGCTTCAATAAGGCTTTTTCCGGACGACGACGGAAAGATGAACCTGTCCACGGTGGACGTCGGCGGCGAAGTCCTTGCCGTGAGCCAGTTTACGCTCGTCGGAAACCTGAGGAAGGGAACAAGACCCTCCTTTTCTAAGGCCGCCGCTCCCGAAATCGCCCGCCCCCTCTTCGACCTGTACGCGGAGGTCCTGAGGAGGAAGGTCAATCGAGTGGAAACCGGTCGCTTCGGAGCGAACATGAAAGTCGAGCTGGTGAACGACGGACCGGTCACGGTGATTCTCAGGCGGCAAGGAGAGGGACGTGGTTGAGAAGAAGACAACGGCGCCCGAAATACGCGAGCTCCGTCTTTTCCTCGATTACCTGGTTGTAGAACGCGGGCTCTCACCGAAGAGCGTGGAAGCTTACGGCGGCGACCTGCGAAAGTTTTTCGGCGGCTGTCGCAGAGAGCCGAAACGGGTTCGCAGAGAAGACGTCATTGGGTTCCTCAGCCGGGAACGGTCGGAGGGGTTGTCAACTTCCACCGCGGCCCGACGCCTCGTCGCCATTCGAACTTTCTTCCGTTTTCTGCTTCTCGAAAAACTGGTTGAAGAGGACCCCACCGAGAACATCGAAAACCCCAGGGCTTTCAAACACCTCCCCGTCTACCTTTCGAAGGACGAGGTTGAGGCGCTGCTGAGCGCACCGGAGCTGGAAACCCCTCTGGGACTGCGGAACAAGGCCATGCTGGAGACCCTCTATGCTACAGGGATTAGGGTGTCGGAACTGACAACCCTTACCATGCCCGGATTGAACGTCGAAGCCGGCTTCGTCCTCGTAATGGGCAAGGGAGGCAAGGAGCGGGTCGTACCTCTCGGCGAGGTCGCCTGCGACTGGATTGTTCGTTACCGCCGCGAAGCCCGAACTGAACTGCTCGGTGAAAGGGAATCGAAGGTCCTCTTCGTAACGGCCCGGGGAGGGGCTATGACGAGGCAGAACGTCTGGACCTTCATAAAGAAGTACGCCGTCAAAGCCGGAATCGACAAGAGGTTGAGCCCTCACACGCTCCGCCACTCTTTCGCGACCCACATGCTGGAAAACGGAGCCGACTTGAGATCGCTCCAGATCCTCCTGGGCCACGCCGACATTTCCACTACCCAGATATACACGCACGTTGAGCAGGAGAGATTGAAGAGGGTCTACAAAAAGTATCACCCGAGGGCGTGAGAGCCTTTAACAACTAAAAGCAGTCGAGGTTGAATGGGTAAGGTCGTAATTTTTCGTGAAAAGTCTAGCGCATATTCTGCAGTACAGCCATTCCGTTGAAAAACACGAACCAGATGATCTGCAGACAACCAAGAATCAGGGAAATACAGCCCAGAATGATTCCAGTAAGAGCCATCCATTTTCCCTTCTCTGAGGATTCGCCGCGCTTTATCCTGCCGTTCTCGATAAAACCAACGATGAGGGCTGGAATCCCCGCGAAAAAACTGCAGCAACAGAAACCAAGAATGCCTAAGACAAGAGCGGTAATCGCCATGCCACTGGCTTTATCCGGCAGCGCTACCGGTGGAACGGGTTCCGCCGTCATGTATTCGTCGTTCATCTTTCACCTCCAGCCTTGATCACTCCCTGGATCAGGTTCTACATAGTACCGCAACGTCGCGCTTCGCGCAATCTGGCTCAGTGGATCATGCGCCAGATCCAAACGCCTAGAATGAGCACAATGAGAGTCAAGACTACGGGAAGAAAGGCCTTCAGCTCGAAGATCGCGTCGAAGGGACGGCGCTTTATCCAGGCGTACGGCAGGTAGAACCAGGCGGCCAGCGCCGCAAGGAATACCGCCACCCCGGCCGGCTGGTCGTTGAAGGCCTGGATAAATCTGCCGTGCATTATGGAGGCGAAAGCCGTCGTCATTCCGCACGAGGGGCACGGTTTGTGAAAGGTTTCGTAGAAGCCGCAGGGTGGCAGATGAAGCTGAGTGTGCGTTCCGAACCCGCACGCAGCCGGGTGCAGGGATGCGGCGAGCAAAACCACAGCTAGGAAGGTCAGCCAGCAGAAAGCGTAGAGAAAGTGGTCGAGGAGGGAAAAGCGCCTTGGTCGGGGAAACTCCATCGCTACTTTTCGCTCATTCTGCGAACCGCCTCCAGTATCGCCGAGATTGAATTCGGGTCGGGGAGAAGAAAAAGGTGGCCGTCGAAGGAGCGGTCCCTGCTGTTGAAGTCGGTCTGGATAACGAGAGCCTCCTGTGTGACTTCGGCCAATTCTATGAGCAGGAGATCAACCACCGCCTGGGCCATGTCCATCGAGAAAGCAGGAATGGATGGGAAAAGGGGGATATCGAGCAGCCTCCCGATGGCGTTAAGATAGGAGGACACGAGTATATTGCCTACCTCCTTGAGGGCGGAGATCTCGATTTCTCCGAGTGCTCTGCGCGAGCCTTCCCCGTTGAAGAGGATGTCCAAAAGCCTTTCGACCGAAGGCCTGGGCATAACGACGAGCATATTCCCCCGCGACTTGCCGAAGATTCTGAAAAAGAGACCGAGAACCTCTTCCTCGGGCCCCCCCAGGTTATCGGAAACTTCACCGAAGGGTGTAAGCTTGACGCGGGGCACTTCGAGGCTTATTACGCGGTTGGTCATCTGGTGAAGCGCCGTTGCCGCGTGTCCTGCTCCGATGTTGCTTATCTCCCGCAGGGCGTCCAGGTCCGCGGCTTGAATTTCATTGAACATCTGCTACCTCCCCGATTCTCTTTGAAATTACCCTGGCATCAAGGACGAACGCAAGGTCGCCGGTTGCAAGCAGGGCTCCGCCCATCCATCCGGGAACCATCTCCAGCGGGGGTCCCCACGGCAGAATCATGACCTTTTCGGTCTGGTAGACCGAAGAAACGAGCAACACTCTCCGACCTTCCCCGGAGGCGAATTCGAGACCATACCCGTCTCTCCCCACCGGTCCCGGCTTCCACGGCACTACCGGCAGGAGTTCCTCCCCGTTTTTCAGACAGCGTTTCTCCCCCGCCCATGTCAGTTGATGGTTTGAGAGCGGATGGATGTGCCGGATCTGGGAGTTCGGAATGCCGAACCTCGCTTCCACGCCTTCCCATCCGAAGACCAGGATGTCGGTGAGCGTTACGGCGGAGGGAATGACGAGGGTGAAAGTCGACCCCTTGCCGCTGCGGCTCTCCATGTTGAGGTGGCCGCTAAGGGATTCCACGGCCGAGCGTACGACGTCCAATCCCACCCCCCTCCCGCTGACCTCGGTGACCTCTTTGCGGGTGCTGAAGGCGGGGATTGTGAGAAGATTCAGGAGCTGAGCTTCGTCGAGACGTGCGGCCTGCGTCTGCGTGTAGAGGCCGCGCTCAACCGCCTCGCGCCTGATGGCGGGAACATCCATGCCACGGCCGTCGTCGGAGAGGATGACAAGAATCGCGTCCGCCTCCGGTCTGATTTCCAGCCTTATCAACCCGCTCTCCGGTTTTCCGGCGGAGGCGCGTTCTTCGGCGCTTTCAAGACCGTGGTCTATGGCGTTGCGCGTGAGATGGAGCAGGGGATCCAGGAGCTTTTCGAGAAGCGTGCCGTCCACGCGCTGGTCGGCGCCTTCGTATTCGAACCTTACCTCTTTGGCCATTGCAGAGGAGAGCTGGCGAATCGTTCGGCCGACCCGGTCGACCAGAACCTGAAAGGGAACCAGGCGCGCGGAGAGAACCTGTTCGAACTGGCGGTTCAAACGGCTGCGATAGTTTTCCAGCCAGAAACGGAAACGACGTTTTTCATCCGGGGGCAGGCCGGACTCGAAGACGTTCAGGTTGTAGATAAGGTCTCCTGTCTGGTTCAGGAGAATGTCGAGGTCGTCTATGGATACGCGGACGCTCCTGACGAGTGAGTGTTTGCCCCCGGCGGTACGGCGGACGGGCTCCGTTTCGAGGAGTTCAACCCTGGAAATCTCGGGAAGGGATTCGATGGCATGGGCGGCCTCTTTAACTTTGGAGCCCGGGGGTAGTGAAAAAATGGCCGTGTAGAGATTACCGCGCTGGATTTCGGCCAGGTCCGGCGCCATAGCGACCTCTCCGAACCAGCCCTTCAGCTTTTTCGAAACGACGAGGAACCGCGCCGCAGGCAGTGGGGAGGCAGGGTCTACGTATACCTTCAATTTCATTCCGGGAACTTCCGCGGGAGGGCTGGTTCTCTCCCGCCCCGGCTTTTCCTCCCTTGTCTCAAGGCTCCACTTGGAAGGTGCGGGCGTGGCATTTTCGTGGCCCTGCCCGAGATTCCTTTCCACCAAGGAGGCCCGTTCGGCGAGTGCCGAATCGTTGCCGTTCTGTTGAACATCGTCGAGCATTGCGTCCAGGAGATCGACGACTTCGACGGCGCTTTTTATCTGGTCGTCCGAGGGAGTAGCGCCGTCCCTCCAGACGGCGAAGAGTGATTCGAGTCCGTGGGCAAGGGAACTGGTGGGAGTAAATCCCATAGAGGCAGCCATTCCCTTAAGGGAGTGGGCCTGGCGGAAGAGTTCGTTGATATCCGCTGAAAGGGCTCCGTTCGCCGTGTTCAGGCCGGCACGAATGGTCGCCACGTGAGAGCGGCCCTCTTCGAGGTACATGTCAAGGTATTTGGTAATATTCATCTTCGACCGCCCGTCGTAAAAAAAACGGTCTTTACTGTTTGGGTCGCGGGGCGGGAAGCGACTCCCTCGCCTGAGTGGCTCACTACTCCGATACCACCGCGTCGAGAACCTTGAGGACCTTTTCCGCTGAGAAGGGTTTGACGATGAAATCCTTGGCCCCGACGGCTATCGATTCGATGACCAGAGCTTCCTGGCCGAGCGCGGAGCACATTACCACCTTGGCTTTGGGATCGGATTTCAATATCTCCTTGGTGGCTTCGATCCCGTCCATCTGCGGCATTACGATATCCATGGTGACCAGGTCGGGTTTCATTGTGCGATAGAGTTCCAGCGATTCGCGGCCGTTGGAGGCTTCACCGACGACCTCCCACTGTCCGGAATTTATGAGGATATCCCGGATCATTGCTCGCATGAACATTGCATCGTCGACGATCAGAACTTTACGCGCCATGTTCCCTCCCTGCTGTATGAACGTGTAGTGCGGAAGAAACGGCTCCGGTCAATTCCTCCGCCACACCCGGCAATTGTATCACGTTAATAAAATTCTCGCCCCAGGGGTACACCCCCCTCCACATTCCGGTCTGCTCTTCCTCTTTGAGCTTCAATGGTTCGAAGGGAAGAACGAACTCCACCGACGATATCGGCAACGCCAAGTGGTCGTGCGGGGGCGCCATCCGAAGGAGGAGTTCCAGGGAGTCGCCGTTGCCCGATTCTCCCAGCAGGGAAGCCGTGTCCACTACCGTGGTCAGCCTTCCACCTACGAAAGCCGCTCCCCTCACACCGGGAAGCGCCTCAGGAAGGGGGGTCACTTCCGGCATTGGGAGGATTTCGGAGACTTCGTCCGACACGAGACCCGCCAGGCGCCCTTCGATTCGTGTAACGATCAATTTTCGCATCCTGCAGAACCCTCTATTATTGCTCCTGGCACGTTCACTTTCATTAACGCCATGGCGCCTACAGCTTGAATACCTCCACCTGGGAACGCAACGTATCCGCCTCCTTGAGAAGGAATTTGGCCCGCTGGTTTATCTCCTCCATGCTGGCCGTCGTCTCCTCGGTGGCGGCTGACGCCTCCTCCGATCCGGCGGCGTTCTCGGTGGCGATGGACTGTATCTCCTCCATGGGTTCGGCCAGGGACGCCGCTCTCTCCGCCTGGACCTCCGCTTCCCTTGAAATCGCCCTTACCGCCTCCATCGTCTCGTTGGCGGCGCTTCTGATTCTGTCGAGGGCTTCCGACACCGCCGCGGTTTTTAGAAGGCCCTGCTGAGCGGCTTCCTGCGTCTCTTCAAGGTGTTTCGCGACCTCCGGCGCCCTCCCGGTTATGTCGTTTGCCAGGCCCGCGATCTGCGAGGCCAGGTCTCTGGTGTTCTCCGCGAGTCTTCTCACTTCTTCGGCTACAACCGAGAATCCCCTGCCCGCTTCACCTGCCCGGGCCGCTTCAATCGTCGCGTTCAGCGCTAAAATGTGGGTCTGGTGGCTCAGCGTGGTGATGCCCTCGACCAGGGTTCCTATCTCCGAAGCGTGGTCGGAAAAAGAACGAACCTGCATCGATGTGGACTCAACGTGGGAAACAATCTCTTTCATCGTTCCGCCGGCGCTCTCCACGGCGTCGTTGCCCTCCTCGGCCCTCTTCGCGGAGGTAATCGCCATGTTCTCTGAATCCCTGCTCTTTTCCGCAATTGAAACCGCTGTTTCCGCCAACTGGTGAGCCACGCCGGCTATTCTCTCGACGTTCTCCGCCTGGGTTTCGGCGCCCTTCGCAATCGTCTGGATGTTGGAGGCGATTTCCGTGGTGGACTGCGTCACCTCAGAAGTAGAGGTGGTCAGGTTCATAACAGCCTCCGTCATCAGGTCGGTACTCTCCTTTACACGGGTCACCATTTCCCTGAGCTGTTCCACCATGATCTTCATCGATCCGGCCAGTACGCCAACCTCGTCCTTGCCGGTGATTTCGACCGTCCGGGAAATATCTCCCTCGGCCACCATCCTGCTCACCTCTGACAAGGCGACCAGCTTTTTCGTCAGGAGTCCCGCCCACACCAGGGCGCCGAAGGCGGCTACAAGTATGCCGGCGAATATCTTGAGCCACATCCCCTGCATTTCACCCACCGATGCCATATGATCCAGCAGGATGCCGAAGACGAGGGGGATGAATACGATAAAAATAAAGGCGAGACCAATCTTGAGTTTCATTTTTCCCCTCCAGCGCGATATATGCGAACCTCGGGATTTACGGGTTGAAGGTTGTGTGCTCCACTCGGCGGCGTTTCCACCGCGCCGAGCACCAGCAGACCGCCGGGAGTGAGAGCCTCGGCGGCCTTTTCTATCAGGCGGGCCTGGGCGGAAGCCGTCAGGTAGATAAGAAGGTTCCTCATCAGTATCAAGTCAAAACCCCTTCCCGGGAAACCTCGCGTCAGGTCGCCGCAAACAGGGCATATCCTCCCCGCGGGATGTACGCGCAACTCGGCGCGATTTCCAACAACTCTAAAATAGCGTTCTCTCAACTCTTTGTCCACTTTTTCAACTTTTTTCAGAGACCAGGAACCCAGCATCATCTTCTTCAAGGCCTTGAGGGAGCGGTCCACGGCGATAATCCTGCATTCATATTCCAGTTCATTCAGGAGGATGAAGAGGCTTACCGGCTCCTCTCCCGTCGAACAGGGGGCGCTCATCACCCTCAGCGTTTGCCGCCTTGAAAAGTTTTCGCCAATAACCTTTCCGAGAGTTTCGAAGACCTCCGGATTCCTGAAGAACTCGGTGGTCGGGACGAAGAGCTTTGAGACGAACGTCCGCCGCTCCGACGGGTCCTCTTCGAGAAGCTGGATGTATCTCCTCACGTCCGTTGCGCCCGTCGCGGAGAGGCGCGGCGTCAACCTCCGCGCCAGAAAGGTGTCCCTGTACTCGGAGGCGCGCAAGCCGGTGTTCGCGTTTACCCAGCTTCTCAGCAGTATTAACCCCCCGGCGTCGATAGTCCTCAAGCTCCACTCCCCGTGGCGGTTTCCGCGTGGAAGGTCGTTTCGTCCATCCCCAGTGCACCTTCCTCCCAGGGAGGAGTATCCAAAGCAGCGCAGGTGAAGGATCGAACGGTCGGGAAACCTGCCGGGGGGGCGCACCCATTGAGGAGTTCACGCAGGGATATTCTCTCCGACGCGTCTTTCCTGTAGAGGGCGGAACGGAAGTTCAGGCGGGGCGAAGGATGAGAAACCGGGAAATCGGTGCCAACGAGAATGGGGATGCCTGCCTTCAAGACAGTTCCGAGGCGATAGGCGTCTCCGATCCTGTCTCCGAGACGAGCGTACGCCCATCCGAGGTCGTCCAGGAAGTGGCAGGGTTGGAGTGAAGCGGTTACTTCCAGACGGGCCATCCGGGAGAGCTGTTCATGCCGTGCCGTCTGGACATGCTCTATTCGGGCTCCCCTCGCCGTTTTCGATTCCTCCATCGCGTCGAGTACAAGGGAAAGGGCGCGGTCTCCGATTGAGTGAACGGCGGGTCTCAGGCCGTTCAGGGCGCTCACGGAGAGGGCTTTTACAAGTTTCTCCTTTTCCCATAAAAGCAGGCCCCTCTCTCCGGGTCGGTCGGAGTAGTCCCCATCCAGGGCCGCTCCACGGCTGCCGAGCGCGCCGTCGGCGTAAAACTTCGCGCCGGTAATCTTGAAGAGACCGTATTCGTGCTTTGCCGACGAGACGGGGTTCCGCCACGGGTACCGGAGATAGCCTTCGACGGGCAGGGGAAGGGAACCTTCCTCTTCGAGTTCGGCGAGCAGTTCGGCTTCGGTCGAGTCGAGCCCCATCGTGGTGACGCCGGAGAGACCCTCCGCCTTGATATGCATCGCCGCCTTGAGAATTCTCCTTTTGCGCTCTCCGCGACCCGGCTTGGGAAGTTTTTTTTCGACAGCTTCCAACGCTCCGTCCACCACAACTCCGGTGAGCATTCCCTCTTCCCTGAGGAGCATTCCACCCTCTGGATCGGGGCTTCTATCGTTCAGTCCCGCCTCCTTTATCGCGGCTGAATTTAGTAGCGCCGCGTGGCAGTCCAGCCTGCGCAGGAAGACCGGCCTGTCCGGATAAAGGGTATCGAGAAGCTTCCTGTGTGGAGTTTTGTTGTCGAACGATACATCGTCCCAGCCGAAACCGACAATCCGGGAGCCCACCGGTTGGTCAGCGGCAAACGCCATGAGTCGGGAGAGGGTTTCTTCGGTGCTTTTTGTTCCCCTGAGGTCCGCCTCTTCAAGGAGGTCGCCCAAAATGGGAAGGTGACCGTGGTGGTCCCAAAGGGGTGGGAGAAGAACATAGAAGGGAGCTTCGCGAAGGCCGGAAGGAAGCGGGTCCGGGGGCGCCGCTTCCTCCCATCCTTCGCGATTAGAGTGAACTCCTCCCGCCGCAGGCTTGAAAAAGACTGGTGTCACAGCGAGGCTATGGCCTCCTCAAGGTCCGCGATAATATCCTCTGCCCTTTCGATTCCAATGCTCATACGGATGCCTCCTGGATTGATCCCGGCCTTGGCTTGGGCTTCGAGCGGAATCGGTGCGTGAGTCATCGAAGAGGGGTGTTCCACGAGGGTCTTAATCTGGCCCAGCGAAACGGCCAGTGTCACGCAGAGAGCGTTGTCGGCAAGGTAGTCCATCATCCTGCGACCCTTGTCCTGGGCTTCCGCACCTTCTCCGACCAGTTCGAAGTAGACCAGGATGCCCGGCGCGAAGTTGCCGTCAACATCACGCATCTGCCTCTTCGCTATCTCGTGCTGGGGATGACTCGGGAGACCGGGGTAGCGCACCAGTTTCACGGCCGGATGGTTTTCCAGAAATGTGGCTACCTTGAGGGCGCTTTCGTTCTGCCTTTTGGAGCGAAGAGCCAGCGAGGGCAGTCCGTAAACGAGCGGAGGCCACGCCGCCTTGGGAGCGAGGATTGCGCCGACGTC
>Ga0114934_10001679_pt1 | contig 14407 bp, 14 predicted proteins | sample 4SBtaG_2_FD_99695 | JGI IMG/M metagenome (GOLD analysis project Ga0114934, IMG submission 99695) | Deep subsurface microbial communities from Kolumbo volcano to uncover new lineages of life (NeLLi) - 4SBTROV10_white metaG | ecosystem: Environmental > Aquatic > Marine > Volcanic ... | reverse complement strand
TCTCTACCATAACTTAAGTTAGTTTGCCATTCAGGTTGCGAACCTCCAAATCCAGTAGAAAAATTCTCATAATAATAATAAGAGTTAGAATATGCTACAGTTGAAATCAACATAAAAATAAAAATCAAATACAATTTTAAAAATCGCATAGAGCACCTCAAATACTATTTATCATAAAATATTATACTATAAATTTTAAAAAAAACTATTTTTTATTTCTCTAATTTTATAATATAATCATCTTTGGATTCTGTATTTTTTACAAAGATTTCTGCAAGAAGGCCAATTGAAAATAATTGAATCCCCACAAGAATTAATAAAACTCCTCCAAGAAACAAAGGTAATCTTGCTTGTATTGTACCAGTTACAATTCGTATATAAAACACATACCCACTCATTAACACACCAATAGTTCCGAAAAAAAAGCCTAAGCTACCAAAAAGATGAAGAGGATGTTTGATATATTTATTCAAAAAAATTACTGTTAAAAAATCAAATAAACCTTTAGAAAAACGACCAGCTCCAAATTTAGATTTTCCGAATTTTCTCTTATGATGGTGTACTTTTATCTCTGTTACACGAAACCCCAGCCAAGCACTTAAAGCTGGCAAAAATCTATGAAGAGACCCATAAACATCTAAAGCTTTATAAACAGGTTTTTTATAAATTTTTAAACCACAATTAAAATCATGGATTTTAACTTTACTAAATAGCCGTAGAACGGAGTTAAATAATTTAGAAGGCACAGTTTTTGTAATAGGATCATATCGTTTAAATTTCCATCCTGAAACTAAATCATATCCATCTTCTAATTTAGCAATAAGATTTGGAATTTCTTCAGGGTCATCTTGAAGATCACCATCCATAGTAACAAGATAATCTCCTTTGGCCTTTTTAAATCCCACTGAAAGGGCAGCAGATTTCCCATAATTTTTTTGAAAGCTAATTAGATGTATATTTTTGTCTTTTTTTATTAGTTTTAAAATTTCTTTTTCTGTATCATCAGTACTACCATCATTGATAAAAATAATTTCATAATTATATTTATGAGATTTTAAAACTTTATGCAACTTACGATAGAGAGGACTCAAACTTTCATCTTCATTATAAACAGGCACTAAAATACTTAATTTCATATATGTCTCCTTATAAAACCACAAGATAAAAATAAGTATTTTTTTTCTCTTTTTCAAATTTAAAATAAATACTTAGTACAAAACTTTACTAAAATGACTAGAATATAAAAAAAATAGTTTGCTATTTGTAAAAAAATATATTATATTATCATCAGAGGGAAAATGTGAGCAAAAATATTTTAATAGTAGATGATGTGGCTTTTAACAGAATATATTTAGCTAAACAATTACGATTTTATAAAGGGCAAGCCTTGATGGATGTATTAGAAGCCTCTACTGCAAAAGAGGCTATAAATATAATAAAAGACACATCTCTTAATGTAGTTATCTCGGATATTAACCTACCAGACACTACAGGTTTTGAACTTTTCAAACGCAGCAAAAGCATCACTCATAATTTACCATTTTTATTCATCACAGCGTTCCCTGTTAAAAATTTTGCAGAAGATTTAAACAATTTAGGTGTCACTGCTAATTATATTTTTACAAAACCTGTGGATATAAAAACTATTCGAAATGTAGTTTATCATTTTTTAGAAATTGTGGTATAAACAAAAAAATGAAAAAAATTCTAATTGTAGATGATCTTGATTTTAATCGAACCTTTTTGACTAAAAAATTATGTTATCAAGATAACAAACTCGTTTTAGAACCTGTTACTGCTGAAAACATCCATCAAGCGATAGATATAATTCAAACTATAAAACCAGACATAGTTGTAACAGACATTAATCTTCCTGATGGAAATGGCTTTCAATTGGCTCAATTAGCTAAAAAAATTATAGCTACTCTACCTATTATTTACATCACTGCTTATTCTTTGACACCCTTTTTGGAAACAATAAAACAATGGGGAATCGCGCAAGATTCAATCTTCACAAAACCCTACAACTTAGAAGCTATGCGAACAGCTATCTCTTTTTTCACAGATATTGATATGGAATGAGTGCACACTAAATAAGGGCATATGCCCTTATTACTTTATGATGAAATTTATCAGGCTAAAAAAGTCAACAATTAATTCAAGAATATATTTAAATTATCGATAATTTCATAGAGGTTAAAATAAATACATAATATTTCTCAAAAATCTAAGGGCATACACCCTTATTTACTATATCCTAAACTGAGGTAAAATTTATGAAATATAAGGTAAATAAAGAAAAATTTAAAATCGAAGACTATAATAACACTACGCCTTTTGCCAGTTTTCTACCTGCTATTGCTGGAATTTGGGGACAACCTCTGTGGGTATTTTACACTAACCGAGGGCAAGGGATAAGTAGCTTTGGTGTTCGAGATAAAGATGGTGCTATCTTAGAATTTGAAGCTGCAAACAAAGCTTATCGACACACTACTGTTACTGGATTTAGAACCTTTATAAAAACTTCTGAAGGGATATATGAACCTTTTTCAGCTAAAATCGGCACAAAAAGCAAACAAACCATGACAATGGCTCCACAAGTCCTTGCTTTTGAAGATATAAATACAAAGCTAGGAATAAAAACACAAATAGAATATTTTATTGTCCCTCATGAAGGCGTTCCTGCTTTAGCGAGAAAATTAACAATATCTAATTTGACTCATAGCAAAATGGAGATAGAAGTTTTAGATGGACTACCTACTGTCAAACCTTATGGGTTGCCAGATGAAATGATAAAAAAAATGAGTCGCCTTTCTGAAGCCTTGTTTGGTGGCGTACAATTTTTACAACCTTATGGAGCCCCCTTATTTAAATTGCAAATTGCAAGCAATGATAAACCTGAAACAAATTTCATAGATGGGGCTAATTTTTATTATGGATTTTGGGTAAAAGACAATAGAAAAATTAAACCTAAGTTTATTGTGGACCCTGAAAATGTTTTTGGGAATCAAAATGATTTATCTTTTCCTACCCTCTTTGCAAACAACAATTTCAGTTTTTCCAAAAAAACATTAGCACAAGGAAAAACCCCAGCTGCTATGGGATTTATAAAAATAAATTGCGACCCTTTAAAAACATTAAATTATTATTCATTTTTAGGTAGTGTTTCAAATTTAGAACAACTAAAACCTTTTTTAAAACAGATAAATAAAACAAAATATTACGCAACAAAAAAAGAAGAAACAGAAAAATTATTTACTAAAATAACTTCCTCTATTCAGACGATCTCTAATTATCCTTTTTTCGATACCTATCTCAAACAAAGCTATTTAGATAATATTTTGAGAGGTGGATATCCAATTGTAGTTGGTAATAAAACAAAAAAAATCTACCATACATTTTCTCGTGTGCATGGTGACATGGAAAGAGAATATAACAATTTTGTAATCGAACCTGGCTTTTTTTCACAAGGCACAGGAAACTACAGAGATGTAAACCAAAATAGACGTAGTGATATTTTTTTTCTGCCAGAGATTAGGGATACTTCTATATTATATTTTTTAAATTTAATCCAGTTGGATGGATTTAACCCATTAAAAGTTCTAGGAACAAAATTTAAAATTAGAAATGCAGCACCTGTTTTACAATTTTGGTCTACAGCCGAAGCAAAAAAAATGATACAAAAATTTTTCCTCGAAAATAATCATTTTACAATAGGGCTTTTTTTCAATTTTTTAGATAAAAATAAATTCGAATATTCTGACAATAAAGAAAAAATTTTAGATGCTTTAATAGATAATTCGGAGATGATACAATCTGCTGAACATGGTGAAGGATTTTGGACTGACCATTGGCATTATAATACTGATCTTTTAGAAGCCTTTTTAGGTATCTATCCTGATTATTTCGAAGATTTATTTATAAAAAAAATTGAGTTTAAATATTATGACAATAGTCATATCGTTCTTCCTCGAAAAGAGAAATATGTTCTTTACAAAAATTTCCCAGCTCAAATAAACGCAGTGATAAAAGATACTACTAAGGAAAACATAATAAAACAGAGAAAAAAAAATATTTACTGGGTCCATACTGCTAAAGGGGAAATTTTAAAAACAAACCTCTTATCAAAATTACTGATAATTATTATAAACAAAATGGCCTCTTTAGACCCTTCTGGAATAGGCATAGAAATGGAAGCAGACAAACCCGATTGGGATGATGCTTTAAATGGCATACCTGGATTGTTTGGCTCTTCTGTCTCTGAAACATTTGAATTAAAGCGTCTTATTCTTTTTGTCCTAAATAGAATTGAAGGAATCAAGAGTGTTTCAGAGATTCTTTTTATAGAAGAAGCCTTTAATTTTTTACAACAATTACACAAACTTTGCCTTGCAAAGTTACCCTCTTTAAAATTTTGGGACCAATCGCATAAGTTAAAAGAAAAATATAGAGAAGCCATTAAATACGGAGTTTCAGGGAAGACCAGAGCTCTTTCTTTGAAAGAAATTAAGATTATACTCACACAATTTACGAACGTCCTTGACAAAGGACTTACAAAAGCTTTAGATAAAAGCAATAACCTCTACTATACATTCTTTTATCATGAAGTACAATCCTACACCTTGTTAAAATATCGTGGCAAAAACAAACTGAGTCGACAAGGCTACCCTTTAATTGAAGTAAAAAAATTTAAACGACACAATCTACCTTTTTTTCTTGAAGGGCAAGTGCACGCCTTAAAAATCAGAAATAAACTTCCAAAAAAAAGTTTACATGATTCAATTATGAAATCTGAACTTTATGATCGCAAATTAAAAATGCTAAAAGTAAATGCTCCTCTTGTGCCTAAAAACTATAGATATGGTCGTATTTCTGCTTTTCCAAGAGGCTGGCTTGAAAACGAATCTATTTGGTTGCATATGGAATATAAATATTTATTAGAATTGCTCAAACAGGGATTGGAAAAAGAATATTATTCTCTTATAAAAACCACTTTGGTGCCATTTATGGAACCTTCTGTTTATGGTCGAAGTTTTTTTGAAAATGTTTCTTTTATAGTAAGCAGTGGTTATCCTGAAAAAGAAAAACATGGACAAGGTTTTCAGGCTCGCCTTTCGGGTTCTACAGCTGAACTTTTATCTATGTGGGTAGAAATGACTTCGGGGTCAAAGCCATTTTTTCTAAAAGACAATCAACTATATTTTAAATTACAACCAAAAATTAGTAAAGAGTTTTTTACATCTCAAGAAACTTTCTTCTCGATCTCTTCAAACAAACTGCCTATAAAAATTGCTCCCCATTCTTTTGCCTTTATCTTTTTAGGTTCTGTACTTATTTGGTACTACAATCCAAAGCGTAAAAATACTTTTGGTCCAAATAAGGCTATAGTTTTAAAGATGCAAATCGAGTATCAAGATGGGAAAATTTTAACTCTGAAACAAGATTATTTACCTGAACCTCTCGCCTTAGATTTGCGAAATAAAAAAATAAAAATTCTCAAAGTATTTTTAGGATAACTACAAACATATTCCTTAGAGATTAAAATAATTAAGTAGATTAAATTATGCTAAAATTTCTTGTGATAAGCAAATTTTTCTAAAGACTGCTTTTAGAAAATAAATAATTTTAGGACGTCATAAAAATTTTTCTTTTATAAAAAAAAAATTTGTTTTTTCAAAACAAATACCTTACTTTACCGTAAAAAAAAAGGAGTTCCTATGTCAGTTTTTGCTTTTAGTCATTCTGATGAAATAGAAAAAAAAATTTCAAAAATTATATCAACACTTACGCTTAAGGAAAAAATACTTCTTATATCAGGCGATCACAATGGACAAATAACTCATGGTATTGAAGAAAAAGGAATCCCTCAATTTAAACTGGCAGATGGCCCCATGGGTGTGCACTGGTGGGCTGAAAAATCAACCACTTATCCAGCTTCTATTGCATGTGCTGCCACATGGGATGTAAATTTAATCAAAAAAATGGGTTATGCTCTTGGCAATGATGCAAGAAGACGAGGGGTCCATATCCTTTTAGGTCCTGGTGTTAATATTTACAGATCGCCCTTATGCGGAAGAAACTTCGAATACCTAGGAGAAGATCCCTATTTATCAGCGGAAATGGCGAAAGCTTATATTACTGGGCTACAAGAAATTAGAGTTGCAGCCACTGTAAAACATTTTGCCCTAAATTTTCAAGAATATAATAGGCATGAAGTTAGTTCCAATGTCGATGAACGCACGCTTCACGAAATTTATCTTCCTGCTTTTAAAGCTGCCATTATAGAAGCACAATCAGGTGCAATTATGACAGGTTATAATTTAGTTAATGGGCTCCATTGCTCTGAAAACAAATATTTAATAACCTCCATTTTAAAAGAAAAATGGGGTTTTAAAGGTCTTGTTATGTCGGATTGGGTTTCTGTCTATAGTACTTTAAAAGCTGCTGAAGCTGGTCTTGATATGGAAATGCCTACAGCAGAATGGTTTAGCGAAGAAAAAATTCTTCCGCTTATACAAGATGGTACTCTTTCAGAAAAAAATATTGATGATAAAATCCGAAGACTTTTGAGGCTTGGATTTGAGTTTGGTTGGATGGAGTCTGACCAAACAGAAGACTCCTTAATGACAGATGAAGAGACAGCAAAAGTAGCTTTAGAAGTGGCACAAAAAGGAGTGGTGCTTCTAAAAAATGAAGATAATATTTTGCCTTTAGCGAAAAACAAAATTCAATCCATAGCCTTGGTAGGTCCTAACTCTGATTCACTTGCGTTAAGTGGTGGAGGCAGTGCCTTTAATCCTCCTACCTATGAAATTAGTCTTTTTGATGAACTAAAATCTTATTTTGCAAATACAAAGGTTGCCATAAAACAAACCAAAGGAATTCTTCTAGGACGTGAATTAGAAGTAGCAAAAACAAGCTCTTATCTAACACAAGATGGTGAACCAGGTGTACTCTGTGAATATTTCAAGACCCCAAACTGCGAAGGGAAGCCCATCTATTCAGAAATCACCCAATTTGTATATTTCAATCATGACGATACTATCCCAATAGAAGAAATGCAAGATCAGCTTTATTCTATACGCTGGACAGGGAAAATACGCGTACCTCAAACAGACATATACAGATTCTATATAAAAAGTGTTGACAGCCTCTACAAACTTTGGATTGATGATAAAATTTTATTTAATAATACGACTACAGGAAACAGTGGTCTAAAAATAATAGATAAAAAATTAGAAACTGGGCATGACTATTCTATTAAAGTGGAATGGGCTAAACAAAGGGCTTGGGCAACTTTTCAGTTTGGATATGAAATAAAAAGCAATGTTGAAAAAGATAAAAATACAGCCTATAAGATTGCAGAACAATCTGATATTGTAATTGCCTGTGTAGGATTTAACAGCAATACAGAAGGGGAAGGTTATGACAGAACATTTGAGCTTCCTGAAAACCAGGGACAATTTATCAACGAACTCGCAAAACGAAATCCTAACCTTATTGTTTTATTAAATGCAGGTGGCGGAGTAGAAATGCTTTCTTGGCTGAATTCTGCAAAAGCTCTGCTGCACTCATGGTACTTAGGCCAGGAAACAGCTAAAGCTCTTACATCTATTTTGTTTGGCGAAAATTCTCCTTCTGGGAAACTTCCTATATCAATTGAAAAAAAAATCGAAGACAATTCTTCTTTTCAAACCTATCATGACAATGGTGATCTCAATGTATCTCTTGATGAGGGTATTTTTACAGGATATAGACATTATGATAAAAAGAAAATAGAACCTCTTTTTCCTTTTGGATTTGGTTTATCCTATACAACTTTTGAATATAAAAACTTTTCTTTAAATACTAAACAGATAAAAGAAAACGAAACAATATCGATTTCTTTTTCTATAGAAAATACTGGTGATTTTGATGGTGAAGAAATTGCACAATGTTACATATCTGACTCAGCTTGTTCCTTAGAAAGACCAGTAAAAGAACTAAAAAAATTCAAAAAAATCTTTCTTAAGAAAAAAGAAGTTCAAAAAATTACTTTTGAAATTAGCATAGAAGATTTAAAATTTTACGACCCAAATAAACATGATTGGATTTATGAATCTGGTGAATTCGTTATCCATGTAGGGTCGTCATCAAAACATATTCATTTTAGTGATACTTTTCTCTTAATATAAGCTCTACATGCATTATTTTATTATTGCATACTACGAGCAATCAAAGTCTGTATTGCTAAAAAAAGGTCTATTTGAGTCAGGAATTTTATTACTACACGACTGGAAGGAATGTATAATACTATGAATGATGAACAAAAAGACAAATGGCCTTAAATGATTTAGGAATAAAAATTAATAACTGCCAATTCGTCCCAAGCAAAAGGACGAGTTGAATGAATGTTTGTTTTTTCAAGATAGACTTATTAATAAAATGAGATTGCATACTATTCAAAATTATGACGAAGCTAACTATTTTGTAAAGAAAAAATTTTTACCTAAAAAAATAAAAAATATAACAAAAAAAATGCTAAATAAGGGCACATGCCCTAATAGTAAATCAGCACATTGTTGAAGTTCGGTTAAATGTTTACAGAAAATTGTTTATATTTTATGAAAAAGAACTTATGTTTAAAACTATTTGCAACGGAGACATGCAAAAATTTCAAATCATAAAAAGAGAAAATAGGGTAAATAAAAAAAATATAATTTAACTTTTCGAAGGCCACCAGCATTTTATTTTAGTAAAAAAAACTCTATTCTCAAATAGTTTATAAGCTACTTAATAATAACTGTATAATTTAGAACCCCAGTACTCGAAGCCGAGACACTCGCAGTTTTCCATCTCACCCATCTTATCTTATCTTTTGGTGGTAATGTTTTAGTATACTGTATTGAGCCCCAACTCTGGTCAGGATTTGTGTTTGTTGACCATTCACATGTCCAAAATGTAGTATTATTTTGTGTTTTATACGCAGTATTAGAATTTATTATATCATAAATAATTACGTTCTGAGCATCTCCAGAGCCTACATTGGAATAAACTATATTATAGTTTATTGTTGCTCCAGGAATTGCTTCGCTATCCCTATTGAGCAAGTGAATATTGTTGATGTTCTTAATAATTTGTAGATTCCAGCTTACTTTTGACCCCCTAATCCAGTTTAAAATTGCCCCCCTCTTAAAAAACAATTATATTAACTCCAAAATTATATTTGGAGGGAAAAGAGGTGATCAGCATGTACAAATGAAGTCCACCAATCATCAGAAGGTATAGGTGAAGATATATTTGTTTTATACTTAGGAGAAATAGGTGCTGGAGTAGCAAGTCCATCATTTCTATAGCTTCCTGCTGCAAAGGCAGTGGAGTGCAAAAGGCAAAGGAAAAGCAACCAGATAATCAAGGAAAAATTTAAAACAACCATTCTCTTTTTATGCATGATAACCGCCCCTTCGTTTACAACATAATATTTTAAAATTTTTGAAACATTTTGAATATAATACATTTTTTTTTAAATGTCAATTTTTTTATTATTCCAAAATATAAAATCAAATGCTGAAAATAAATAAGGGTACATCAGCCCCTCTAGGCTTGAAATTGTACCCTAAAGGGTATTACAACACCCTAAGGGGCATTCCAACCTCCTAAAGGGGATTATAACCACGTCACTTTTGATGGTACAAACTATGGCATAACGTTCCTCACAATGACAGACTCACAAAAAGACCCAAAGCTAGAAAGGGACAGTTCTTCAAGACTTAGGCTCAAGCAAAGCCACAATTTCAAAGTGGGAAGTTTGTGGAAACATATCCACAAGAGTAATTTTAGTTAATTGTCTGTTTAATATCTTAATATCTCTAAAAAATGTAGATGGATAACAAGAAACATAGACTAAAGCATCAGGATTAATTTTATTTATAGCTTTAATTGTTGCGGAATTTATTCCTGTTCTTGGCGGATCTATAATTATTTTATTTACTTGGGGAATGCGATTGATGTGTTTCTCTGTGCTCCCTGCAAAAAAATAAGCATTTTGAATATCATTTTGAGTACTATTTTGCATAGCCCGTTTAACTGACGCCCTTTCTACTTCTATACCATATATCTGTTTTACCATAGGTGCGATATAAAGCGTAATAAGACCAACACCGGAAAACAAATCTAGAACCACATCAGAACTTTGAGGTTGAAGATAATTTTTAATTTGATGTAACCATGATGGAATCATACTAGTATTGGTCTGAAAAAAATTTTTAATCCAAACTTTATAATTCATATTTTCAATTAAAAAATGATTGTTTTTTTCTTGACTAACAGAAGTTATAACCTCATTGTCTGTCCCAATACGAAGTTTTAGCTCAGATGACCAATTATTTTTTTCAACAGAGTCAAATAATTTAGGAATTAAAATAGGACATTGTTTTATAGGAATTACAGCATGAGATTTTTTAGCATAAAAGCCAACCTTTTTTTTATCTCTATGAAAGACTGCAGTATTCCTATACTGCCATTCTTGAGGTGCTGCTAATATTGAAACATCAACATCATAATCGTTTGTTTTAAGCCAATCTGAAAGAATATCTTTTTTTATTTCTAATTGCTTAGAATAGGAAGCAAACTGTAAATCGCAACCACCACAAGAATTGAAATAAGGACACAGAGGCTCTATTCGTTCAGGAGAAGGTTCAATAATTTTAATAAGTTCAGCAAAAACCACATCCTTCTTTTCTTTAATAATTTTTGCTTCAATAACTTCAGAAGGCAGAACATCAGGCACAAAGACAATTTTATTATTTTCTAAACGGCCTAAGCCTAAAGCATGGTTCACTAATTTTTCGATTTTGATTGTTTTTATTTCTGACATAAAAAGGCAGTAACATCTCCATAATTAATTTTTCGAACTATAAAATCTACAATTTTTTTAATACTTTTGGGGGCGAGGCCTACGCCTATGCCTCCATAGGAAAATTGTTTTACAATTGTAAAGCCCACATCTTGGAGATGATTACGCAAAGTTTTTGTAGAAAAAAGCGTAAGATGATCTTTATGAGATGAACGCCAATTTTCTTTAAACCAGCGTGCTTGAAAACTATCGATATTAGGAGTTACAATAACAAACAAGCCCTTCTTTTTCATAATTCTATAAATTTCTTTTAATGTTGCAATAGGTGATGGTACATGTTCAATGACATGCGACATATGCACAGCCTCAAAAGTATTATCTGCAAATCGAACATTTTCAAGATAGGTTTGATGCACTTTTATTTGAAAGTGTTTTTCACAATATTCAGCTGACTCTTTGCATAATTCTACACCTTCAGGGTCCCACCCTTTTTCTTTCATGTGATTCAAAAGTAAGCCTGTTGCTGAACCAATATCTAAAAATCGTTTTTTGCCTATTAAATTTTTAGTTAATTCCCAAAAATTTAAATCTTTTAAATTCAATTCCATCAAATGAAAAAAATTATCTTGGTTGCGTAATTCATATTGAAAATATTTTTCTATATAAACATTATTTTTTAAATCATCAAATGTAGGACGGGGATTTTGATAAACTAATCCACAAGTCTTGCATTTTACATAATTAAATTCAGAAGAATGCCAAACTGATTTACTTTGTTTGCATCCACAGTAGGGACAAGAAATAATTTCCATTAAAATTATTCTTCGATGTCGTTTAAAAAATCACGAATATTTTTGTTGTTCGGATAATGTTCAGCTTGGTGCTGAAGAAAGTCTCTAAAACTTTCCATAATCTTTCTTCGTAATTCTTCATTAGTCACATATAACATATTGGACTCCCAAAAAATAGTCTATTTAAATATCGGTAAATCTTAAAATAAATTCATTAAAAATTTGTTTTATTTAAATAATTTTACTATACTTGGGAAATGAAATATGTATATGACTATACTTATATAGAACTTAAAAAAAAATTAGCCTTAGACGATTTTCCTAAATTTAGAATTCAACAAATTTTAGATGGTTTATATAAAAGTAAAGCCTTAAACTTCAAAACAATCACAACCCTATCCAAAGATATAAAATCTAAACTACTAGAAAAATATGTAATGTTCTCTTTAAAAGCAGTAAAAATAGAATCTTCTAAATTTGATAAAACAACAAAATTTTTATTCTCTTTAGAAGATGGAAATGTTATTGAAGCCGTAGCCATTCCAAATTCAAAAAAACAATTTACTCTTTGTATCTCTTCGCAAGTAGGCTGTTCATTACACTGTGCCTTTTGTGCTAGTGGACATTTTGGTTTCACACGAAATCTAGCACCTCATGAAATTGTAGAACAAATACTTTATATAAAAAAACAAAATTTTGATGTAACAAATATTGTTTTTATGGGGATTGGCGAACCCCTTTTAAATTATGATAATGTCTTACAAGCTATAGAAATTTTAAATGATAAAAATTTGGTAAACTTAGGAAGTCGAAGAATCACTATCTCAACTTCAGGCATTATTGATAAAATACTGGATTTAGCCCATACCCCTTTTCAAATAAAATTATCGGTTTCTCTGCATTTCCCAGATGAGAAATTAAGAAATAAATATATGCCTGTTAATAAATCCTATCCCTTGAAAGATCTTATAAAAACTTTAGAAGAATATCAAAAAATAACTAATAAAATTATTACTTTTGAATATATTTTGTTTAAAAATATCAATGATAATCTCCAAATAGCAGATGAAATGCGCAAGCTCTTAGCGCCTTTAAATTATAAAATCAATTTAATTCCTTATAATGAAATAGAAGGTTATCCTTTTAAACAAACTCCTAAAGATAAAATTAAAAAATTTTATTATCATTTGAAGAAAAAAGGTGTCAATGTCACACTGCGTCAAGAACACGGACAAGATATAAATGCAGCTTGCGGTCAACTTCGATTAAAAGCTTTGAATCAATCTTAAAATTTTTTAGTCTTTCATAATATCACTTTATGTATAATAAATAAGCATGAGTAAAAATTATACAATTTTTGCATAATTTTGCTAAAAAAAATCTATTCTATAAAATCCTAAATGGCATAAATTAACTTATAAAAATATTTAAATCACAAAAAATAATATTTTTCTACAAAAAAATTGGCACACTTCATGCATTAGTATTGATGGAAGGTTTAAGGAGGCCTAAAATGCTAACGCTGTTAGTGACATTATTAGTATTGGGTGGAGCCTTGCTAATAGGGTACATGTTTTATTTATTACAATCACAGGGTAGTAGCGAAATAAAAACATCTCATCATTCAGTTAAATTAGAACCTCATAAATACAATTTTAAAATCTAAAATTGGAGGCAGATAGAACCCCGCCCCTCCCTCTTCTATCTGCCTTGTTTTTCTTTGATGAGAGAAAGGATTCAAGCACTAAAAGTAACTTTATTTCTACCTGTTTCTTTAGAATGATAAAGAGCTGTATCAGCTTTATAGAGAAGTTCTGAAACTGATTTTGCCTGTTCAATAGAAGAGACACCAACAGAAATGGTAAGTTTTAAAAAATAATCATCATTTGAAAAATCAAATTCTTCTATACTCTTACGAAGTTTTTCCATGAGAAAAAGGCTTTCCCCTTTTGTCTTCTTGGGCAACGTTAAGACGATTTCTTCGCCACCATAGCGAAAAACCAGTAATTTATTTTCAGATGCAAATTTATCAATGATTTTAGCTATTTTTTTTAAAAGATAATCACCAATCAAATGACCATAAGAATCATTGTAATGTTTAAATTTATCTATATCTATCATAGCTAAGCAAAAATCTTCTTTTTTTTGTTTGTACAGTTTAAAATTCTGATAAAGATTTGAAATTAAATATCTTTTATTAAATAGACCTGTTAGCCCATCTTTTATTACAAGATTGAATATTTTTATAGAATAAAACTCCTGAATAAGGAAATAACTCAGAACAGAAAGTTCACCTAAAGAATTTTTAGAAACTTTTTTATTTAAAGGAACCTGTATGAGAAAAAAACCATATCTTCGATTTTTTATATGGAGCAAAAAAGAGTAATAGTGATGCTCCCCTATTTTAAAATCAGAAAGAGAGTCGAACTGATTTTGTAAAGTTGAAAAATCAATTTTTGGAGAATCATCATAATAGGAGTAATGTAAATTTAGTTTTTCTCTATTTTTATCATAGATTAAAAAATGAAAATTAATTTTTTTTGTATACTTTTTTAAAATTTTATCAATAATAAGTTCACAAACAGAATCAAAAATATTTTTGTAATTATTTGTATAGGCGTGCGTCTCAAGTAAAACTCGAAAATGTTCTAAATTCATTTTTGTGATAAAAATCTAAGGGGATTCAGTGGTCGCGAAAATTTTCTAACTTCAAAATGCAAATGAGATCCAGTACTTTTGCCAGTATTCCCTACAAGAGCAATAACTTGATTTGAATTAATGA
>Ga0114934_10001675_pt1 | contig 14432 bp, 12 predicted proteins | sample 4SBtaG_2_FD_99695 | JGI IMG/M metagenome (GOLD analysis project Ga0114934, IMG submission 99695) | Deep subsurface microbial communities from Kolumbo volcano to uncover new lineages of life (NeLLi) - 4SBTROV10_white metaG | ecosystem: Environmental > Aquatic > Marine > Volcanic ... | reverse complement strand
TTAAGTCAAGGGGTTTTATTGGCCCGATTGGAGATGATTTGCCTAGTGTTATTGCTATTTTGCTTGGATTGTCTTTGTTTTTCAGTGGCTTGAGTTTTACTTTGAACGCTTATAATAATAAGCTTGTTGCTTATAATGTTTTGAAGGGGACTATGGAAATTGCTCATAAGGTTAATGAAAATGGTTTAATTAGTGCTTCTTCAAGTGATTTGTTTGATTCTGCGGTTAATATTGCTAACTCCTATGGGCTTAATTTTTGTGTTAAAACAAGTGTTTCTGGTTCGACTAATACTTCTTGTTCTAGTAATATTCAAGATTGTAAGGTTGGTTGGCTTCATTTTAGTTATTTTTCATCTTTTTTGACGGGGGGTTCGATTAAGCCAGGTGTTTTGGAGGTTTGTGCTGGATGATTAAGCAATTATTGAATTTTAGTTTTGTTTATTATTTTAAAGCGCTAAGCGAAGCGCATGCGGTTTTTCGAACGCCCATATGTGCATTTGGGCTTTTGGAGGTTTGTGCTGGATGATTAAGCAATTATTGAATTTTAGTTTTGTTCATTATTTTATTGTTCGCATGTCTAAAAGAAAGGGGCAGTTTGTTAGTTATTTTTCAAGATTTTTTCTTTGGGCTAACTTACCACTTTCTTTTTCTAAAAGAAAGGGGCAGTCGTCCATTATTGATGCTTTTTTGTTTGTGATTATTTGTTCTAGTGCTGCTGGTTTGATGATTTATACTTCTGGTTTGTATGGTTTGAATAATTCTAAGCAGGTTAGTATGGCTTATAATTTTGAGTTTGTTAATAATGCTTTGATTTCAATGCATTATGCTCAGGATAATAGTGGTGATTTTTTTTGGAATAGGTTAAGTGATTTATTAGGTGGTGATTGTAGTCCTCCTCCAATTGGTTTTACTACCATTGATTGTCAGAAAAATAATGTTCAAAATTATTTAAATGGAGATGCAAAGGATATTTTAGGTAATTTTAGTTCTGTTTCTCCTTCTAATCATTTTGTTTTTAATTTTAATTCTTATTCTAATAATTTTTATTGTTACCCTTCTTCTGCTTCTGGTTATACTTGTAATGAAAATTTACCTTCTAGTTATGCTAAGTTTAAAACTGTTTTTTCAGCTTCTTCTGGTTTGCTTGATTCAAGTGCTAATAATTGGGTTGTTTCTTTAAAGCTTTATTATTAAGAATTACTTTTTTTTTTAAAAAAAAGAAAGAGGTTTTTTTTGTTTTTTTGGATTCTTTTTTTGTTTTTTTTTATTTTTTTGTTTTTTTAATCATTTGTTTGATTTCTTTTTCTGTGTATTTTGTTCTTATTATTATTAAACTGCTTATTAGTGCTATTAGGAATATTGTGAACCAGTACTTGTTTTCAGGTAATCCTGGTAATTGTGCAAGTATGTTGTTTTTGTTTCCTTGTTCTCCTACTCCTATTGTTGGTTGTTTTGCTGTTACTCTTCCTCCCCATGGTGGTAATTGTGGAGTCATTAAACCAAGTCCTCCTGCTCCATATTGGTTAAATGAAGGGTTTAATGCGAATGGGAAGGTGTTTTTAATGCTTATCCTGCCGTCTGCTCCTGTTGTCCAACTTCCTCCTAATCCGTTCATGTTAATTATTGGTAATGGGTTTCTTCCTGTTCTTTCCCCGTTTACGTCGTATTGCCTCCATTCAGGCCCATTTGGTCCTTCTTCTATTTTCCAAATGCTTCCATCTGATGATTTTAAGCCATCTCCATCTTCTGTTGGGGTTACATCAGTGCATTGTTTTGTTCCATCTGGTTGTTCTATACATAATTGCCCATCAGCTGTTATTGATACGTGCCCTCCATCTGCTGTATCAAATTCACTGAAGCAAATGTTATTTAGTATATTATTTGTTTGTATAGTGTCTAAATCATCTGGATTTAATTTGCCTGATAATAAGTCAACTTGTAATTTTACTCCGTTTAAGGTACCATCTTCATTACAGTAATCGCTTATGTTTATGTTATTTATATCTGGTAATGCTAGTTCAGTTAATCCATGAATGAATAAGTGGAATTGGTCTGAGAAGTTAAATGTTTGTTCTGTATCTTCATTACCTTTGTTTATTGTTTGTACTAATCCTGAACGAAGCATTCCGTTATCAAAGGATATTACTCCTGTTGTACTTAAATTTAAAGCTAATTTTCTTTCTCCGTTTTCTTTAATTATTATTTTTCCATTATTTGTGTTTGAAAATTCAATGCTTGCATTATCTATTCTTAGTATTTCCCCTGCTGAGTGTTGTTCTGTGTCTTTATTAAATTGAATCATTAAAGTATTATCTTGGTTAAACCATACGTTTGCTTCTTCAGTGTATATTGCTTCTAATTTCCCAAGATTTTCTGTAATCCTGTTATTTATTTCTTCTTCTGATGCTATGCTTCTTGTTATCCCATCTAATCCAAGTAATTTTTTCAAAGCAGTTTTTAAGCAATTTGAAGTAATTGTTATTCCATCTTTGGTTATTTTCATTATTGTATTTGCATTATTATCTTGTTTTTTTATTTCAATTACTTTTTGCACTAAACTCATTTGCCCGTTATCTAAATCAACTTCTAAGCTTATTGCTTGTGGTGCACCATTTAATACTGGTTCACCATCTGCTCCATATAACATGTATCCTTGTTGTGTTCCACATTTATAATTTGTTCCTCCTTCTTCTTGCTGGCATAATTGTATTTCACAATTATCACTTTGGAACCATTTTATAGCGCCGTCTTTGAAATGAAGGTGGTAAATTTCTTTTCCTGTTGAAGACACAATATTTTTAGTGTATAAATTTCCTGTTACTCCTAAAGTATTTTGAACTATGTTATTGCTTATGTTATTTAATATTTGTGTTGCTTTTGGGCTCATGCTTCCTATTATGTTGAACATTTCTTCTTTTAATGGTTGTAATGAATCTTGCGTGTTTTTTTGCATGTTTGCATCTGTTAGTATCTCCTTGTAAGCAATAGCATCAAATTCTGTTTCAACACAGGAGGTTAATCCTTTTGTTACTGCTTCTTCATCTTTTTCCTCATAGTGTGTAGATATCATGTTAACTACGTCAACTACTACTCCTACTGGTGTTCCTACTCCTGTTGCTGTTAATGAAGCTGATACTAGTGATGTTATTGCAACAGCCCATTTTAAATATGTTATTTCACCTTTCTTTCCTTCAAATACTCCTGAGCAAAGTTTTGCATTTGGGTTGTTATAAACTTCTTTTAAATTGTTTACTCCCCCATACTTACTGTTTAGAATGTTGTAAACTGCTGTTGCAAAATAACCCTTTGTTGCTGCTGTAGTTCCTACTCCTAACCCTATTCCTATTGGTATTAATAATTTTAATGATCCTGTTGCCATACTTACTCCTGCTAATGTTCCTGATGGGATAAATGAAAATAAAAGCCCTACTCCTGTTAAGTCTCTCATCATCCGAGAACCTGAAACTATCCCTCTTAATGGAGTGTTTTGGAATTTATCATCTGATTCTGCTACTATTGCTCCTAAGTTTATATTTTTTATTACAAATGCAAGTGCGGAGTACTTACCTCCTCCCATGTATCCATTTGGGTGTTCGAAATTATATACTACTGATTCATCATTTATTGATGAGAAGAATTTCCATTCACTTCCTGTTTCAAGTGGGCTTGTTATAATATTTACTGGATGTTCTCCTGTTACTCTTGAAGCATAAGCGTCTTGGTCGTAAATGAATACAATATCTTGTATGCTTTTTATTTTATTTGTTAATACTGTGTCTGTTTCTTTTCCCAGTAAGTTAAAGAAAGTGTCGTAAGCGTTAAGTAAATATTTTTCGTATGGTGCTTTGTCTGCTGTTTTTCTTATTTCAAAGTATGATTCTAATTCATTCATGTGTGCTGTTTTTATTGTTTCATTATTTATGTCAATTGTTGCAACGTTTGAATCATATATTCCTTGACTAAATGCTTGATTGTTAAGCCATGTTAAGCCGTATGTTATCCATAACATTTTTTGATATGTTACTAACATTTTTATAGGAGTAAACCTTCCTCCTATCCCTGTTGTTAAAATTCTTCTAATTAATTCTATGCTTCTTGCAAGTCTACCTCCGCTTGCTATTCTTCGAGAAAGCCGAGTACCTTCATACCAGTTTGACCACCTAGTTGGAGTAAAACCATTTCTAATTTCATTATTAGTTTCACTAATTCTATCTATAATATTAGATATTTCTGTTGTATCATCTGTTATTCCACCAAGATCTTCTATTTCATACCCTAATTTATTATATGAGTTAAGATCATTCATTATTGCCTCTGTTGTACTTGGATTTAAATCATTTATTCTATATACATCATCTGCACTTAGTTCCTCTACATTTTTTATATTTATTCCTGCTACATCTTTTAGTGTTGATTTTATTGATTCTCCAAGTCCTTTTTGTAATCCTTTAAGTGCATCTCTCATTTCTATTTTGTTTTTTAAAAAGCTTTTACCAACATCCGCTTCCTCTTCTCCATGGGTTATATCTTTAAGTACATTTTCTACTTTTCTTGTTGCAGTTAATATTCTACCGCTTCTTTCTGCTCCTCTTTCTGCTTCAGTTAACCTACCCAATCTTTCTGCTGTTAATCCTGTTCTACTTCCAAATAATCCCCCTAAAATTCTTCTAGATAAGGATAATGTCTCACCAGATTCTCGAATTTCTCTTGCATTCCTAATTACTCCTGAACCTATTTGTGCAAATCCACCTGCTGCATTTGCAATATTCATTGCAGTTGTAGCTGCATCTAATGTTCTAAATGATTTTAAGAAGTTAAGCCAGTCCTGTATTGTTTTTGGGACTAATAAGAATTTGTCAGCGTTTAATGTTAAGTGAATTGAAGGGCTTTCAACATAAGAATTAGGTATATTATTTGATGAACTGATTATTAAATCAGAAGCCATTTCAGCTAATTCATTTGATATTTTTGCTTTGTTAGGAGTATCTTTATTAATTTCAGTTGTAAATCCTTTTGTAATACTTTTTTTAAACTCATCATTTTTTTTATAAGAATTTATATCTTTTTTAAACGTATCCCAATCAACGTTGTCTTTGTTGGTTAATTGTTCTTCTAAACTTTTAATATCTTTAATTGCTTCTTGTGCTTTTGTTTTATCTTTTTGAGTCATAGCTTTTTCACATTCAGCTGAATTGTTTGAACAGTACCTAATATATCCTGTTAATCTTGTTGCATATGAAACTCTTCCTGTTGTTATAATATTATTTAAGTGACAGAATTTGTTTGCATTAACTGCTTTTTTTCCAAGCACGTCATAAAGTAAAGCTGGTTTACCATCTACCCCTGGAATAGTTTGTTGTTGCATTCCTATTACATCTGGGTTTGAGGGTAATCCTGATTTTTCAAAATTTTGTTCTCTTACTCCTTCATCTTTATTTCCAAAAGCATCTACTTGTTTAATAGTATCATTTAATAATCTGTGGTATTCGCTCCAGTTAAGTTCATCAATCCATACTTTGTCTTTACACTCCCCTCCAATGTTTCCATTTGCCTCTTCTGTGTTTTCGCTTCCTCTTCCTAATCTTCTTTCAGCAGCTAAATTTAGTTTTTTAAAAGGTTGTTGGTTTGATTTTTTTATTGTGTAAGCAAAAGGAGTTAATGAACTTCCTATCATGAAGAAAATTAAAAATAAGGAAATTAATTCATAATTTATTATTTTTCTTTTGTTTTTTTTGCTCATTTTATTTTTTATCTTCTCCATCTTCTTGATTTTCTTTTATTTGATTGATTTTTTTCTTTTTTTAATTTTAATTTTTTATTATTTGTTAATATTTTATTGTTTTTTATTTTGTTATTTTTTAAAAAATTTATTTTAATTAATATAATAATTATTATTAAAAGTATTATATAAATAAGGTTTTGTATAATTAAGTCAATTAGTCTTGTTTTTTCTTTAAAATCAATTATGTTAAATGTTCCCCCGTCTGTGGTTTGAAGAACTGCTAAGGCTTTTTTTCCATAGTATTGTGGGCATTCTATTACTAAAACGCTTTCATTTATTCTTTGACTGCATTTTAAGTAATTAATTTTATTTGCGTTGACATAAGTTAAATGTAAGTCAGCTGGGTTGATTGAAGTGCCTTTGCAGTTAATTGTTTTTCCAAGTATTTCTTTTGTGTATTTTTTCTCACATGTATTTACTTGAAATGGTTTTTCAAAAGCAATGTATGCAAAGCATCCGTAGTCGACGTATTTTCCACAGTCGCTTGTACAGTTTATGCTTGAGTTAAGAATAAAGCATTTGATTGGAGTGTAAAAAGTAATTTCTTTGTTTTTGACTGTTGTTGTGCTTGGGCAGGTATAGCTTGTATTATCAGCATTTGCTATGCACCCGTATTTTGCTGAGTATTGGTAAGCATAAGAAGTTGAAGCAAAAATGCTTATAGTGCTTATTATTAATATTGTTATTAGAATTAATTGTTTTTTATTTTTCATAGGTAACTTGCCCCTATTTTTGCTATTAAGTAAAATGTAGTCATTATTATTAAAGTTGTTGTTAAAGTAATTAAGTATGTTTTAAGTGCTTTTGGCATTTCCCATTGTTCTGTTGCTTGTTTTATTTTTTCATAAATGATTGTTCCTATGTAAATTATTATGAAGTAATAAATGTAATTTTTAATAATTATTGAGATGTTTATTTGAAAGTTTCCACTGATTATATTAAGTATTTGAGTTATTACCCAAAAGATTGTGAAAGCAATTAGTATTTTCACTGCTTTTGGTTGCTTTTTATTAGTATACTTATCTTGATAAAATATAAATAAGAAAGCAATTAAGGATGCTACAGCTGTTCCCCCTATTATAAATATTTTAAAATTTGAGATGTTAAATAACAAATAAAGAAGAAGCGAACTAAAAATATTAATATTAATCATATGTTATTAGGAACTCTTTTTTTGTTTATATACTTTATTCTTACTTATAACTTTCTTGTTTTTTTTTCTTATTTTTTTATTTAACTATTTTTTTTTGTTTTTAAAAAATAATGTTTATTTTTTTTACCATTATGTTTTAATAATGGTTAGTGATTTACTTTTATTTAATTTAAGTTAAGAAAAATTTAATTTAAATTAAGAAAATAATTACTTGGATTGGTTTTTAAAATGTTTGATTTTTGGTTGTATTCATATGGTGGTGCGTTTTTTGGTAGCGTGAGTTTTGGTTATTTTTTGTTGCGTTTTGGCTTGCCTGATATTCGTGGTTTGCCTCAGCAGATTAAGCTTGGTTTAAGTGGTTTTGCTGGTGTTCTTATTTTTTTAATTAGTGCAGTGATTTCTTATTTATTTTTAACTCCTATGTTTTTGTATTTTTTAATGCCTTTGTTGACTTTTCTTGCTATTGTTGGAATTACTTTAAAGAACTTATTTTTTGCTTCTAAGGTTGTTAAGGTTGCTGTTCCTATTGTTAAAATTAATCCTTCTCCTAAACTAAAGCAAGAGGTTAAAAAAGAAGTGCCTTCAAAGAAGAAAGTTAGAAACCCTTTGATTAATTCTATTATTACTTCTGTTAAGTCAAAAAAATCAAAGCTAAAGCAAGAGGTTAAAAAAGAAGTGCTTTCAAAGGAGGGGGTTAGTAAGCGTTTGGTTAATTTTATTACTCCTTCTGTTAAGTCAAAAAAATTAAAGGAAGAGGTTAAGCCTGTTATTAAGGATATTAATGAGGAAGAGGTTAAACCTGTTACTCAACATATTAGTGAGGATGTTTCTTCTGTTGAAATTAAAGTTAAGCCAGAGGAAGTTAAGCCTAAGATTAAAATGGAGGTTCAGCCAGAGGAGAGAATTAATCCTGAGGTAAAAGCTGAAGTTTCTAATGAATCGCCGTATGCAAGACATTATAATCAAAGAAATAAAGTTAAGCAGGAGGTAGCTAAGCCAGCAGGTTTAGGGAATAAAAAGGAGTTGTCTCGTAAGGAAAGGTATTTAAGAAGAAGAGGTATGCTTGTTGAGCAGGTTAAAAGTGATTTAACTAAGCCTAAGGAGTTGAAGGGGGAGAGTGCTCCTTTGCCTATTTTGCCTGATGAGGATGTTAATCTTGAGTTTGGTGAGGGGCTTGACTTAAGTGATTTGGATTCAGTTGATTCTTTAAGTGATTTAGGAAGTTTAGAAGGTTTAGGTGATGATGATTCTCTTAGTAATTTAGAGGGTTTAGGTGATTTAGATGACTCTACTTTAGATAATTTAGGGGGTTTAAGTGTAGAGCAGGAGATTAAGAAAGAGAAGGGAATGAGTTGTCCTACTTGTGGAGCTAAGAATGTTAAAATTATTTATTGCCCTAACTGTGGCAAGGGTTTTTGCAGCAATTGTTCACTGAAAGTTCAGAGAAAAGGAGATTTGATTATTTATCAGTGTCCTAATTGTAAAAAAGAAGTTATTGTTAAAGCAGAGAAGTAATTTTTTTAAGTGTTATTTATTATTTTATTTTATTCTTTTTTTTTAAGTGAATTAATTTTTTTTATCCTGCTTCTTTTGTTACGTATGGGAATGCGAAGAGGTTGTCTGCTACGTGTAGTGGGTTTCTTATTAAATCTACTTTGAGTCTTCCTTCGTCGTCTAAATAGTCTTCGTTTACGTTTATTGCTACTACTCTTCCTATTATTAATATGTGGTCTCCTGTTTTTTTTGTTTCTTCTAAGTAGCATTCAATGTTTGCTGCGCATTCTGTTAAGCGTGGTGGCCCGACTTTTTCTGACTTGGTTGTTTTTAATCCTGCTCTTTCTATTTTTGAGATTTCAGCGTCCCATTTTTCACCTGCTGTCCATATTTTTTCAAGCATTTTTTCAGTTGGGATGTTTACTACGAATTCTTTTTTTTGTGTTAAGTTCCAGTAGGAGTGCTTGTTTGGCCCAACTGCAATCATTAATAAAGGGGGGTTGAAGCTGATTGGGCTTATCCATGAAAAAGGGCTTACATCTGCTCTGCCTTTTGAATCCATTGTTGTAACTAAGGCTGTTAAGCGTGGTGACATTAGTTTCCAAAAATTTTTTAATTCAGTCATTTGAATACTGCTCCGCATTTTAACTTAAGGTAATTGTTTAATAAATAAGTATTGGTGAGATTTTCTTTTTTTTTTACTTAAAAAGAGTGTTTTGTTATAGTTTATATTTTTTTGTAGTTTATATTTTTTTATAATTATTTAATTCCTTCTTTAAGTTTTGTTAATTTTATTTATTTTTGTTTTAATAAGTTAAATTACTTTTTGTTTTTATGAGGAGGGTTGTTTTTTTGTTGTTTAACCGTACATTGGCAGTTCTCCTTCTTCTGCTTTTTTGTAGTTTTTCATTTGCTGGATGTTTTGTATCATTCCTTTGAATTTATTTTCTATTTTTTTAGCTTCTTTTAGTAATTCTTTTGTATCTACTTCAAGTCCTGCTAAGTCACTTAATTTTTGTATTAGTTCAGCTGATGCTCTTGGGTCTGGGTATTCAATGCTTGATTTGATAAGTAAGCTCATCATTGGGTAATTTTCTGCATTTGCTTTTGCTAGTAATATTCCGCTGACTCCTGTTGTTATTCCTTCATTAATTAAGGTTACTTTTTTTATTTTTAAGTAGTTGATTGCTTCGTCATTTGAACCGATTCCGAAGATTTTTTCTTTTGTTTTAATGTTTGAACTCATTCCCGCAAGTGAGATTATTTGTCTTATTTTTTGTTTTTTAGCAAATTTAAGAATTGCTTCTGATAAGGAGTAAATTACTGTTGAGGGGATTACGAATTCTGATAATAAGATGCAGAAGTCATTTGTTTTGTCTTTGTATAATCTTGCTGGGAAGTATGGTTTTCCTTTGTGTATTGCTGACATTGGTGGGAAAAATTCGCTTTCAATATGTCCGATTGGTTCCATGTTTCTTTTTTCAATAATGTATCCGGCTGCTATTGTTCCAACTAATCCAATGCCTGGAAATCCTTCTATTAATGTGAAATTTTTAAGGTTTACTTTTTTATCTAGAACTATTTTAACTTTATTTTTCCACATAAAAAAGAATAATTCAAAACAGGTATTTAAATTAAACTAATTAACCCAATTTTTGCTAAGTTAAATAAAATTAAACCTAATGGCACGATAAGTAAGAAATATTTAATAAAATTTTCTTTTCTTTCCTCTTGGTATGAAATAAAACCACTTGCGAGTAAGCCATATTCAATTATGTAAATTTGGTTGGCTAGAATTATTGTATTTAAATTCATTTGTTTTAATCCAAAATTACTTATTCCTGTAAAATCAAAATTATTAACCATTGAAATTAATATTCCTAAAATTAAGGGGATAATAAAAGCACCTGCAATAATTAAAGTTATTTTTTGCATAACTAAGGAGGAGTTTCTTTGTCTTTGTATTTTCATTTGCTGTGAAATTTCTTCAGCAACTTCTCTTAATGCTTCTCCTGTATCTGTTCCTGTCTCGTAAGTGATAATAAGGATGTCAATTGCTTTATGTAAGTATTGGCTGTTTATTCTTTTTTTCATTTTTAAAAAAGCTGTTTTCCATTCTTCTCCATTTATTATGTTATTATAGGTTATTTTAAATTCTTTTGATAATTCTTTATAATCAGATTTAGTTATGTCTAGTAATATTTTTTCAGGTGGTAAGAAGTAAGAAGTTGAGCTCATTTGAAATAAAGCATCAACTAAATTGTCTTCTATTGAATGCGCTTTTTTCATTTGTTTTATTTTTTTTAAGGTTTTTTTGATATTGAAATCCAAAATATCACCACGTTAATTAAAGGAAATAATAAAACAATGATTAAGAATGCTTGTTTTTCACTTATGCCTAAATCCATAAAAGCAGAGCCTATGATTAAAAAGCCTTGTGTGAAAGCAGGTAATACTGCTGACACCCCTATAATTGCAAGAGAATAAAGTGTTAATTTTTCATTGTATTCTTTTAATTTATTTTGAATCAAGTTACTTTGTTCATCAGCAACTTTTTTTAAGACATTTATGTTTTCACCATTCACATAAGTGCTTATTAATAAATTAATCATTTTGTTAATTTCTTTTGATTTGTTTCTTTTTGAAAAGTGTTCTAAGGCATTTGGGACATTTTCTCCTAAAATAATTTCATTATGTATTTTTAAAAATTCTTCAGAACAATGATAATCAGAATAACTTATTTTTTTAATTATTTTTTCAAAACTTAAACCTGCATTAATTAAAGTGGCAATGTTTCTCAGGATGAAGGGGATTTCTTTTTCTATTTTTTTAATTTTTCTTTTCTTTTTTTTCTTATAATACTCTTTTTTAATTAATTCAACAAAATTCATTTAATCAGTTCTTTTTCAACTTCTTTTAAATTTTTTTCAAAGTCCTCTTCTTTGATTTTGTAGGAATAACAAATTTTTTTAATTAATTTTTTTCCTTTATTTTTTAATCTTTTAAGTTCATTTTTTTCAAAATCATAGTCAAATAATTTTTCAATTACTGGTTTGCCTTCGTAATTTTTTTTAACATAAGAGAGTTCAATTACTTTTCTAATTGTTTTGTTTTCGTTAGCGTTAGTCCATCTTTTTTGAATCATTATTAAATCAAAAGCATTTAAGTCAATTTCATTTACTCCAAGTGCTTTCATTCTAATTAAGGCTTCTTCTGCATTTTGTGCATGAAAAGTAGCAAAACTACTTTTACCTTGTCCAGCAAGCATGGTGTTGACAAGTGCTTTTAATTCATTTTTTTCTCTTACTTCTCCTACAATTACTCTGTCAGGGCGCATTCTAAGAGAATCAGTAACAAGTTCTTCCATTGGATTGTTTTTATCAGCGATTAGCCTAACCGCGTTTTTTTGGTTGAATTTTAATTCAGGTGTTTCTTCAATTATTATTATCCTGTCTTTTTCAGGTAAAAAATCAAGTAAGGCATTTAAAGTGCTTGTTTTACCACTTCCAGTATTTCCGCAAATTAATAAGTTAACATCGCTATTCAAACTCATTTTTAAAAAAGCAAGGGCTTCACTTGTAATTGTTTCTTTAATTAAGTCGTTTGGCTTGAATGGTTTTGAATTGAATTTTCTTATAGTAACACTTGTTTTTTCACTAGCAGGGGGGATGGATGCGTGTATTCTTCCAAATTCAACGTCTGCATTAAGGCGTGGGTTTTGTAGGCTTACTCTTCTGCCTAATTTTCTTCCTATTTTATTTATTATGTTCTTGATTTTTTTTTCATTTATGAACATTAAGTTTGTTTCAAGCCACCCAAAAAATTTATGGTATACAAAAACAGGTTCATTAACACCCACAATTGCTATTTCTTCTAAGTTTTCATCATTAAGCAGGTAATCTAATGCTGAAAAGCCAAAGCTTTCTTGTTTAATTAATTTGATTAATTCTTTTTCTTGTTTTTCATTAATTTTAATTTCATTCAAATCGCAGTATTGTTCTATTATTTCTTCAGCTATTGATTCATCTGGTTTTTCTTCTTTTCTGAAGGCATTTAAAACTTTTTCAAGTAAAATAGCTTCGTCATAAGTAATTTCTTTTAAGTAAATTAAGTAGTACCTGTTTTCTTTTATTTTTTGTATTTCAGCATTTTCATAAATTGCAATTAGTTTTCCTTTTTGTTTTTTTATTTTTTTCCAGCCAGTTACTTCTTCTATTTTTTTTTGTTCTTTTTCAGAATAAACGAGGTTTAATGCATTATAAGGGCATGTTTTAAGGCATAGTGGTTTTTCTTTTCCTATGCATAGGTCACATTTAGCTGGTTTATCTTTTTGTGGTATTATGGCGTTTTGTGGGCAGGTTTCTACACATATTCCGCAGTTAGTGCATTTGTCATAATCAATTTTATAAATTCCGTTGACTTCATATATTGCTTTTTCAGGGCAGGTTTCTGCGCATAAGCCACAATTATCGCATTTGAAAATGTCTGTTGAAAAATTATCAGTCATGTAAGGGCAGTTTCTCACGCATTCTCCGCAGTTTACGCATTTGTTTTTATCTAATTCTATTTTCATTAATTTAATTTAGTGAAGAAATAGTTTTTAAAAAAAATCTAACATTACTTGGTTTTAACTAGTTATATATCTCTTGTATATGTTGTTTACTAGTTAAAACGTTTGATTAAAAGTAGGGGGTGATGAATTAAATTTTAATTATTTTTATATTATATTATAATTTTAAGTATTCTTGGTTGTGTTTTACTTTCATTCCTTTTTTTAGTTTTGCTTTTTTTATTGTGCCTGCTGGTAATTCAATAAACACATTGCTTGGTTCTGAAGGAGTTACATTTAAAGTGAAGGGTTTTATGTTTTGTTTTAAGTCAATAATCCTATCTCCATTAAGCCAAATAATATCAAATGGAAAGAATACGAAGAAGGAGTGAATACTTGCACCTATTCTTGTTTTTTTATTTAAAATAAACACTAATGCGTGATTAAATTTTTTTCTAAACATTAAGCCACGCATTTTTTTAAACATTGTGTTTGCTAATTCAATTCTTAGTTTTAATTTTTTTTCTTTTTTCATTTTATTTTCTCCTTATTCTTTCCAGCATATTTTTAAAACGCTTGTAATTTTTCCTAAATTCCCTTCATCTTTTATTGTTGTTACATATTCTTTATAACTATTGTAGTCTTCTTCTGAACTGTTTAGGAAAAAATCACAAGGCACTACTACTGCTCCTGAAAAAGGAACTAATTTGTTTTTTACTTGGAGGCATTTTGAAGTGTAAGCTGTTTTAGTGTCATATGAACAATTAACTGAATAAGTATAAACTCCTGTTATGCTTGGTGCTTTTATTGAGTTATTATAATAAATTCCATAAGCTAAATATGTTGATGTTGCTTGTTGAAATAATGTTTTATTTGGGTAATATAAGTTGAACTCACAGTTTGCATTTGATACTGGTTGCCCTAACTCATTTGTTACTTGTATTTCTAAGTCCATGTAATCGCTTACTGCGTATTTTGTTCCGCTTGTGATTTTTACTTGAAGCGAGTTTACTTTCGGGTTAATGTTTTTAAATAAGTTGTAAGGGTTTTGAAAATTCCATAAATTAATTGAAAGGATGAGGTTTGAAAATAAGAGAATTGAAGTGATAAAAATTATTACTTTTTTTTTATTCATCTTGTTTTTTTCACCTTACTTGGAAGTATTTGCTAGCATAAGCAGAGTAGCTGTCATAATCGCATTTAGCTGAGTAAGTGTATATTCCTGTTGTTGAAGGGATGGTTTCTGAGTTGTTGTAATAAACTCCGTAGTTTAAGTAATTCGTGTTTATTCCATTTAGCCAAGTTGTTTTATTAGGGTTGTAAACAGTAAAAGAGCAAACAGCTGAATCAACTGGTTGCCCGTATGCATCAAGCACTTCTACTTCTAAGTCAGCAGTGTCCCCTGCAGAATATTCTGTTCCACTTATTATCCTTGCGTTGATAGGGTATAAGTT
>Ga0114934_10001674_pt1 | contig 14435 bp, 9 predicted proteins | sample 4SBtaG_2_FD_99695 | JGI IMG/M metagenome (GOLD analysis project Ga0114934, IMG submission 99695) | Deep subsurface microbial communities from Kolumbo volcano to uncover new lineages of life (NeLLi) - 4SBTROV10_white metaG | ecosystem: Environmental > Aquatic > Marine > Volcanic ... | reverse complement strand
GGTCGATGCCAACGATTTCCACAATGCAGGGGCTTCGGTTGTCCAAGAACTAGCCTTTGCTTTAGAAATTGGCAATAGTTATTTGTCCTATTTCGACGACAGCAATGAAGCCTGTCGCAAAATATCATTCCGCTTTGCTATTGGCGGCAGTTATTTTATGGAAATTGCCAAATTAAGAGCATTCCGTATTCTGTGGGCAAAACTACTTTGGCTCCACGATAATCAATTTTCAACGCCAGAAAATATTTTTATTGCTTCAGAAACTTCACAATTGAATAAAACGGTTTATGACCCTTATGTAAATATGTTACGAAATGCGACGGAGTCGATGTCTGCCGTTCTAGGCGGAACAGACGAACTAACCGTATTGCCGTTTAATTTTCTGTTTGAACAGGATGATGATTTTGGTAAACGAATAGCGCGCAATGTACAGCACCTATTAAGATACGAAACACACCTCGACGAGATAAAAGACATTCCGGCAGGCGCCTATTATATCGAGAATTTAACACATATAATTGCCGAACAGGTATGGCATCTTTTCAACGAAAATGAAACTAAAGCCGGCTACGAAATCCTTGCAAAAAACGGAAAAATAAAAGAAGCTATAGAAAAAAATGCCACCCGTTTAGTTGAAAATTTTAATAAAAGAAAAAGTATATTAGTTGGGATAAATAACTATCCTAACTTCAATGAAACTATTTTGGAGAAAATAATAGACCATACGATTGTCAAAAAACCATCGAGTAAAAAAGGATTGCGATTTTTCCGATTATCAGAAGCCTTGGAATCATTACGATTAGATATTGAATCCAGCTTTTCAATTCGTCCAAAAGCTTTTCTTTTTACCATAGGTAATCTTGCCATGCGACGAGCAAGAGCTAGTTTTGCATTAAATTTTTTCGGTACTGCCGGTTTTGATATTCTAGACAATAATGGTTTTGCTTCTGTAGAAGAAGGATTAGCCGCTTTTAAAAAATCTGATGCCGAAATATTAGTTGTGTGTAGTGCTGACGAAGAATATGTAAATTTTGTTCCTGACATTGCTAAAAGCATAAACGAGAAAATATTAATTGTTGCAGGGAATCCAAAAAATATTGAAACGAGTGTAAATGTAGATTATTTTATTTTCTCAGGTTCAAATATCCTTAATACCTTGCAAAGCATTCGAGAACAATTATTAAACAGTAAAGTTCTAAAAAAATGAGTACAAATTATCCGACATATCAATCTCTATTTAAAAGCAATACGGATAAGCAGGTATCAAAAAATGCCACCCCTGAAAAAAAGAAATTTTCTGCCAAAGATATTGCAAGTTTTGAACATCTGAATTTTGGTGCAGGACAACCGCCATTTTTAAGAGGTCCTTATGCTTCTATGTATGTTACCCGTCCATGGACGATTCGCCAATATGCCGGATTTTCTACTGCCGAAGAATCAAATGCGTTTTATCGGAGAAACTTAGCTGCCGGACAAAAAGGTCTTTCCGTTGCTTTTGACTTGCCCACCCATCGCGGTTACGACTCTGATAATCCCCGTGTTACCGGTGATGTAGGGAAAGCAGGTGTTGCTATTGATTCTGTTTGGGATATGGACACCCTTTTTGACCAAATTCCTCTGGATAAAATGTCCGTTTCTATGACAATGAACGGCGCTGTGTTACCGGTAATGGCATTCTATATTGTAGCCGCTGAACGACAGGGAATTACTCCCGATAAGCTTTTGGGCACCATCCAAAATGATATCTTGAAAGAATTTATGGTCCGGAATACTTATATTTATCCGCCTAAAATGTCCATGCAAATCATCTCCGATATATTTAAATATACAGCGGAGAATATGCCCAAATTCAATTCCATTAGCATTTCCGGTTATCACATGCAGGAAGCAGGTGCCACTGCTGATATCGAATTAGCATATACCCTTGCCGATGGGCTAGAATATATTCGCACCGGACTAAAAGCCGGATTGAAAATTGATGATTTTGCACCCCGGTTATCATTTTTCTGGGGTATTGGCATGAATCATTTTATGGAAATTGCTAAATTGAGAGCCGCACGAATGCTTTGGGCAAAAATTGTTAAACAATTTAATCCCATAAATCCCAAATCAATGGCACTTCGTACGCATTGCCAGACTTCAGGATGGAGCTTAACAGAGCAGGATCCATTTAATAATGTCGGGCGAACAACCATTGAAGCCATGTCAGCTGCTTTGGGGCACACACAATCGCTTCATACCAATGCATTGGACGAAGCCATTGCTTTGCCAACAGATTTCTCTGCACGCATTGCGAGAAATACACAAATCTTTATTCAGGAAGAAACGGATATTTGCAAAAGTATTGACCCTTGGGCAGGTTCTTATTATGTGGAGTCGCTAACCAACGACCTTGTAGAAAAGGCATGGAAATTGATACAAGAGGTGGAAGAACTCGGCGGTATGTCAAAAGCGATAGAAACAGGATTACCAAAATTAAAGATTGAAGAAGCCGCTGCCCGTAAGCAAGCAAGAATTGATTCGGGAGATGAAATAATTGTAGGGCTTAATAAATATCGTTTGGAAAAGGAAGCACCAATTGATATTTTAGAAGTTGATAATGCGGCTGTAAGGGAATCACAAAAACAAAAACTGAAAAAACTCCGTTCAGAACGAAATCAAAATAAAGTTATTAAGAATTTAAATAAACTTACCGAGGTAGCTAAAACAGGGCACGGAAATTTATTGGCAGTAGCTGTAGATGCAGTAAGAGAATTAGCAACCCTTGGCGAAATATCAGATGCTATCGAAAAGGTTTCGGGCAGATATCAAGCAAAAATCAAATCCGTATCAGGCGTGTATTCATCAGAAAGTCAAAACAATGAAATGTTCACCAAGGCACAAGCTTTGGCAAATAAGTTTGCAGCCATAGAAGGTCGCAGACCAAGAATAATGATTGCTAAACTGGGACAAGACGGTCATGACCGCGGCGCTAAGGTTGTCGCTACCGGTTATGCCGATATTGGATTTGATGTTGATATTGGTCCACTGTTTCAAACCCCTGCCGAAGCTGTAAAACAAGCCGTGGAAAACGATGTACACATTATTGGTGTCAGTAGTTTGGCTGCAGGCCATAAAACCTTGGTGCCTGAAGTTCTTAAAGAACTGGAAAAATATCACCGAGAAGATATTTTGGTTATTGTTGGCGGTGTTATCCCTACACAAGATTATCAAATGCTTTTTGATGCCGGCGTTTCTGCAATCTTTGGTCCCGGTTCGTCTGTTCCGGATGCCGCAATTGAAATATTAAATCTTATATTAAAAACCCGTAATGATGATTAGTAAGCTTATTTTATTGTTTTTCTTTGTTGCCACATCAAATATATTTTCACAAAGCGATGTTATCGGGCAAGAGCATAAAGATTATTCAACTTCCCAATTATTAGGATGTCTCTCTCGATCTGATTTCCTTGAATCACCGTTCAAAGAATGGTATGAGGCAAATTATCAGTCTTATGCTATTGATACCAATGAATTAAAAAAGATAAATCTTGATTCCTTGTCACAATGTTCTGTTACAGTGGTGTTTGGTTCATGGTGTCCGGATTCCCGTCAAGAAGTTCCAGAATTTTTAAAAGTCTGTGACTTTTTAAATATTGATAAGGAAAAAGTGAAAATCATTGGGGTTGATAAAAGTAAAGATGTAAACGCGGAATGTGCTGAAGATGAACTTGTGGAATATGTCCCAACCTATTTTTTTTATTATAATGGAAGGTTGCTAAAAAAGATTGATGATCATTCAAACGCAACATTTGAACAGCTTTTTTCTACGCTTTATTAGGATTTTAATAACTTTGTTCATAATAAATTAAAAAAAAACTTGTTTATATCATAATTAATGTTTTCTTTTGAAACTTATTTTAACTTTATAAATTTATGGCTCCACATACAAATAAATATGGCAGAAACACTGTGAGTACAGAACTTATTGAAAAACGAAAACAACAAAATAAAGAAAAACGGGTAAAGCAAAAAGCAGCAGAGTTAAAAGCCGCTGTTGTTTTAGCTATTGTAGCTATATCGATTCAGTCCATTGCTTTTGTATTGGCTTTTTTCCCGCCTACTGTTAAATACGCTATATTACCGGGTATTCTTGGCTTATTAGTAGGTGGAATGGCTATTGGTTTGGTTAATTCTGATAAAAAGAAAAAAATGTTTGTATATGTTATTTTTACTGCCAATATCCTTATTGGGGTTTTTTCCGGATACCAATTTATTAAATCACAACGACCAAAAGAGTTAACAGAAAAAGAATTGCAACAACAATATAATAAATTTAGCTCTACTTTCCAACAAGAGGTGAAAGAACAAGCATTAAAAGATTCTCTCAAAAGCGTCAATGCAATCCAAGCTGATACTTCTATTCAAGCTGATACTTCTACAATTAAATAACCTATTCATTTTTACTTGTTCCTTTTTTCTGCGTTGCAAATTCTGTAAACTTTATTCCGTTACAAGCCCTTAGGTACTGCCAATGTTGGTGGTATCTCCAACATTAGAAAATATTGCGAATTACTTACAATTTCTTAGTCATTTGAGTGATATTTTTTCAAAATCACTCAATTTGAATTAGCTATTGTTCAGAAATTTTCTATCTTTGCCAGCTAATTTTTAACTTATAATTTTTTTTTATGAAAGAAAACAACACGCCTCAACAACCACAGGAAGCTCAAAGTAATGAAACAGCTCAACCTGTAAATCCACCCACACCTCCACCCCCTCCACAACCCACAATGCCTACACCAAATAACAATGGTTCGGGTCAGGTATTAGGAATTATTGGATTTGTTCTAGCAATTATTTCAATTATTTTAGCCTTTATTCCATGTATTGGTTTGTATGCTATTTTCCCGGGTGCTATTGCATTGGTTTTAGCGATTATCGCTATGACACAAGCGAACAAAACGGGAAGTTCTAAAGGACTAAGTATTGCCGGCATTATTATCTCTGCTATTGCTATTGTTATTGCAGGCATTCAGTATTATTATTTGTCAAGTGCTACCGATAAGCTTAAAGATGCGGCCACGGAAATGGGACAATTTACCGATGAAATGAAAAGCTCGACAGAAGACTTAGATGAAATGACAAATGATATGAAAAGCGAATCCGAAAATGATTCTGACGAAGCCGACAATGATAATGTAAATACAGCATTACAAAAGATGATTGATGAGAAAGATTATGACAAAGTAATTGATATGTATGACGAGTCTGTTGGCGAATATGTTGAGGCTTATCAAAGCTTGCAAAAAGGACATATTTCCGCTTCCATGAAAATAATGACTGCCGGTGCTAAAATTTCTGTAATTGCTATGAAAATAGCGACTATTTCACCATTCTTATCTGAAGATCAAACTCAAAGATTTGATAAGATAAATAACAAATACGATAAAATATTAAAAGAGAAAGAAGCATCTGAATCAAACGAATAAGACATATCTTATTATAAATTTAATTTTTGCCGGAATAATGGTATCAATTTTTGCCTATTCCGGCATTTTTAATGCACAAGAATTAAATTATCCTATCCACTCACAATGTGGACAGTGCATTAGTACAGGATTATCCAGAGCATTTTCGGAACTTGTTCGTTTTCGTATTAGCTCAGCCCTAAAATTTAATCCCTATAGCTTACAGTTATTTTTATTTTTTCTATTTCAGTTAATTTGGCGAGGATTTTTATCTATTGCAACAAAAAAGATAACAACACACAAAATGCTTATCATTGATTTGCTAATTACGATTCCTACTTTTATAATAAGTTTCTTTCCATTTATCCAAAATGTATTCTAATACCGATTTGCATTCAAAGATATAATTTCGATGCAATATTTTTTTGACATTTTTTTTGAATTGCATCGGCATAATGCCAAGTAAGCACTCATTTTCGGAGATTTCCTCTATGAACGCAACTTGTTATAAACAAAAAGCCCTGTAACTCGTACAGGGCCTTTATTTGAGGGTTCTTCGAAACTACTCACATTTGGAATACCCACAGTTTTGACAAATTAAACATCCTTCTTGATACACCAAAGCATCAGCATGGCACATTTCACAAGTAGCACCTTTGGTAGCTTTGGTTCCGTCAGGAATATATCTTTTTAATGCCCTTTCAACACCATTGCGCCAATTATTGATAGTATCAGCATCCAATTGCAAGGATTTTACTAAATTGACGACATCTACAATAGGCATCCCGTGACGCAATACACCGGAAATTAATTTGGCATAATTCCAATATTCTTTATCGAACATTCTGGATAAACCTTCGATGGTTGTTTTATATCCTTGTTTGTCTTTATATTGAAAATCGTAGCGTTTTTTCCCATTTTCCACTATACTTTTAATAATATAACCGGATTTAATTGATTTTGGAACCAGCAATACATCATCATCAACTTTTCCTGTAAATATCTCATAAGGATCTCCATTTACAGTCCCTATAAATGCAATCCATTCTTCATTGTTATTTTTAAAACGAACAACATCTGCTTCAATAATCGGGGGTCGTTTGGCACTAAATCGTTTTTTATCTAATAATTGATTCACTGCAACCTCTTCTTTTTTCTTCTCTTTCTTTCCTTTTTTCTCATTTGATACTAAAACGCCGGAGCGAGAACCATCACGATAAACGGTAACACCCTTGCAACCATTTTTCCATGCTTCGGTATAAAGTTTACCAACCAGTTCTTGCGATGCATCAGAAGGCAGGTTGATGGTTACACTAATAGAATGATCAACCCATTTTTGTATTCGACCCTGCATTTTTACTTTTTCTACCCAATCCACATCATTGGATGTTGCTTTGAAATATGGCGATTTCTCTACTAATTTACTAATATTTGATTCATCCATATTTTTAATATCTTCTTTAGCATAGCCATTGGTTTCTGCCCATAAGAGGAAGTTGTGATGAAACACATTATATTCTTCCCATGCATCCCCAAGTTCATCAGTAAATGATACTTTCACATCTTGGTCGTTCGGATTAACTTTGCGGCGGCGTTTATAATAAGGTAGAAATACGGGCTCAATACCGGAAGTAGTTTGGGTCATCAGCGATGTTGAACCGGTGGGTGCAATCGTTAATAAAGAAATATTTCGCCGGCCATATTTTTGCATATCTTCTTTGAGCGAAGCATCAGCATCAAAAAGGCGATTGAGAAATGGGTTGTTTTTTTCTTTTTCAAAATCAAAAATTTCAAAAGCACCGCGTTCTTTTGCCATCTCAACAGAAGAATGGTAAGCTCCTAATGCCAATGTTTTATGTATTTCTTCTGAGAATGATGTAGCGTGCTCAGTGCCATAAGTTAATCCCAGTGCAGCAAACATATCTCCTTCTGCAGTAATACCAAATCCTGTTCTACGACCTTGCATTGCTTTTTTTCTAATTTTTTCCCATAAAAGTCGTTCAACGCGTTTTATCTCTGCTTCTTCCGGGTCTGTATTAATTTTATCTAAGATACCATCTATTTTTTCTATTTCCAAGTCAATAAGATCGTCCATTAACCGTTGTCCTTTACGGACATATTCTTTAAACTTAGGAAAGTTAAATTTGGCTTCAGGTGTAAAAGGATTATCTACAAAAGAAAACAGGTTAATTGCTTGTAAACGGCAACTGTCGTAAGGGCATAATGGTATTTCGCCACAAGGATTTGTAGATACAGTCTTGAACCCTAAATCAGCATAGCTATCGGCTACCGATTCATTTATAATGGTGTCCCAAAAAAGAATGCCGGGTTCGGCAGATTTCCATGCATTATATACTATTTTATTCCATAATTCTCTTGCTTTGATTTCTTTTGTATGTGTAGGGTGTTCAGAATCAATAGGATATTGTTGAGTATAAGTAGAGTCGTTAAGAACTGCCTGCATAAAATCATTATCAATTTTAACAGACACATTAGCGCCGGTTACTTTTGTGCCATCTAATTTAGCATCAATAAAACTTTCTGAATCAGGATGTTTTATTGATACACTCAGCATCAATGCACCGCGTCTGCCATCTTGAGCTACTTCGCGTGTTGAATTGGAATAGCGTTCCATAAAAGGGACAATGCCCGTAGAAATTAGGGCAGAATTTTTTACCGGACTCCCTGAAGGTCTGATGTGTGATAAGTCATGACCTACACCTCCCCTGCGTTTCATCAGTTGTACTTGTTCTTCGTCAGTACGAATAATACCACCATAAGAGTCTGCCATCTTTTCGTGACCAATTACAAAACAATTAGATAATGATGTTAGCTGCTGTGTGTTTCCGACACCTGCCATAGGACTCCCCGCAGGAATAATATATTTGAAGTCTTTTAAAAGTTCGTAGATTTCTTCCTCGCTCATAGGATTAGGATACTTCTTTTCTATTCGTGCCATTTCTTTGGCAATACGATGATGCATCTGTTCAGGTGAATGCTCATAGATATTTCCTTCTGAATCTTTAAGGGCATATTTGTTTACCCATACCGTACCAGCTAATTCATCTCCTTTAAAAAAATCTGTAGCTGTAGAAACAGCTTCTTGAAAGCTGTAAATCTTTTTTTCTTTTTTTTCTTTTATCTCCATTTTCTCGTTTGTAAATAAAGTTGTTTCAATCATCATTTTAGTTATTTTTCCTTTTAAAAATAGACAGTTATACTTAAGAGGCTTTACTCGAAAGCTTTCGCAAGGTATAAAAACAATAGCAACTAAATAAATGGAGTTATTAACAAGAAATTAACTGTTTGAATTATTTTTTTCGTTTCTACTTGGTTACAAACTTTATTAACACCTGTGTTAAAAAATAATTAATTTCCAATTAACATGTAAGGTGCTTTATATCAGAGGTAATATGACTTATTAACTAAATTTTGTTTAAATGTTTTTTTGGATATTAAAAATATGGTCTAATATGCTCTTTTGAGCGCCACAATTTGATATTACATAACTATGATTAATATGACTTGTTTCCGTTAGTAAAACACTATTATTAGTGAAGTCTTCAAAAATTTTGTCAAATTCTTTGGCTGATTTTACAGAAAACCCACCTTTGAGCCTGATTAAATCCACTGCTTCTTTAAATTTACGGTAGTTTGGACCGAATATTACGGGCAGACCAAAAGTAGCAGCTTCTAAAATATTGTGAATACCCTTGCCAAAGCCACCGCCAATAAAAACAACCTTGCCATACTGATAAACCGAACTTAATATACCTATTGTATCAATAATTAACACCCGTGCATTTTCCAATGCTGTTTTTTCAGTTATTTGAGTAAAAAACAAAACCGGTTCCTGAAATTGCTTTTCTATCTGTTCCAAATGTCGCCGATTGATTTCGTGGGGTGCCAAAATTAGTCGAAGATTATTATCCTTGTGTCTGTTGAAAAAATCAGCAATAATGGCTTCGTCTTTTTCCCATGTGCTGCCGGCAACAAGCGTAAATTTCCCGGCAACCATCTTTTCAATTATAGGGAAGTGAGTTGCATGCTGAGCAATTTCGGCCACTCTGTCAAAACGGGTGTCACCGGCAAGCGTAACTGCTGAAACACCGATATTGTTTAATAATGTTACCGATGTTTTATCTTGGACAAAAATATGCTGAAAGGTAAAAATAGCTTGACGGTAAAATTGACCATACCATTTAAAAAATAGCTGGTCACGGCGAAACATGGCCGACATTAAAACACTAGGAATTGCCCGTTTACGGATTTCTTTTAAATAATTTAGCCAGAACTCATATTTTACAAAAATGACAATCTTAGGGCTTACAAGCGTCAAAAACCGTTTGGCATTTTTTGAAGTATCCAATGGCAAATAAAAAATATAATCGGCTTGTGGATAATTTTTGCGAACCTCAAAACCCGAAGGAGAGAAAAAAGTGAGTACCAAAGCGTAGGTTTTCAACTCGCGATGCAATGAATCAATAATGGGTCTGCCCTGTTCAAACTCACCCAACGAAGCGCAATGTATCCATATTACCGGACGCGTTTCAGCAGCTAATTGGCTTTTTATTTTACTAAAAATATCCTTTCTGCCAACCACCCATAATTTTGCTTTTTCATTAAAGATGGCTGTTATCCGGATTAAAAATCCGTAAAAAACAATGCCTATGTTATAAAAAACGCTCACAGCATTAAAAATAATAATACTGCTTAATATTCTGTTTATATATGGTAATTATCCACCCGGCTTTAATGCCCAGTAAATAATCATGTCGCAGATGATCATCTTTTTCAATGGTATCAAAATTAAAATCACGACGATTTTTTGTCCATGCCTCATTGATTTCAAAACCGACAAAAAAGTTTATGGGTGAATAGAGCGGCATGTAACCAACTCCTATAAACTGATTGATTGCCAACCCGTTTGTCAACCGGTCGTATCCTTTAGCATAGTCACCATATAGGCCGGGGACATTATTACCTTCTACTTCAATACGGATTTTGTGTTGCAATAAACCGATACCGAGATTGGTTATCAGGGTAATTTTCTTTTTTGGATTCAAATAAAATATCTTTCCGATTTTCCCGCCGGTAAAGAAACCACGCTCCGATAAAACGATATTGGCATATTCGCCATTGGTATTCAATATTTGGCCATTGTCAATTCTCAAATTATCTAAAATATGTGCAGCATCACCTTTTAGCTGACTGCCAAACATATAATTGAATTCTATCCCTATTGTAAAATTATTTTTCATCATAAAAAACGGATGAATGCCCACATCGGAATTTAAGCCATAACGCTGCGCCAATTCCCCCAAAGGCGTTTGTAAGGAATAGAATCCCGACACACCAATTAAATTCTCATGCCAACTTTTATTTTTGGTCGTATCTTGCTGTGCCATAGACCAAAATGAGATTAATAAAAATAGGGCAAAAAAAGTTTTTTTCATTTGTAATTTTTAAAGGTGATTTCGTAAATCTAAAATAATCTCATGATACCGTGCGGGATTATCGATAATATCTTGAATTCCCTTTGCTACCGATTCAGGCGAGGTCAAAAGATGTTGTGCTTTATAATCTACAAATGTTTGATGAAAAGGAAATTTTTCGTTTCCGGATGCTCTAATTTGGTCTTGCATGGGGGTATCAACAATGCCCGGCGCTACTGAAAACACTTTGAAGCGTTTTGTTTCCGGCAAAAACGATTGCTCTTCGGCAATGGTTTGGCTAAACATATCGAGTGCCGCTTTTGAGGCACAGTAATCGCTCCATGCGGCAATAGCATGCCGGCCGGCTCCGGAAGAAATATTCAAAATAGTTTTTTGGGTTTCCATTGGTTGGTATTTTTTTATAAAACGATTTATCAAAATTGAAGGTGAAACGATATTTACATTGTGGGTATTAACGATTGATTTGTCTTGTTTATTGCCAACAAAACCAATATCACCAATTACCCCTGCGTTATTTATCAATACAATTTTTTGAGCATCGGGTATGTCTGGAAAATTGTAAGTTATTACTTGTTGCGGGTTGTTGAAATCTATTGTTAAATGCCGGTAATTTGGATGCGAGATACTTTGTCTCCGCGAAAATCCAAAAACAACGGCTGTTTCTTTTTCTATCAATTGCAAGGTCATGGCTTTGCCAATACCGGAACTCGTACCTGTAATAAAGTAATATTCCATGAGGGCAAAAATAGAAAAAATCTCGATGCAAATTGCTTTCATTTAGTATCTTTGACTTGTCGGAAACAATAAATACTTTTTTTGTTCCATACCGAAAACAGTTGTGAATTGCTTTCATTTAGTATCTTTGACATATTGGAAACAATTTGCTTTACCAAAAGAAAGCAAAGGAAAATGTTGTGAATTGCTTTCATTTAGTATCTTTGACATATTGGAAACAACTTTTAGGTTTAAAAAATGCACCTCCGATTAGTTGTGAATTGCTTTCATTTAGTATCTTTGACATATTGGAAACAATATACTATAATTCATTATTTGGCACGACAAAGTTGTGAATTGCTTTCATTTAGTATCTTTGACATATTGGAAACAATAATAGAGTGGTTTTATTTCGTTGCTATCATGTTGTGAATTGCTTTCATTTAGTATCTTTGACATATTGGAAACAATTGATGATGGGCAAAATGTATTAAAATATATGTTGTGAATTGCTTTCATTTAGTATCTTTGACATATTGGAAACAATTACACCAACGGAACTTTAAAGACTTCATTTGTTGTGAATTGCTTTCATTTAGTATCTTTGACATATTGGAAACAATAGACCTTTGAAAGAAACTACATTGCTACTTGTTGTGAATTGCTTTCATTTAGTATCTTTGACATATTGGAAACAATAGTTGTTCAATTATATCCTTTGGAATGTCTGTTGTGAATTGCTTTCATTTAGTATCTTTGACATATTGGAAACAATTTAATCGCTTTAATCTTTTCCGGCTCACCAGTTGTGAATTGCTTTCATTTAGTATCTTTGACATATTGGAAACAATCAATCTGCGACATAAATAAAATTTTGTATGTTGTGAATTGCTTTCATTTAGTATCTTTGACATATTGGAAACAATTCCAACTGAGAGAGTACAATTAGAATCTGTGTTGTGAATTGCTTTCATTTAGTATCTTTGACATATTGGAAACAATATTGTATCCTTAATAATGTGCAATATCAAGTTGTGAATTGCTTTCATTTAGTATCTTTGACATATTGGAAACAATGACTTTTGAGTAAGTATCATAAAAACAAACGTTGTGAATTGCTTTCATTTAGTATCTTTGACATATTGGAAACAATTTAACCAAAAAAAATAACATGTATAATATAGTTGTGAATTGCTTTCATTTAGTATCTTTGACATATTGGAAACAATAACAATTTTCTGACACCAAAGAAGAAACGGGTTGTGAATTGCTTTCATTTAGTATCTTTGACATATTGGAAACAATATTGTTTCGTGAGATAGCAATTGAGCACGAGTTGTGAATTGCTTTCATTTAGTATCTTTGACATATTGGAAACAATACAAAACAAGAAAGATAACGGTTTGGTATTGTTGTGAATTGCTTTCATTTAGTATCTTTGACATATTGGAAACAATTTGCAATGGGAGCGGATAAAGTTAATATCTGTTGTGAATTGCTTTCATTTAGTATCTTTGACATATTGGAAACAATTTATACAATGAAGACTGCCTTCCTGCAATGGTTGTGAATTGCTTTCATTTAGTATCTTTGACATATTGGAAACAATGAGGATTATTTTGGTATTTCGGATATTTCAGTTGTGAATTGCTTTCATTTAGTATCTTTGACATATTGGAAACAATAAGCTGCATACAGAACTAAACAAGACGGGAGTTGTGAATTGCTTTCATTTAGTATCTTTGACATATTGGAAACAATAAGTCCAAACAGATAACACCGATTTAGATTGTTGTGAATTGCTTTCATTTAGTATCTTTGACATATTGGAAACAATAAGAACAATAGAAGTAACAACAAGTACGGCGTTGTGAATTGCTTTCATTTAGTATCTTTGACATATTGGAAACAATGTTAAATTGGTTAGAAGAAACTAACCCAACGTTGTGAATTGCTTTCATTTAGTATCTTTGACATATTGGAAACAATGCAGCAATATTTTATTAATGCTAACTTCATGTTGTGAATTGCTTTCATTTAGTATCTTTGACATATTGGAAACAATTTTTTTGCTATTACCCCGTTTCCGGAGATAGTTGTGAATTGCTTTCATTTAGTATCTTTGACATATTGGAAACAATTGATAGTATTTGGACTGTTGCATTAAGAACGTTGTGAATTGCTTTCATTTAGTATCTTTGACATATTGGAAACAATAGATAATGATTAAGGAAATAAGAGAAAAGTGTTGTGAATTGCTTTCATTTAGTATCTTTGACATATTGGAAACAATCTACCGAAAGAGGTTGTGTTAGGATTGATGTTGTGAATTGCTTTCATTTAGTATCTTTGACATATTGGAAACAATATCGGCATTTGACAAACAGATTGATAGTATGTTGTGAATTGCTTTCATTTAGTATCTTTGACATATTGGAAACAATTGGAGGTTTCGTCGCTCCCTATCCGGACGCGTTGTGAATTGCTTTCATTTAGTATCTTTGACATATTGGAAACAATTGAGAATACAGTTCCTCTCCTACAAGTGGTGTTGTGAATTGCTTTCATTTAGTATCTTTGACATATTGGAAACAATTTTTTTATTAAATAATAAATACAAAATGTAGTTGTGAATTGCTTTCATTTAGTATCTTTGACATATTGGAAACAATTTAAATGTAACGAGTGACAGTATTAACCTTGTTGTGAATTGCTTTCATTTAGTATCTTTGACATATTGGAAACAATGTACTGCTTGCGGATAAAGATTGTCCGAAGTTGTGAATTGCTTTCATTTAGTATCTTTGACATATTG
>Ga0114934_10001672_pt1 | contig 14450 bp, 14 predicted proteins | sample 4SBtaG_2_FD_99695 | JGI IMG/M metagenome (GOLD analysis project Ga0114934, IMG submission 99695) | Deep subsurface microbial communities from Kolumbo volcano to uncover new lineages of life (NeLLi) - 4SBTROV10_white metaG | ecosystem: Environmental > Aquatic > Marine > Volcanic ... | reverse complement strand
GTTGAATCACTGTATCAAAGCCTTGTTAGATGAAGTGAATAACAATCCCTTCAAGCAATTCAAGGGCTCACGCCAGCAATGGTTCGACAGCATCGACAAACCGGCATTGAAACCATTACCCAAGCATCGATACGAATATACGGACATCAAGCACGTCAAAGTGAATGTGGATTATCACATTCAATACGGCCAGCACCTTTACTCGGTGCCGCATCAGCTGGTTGGCGAAAGACTGGAATTGCATGCCAAGGATAAACTGATCGAACTCTACTTCCAGAATCAGCGTGTTGCCAGTCATCCACGAATACACCGTCCCGGCATAACGACACAACCAGAGCATATGCCCAAACGCCATGAGAAACATCATAAATGGAATGCGAACCGACTGATGAACTGGGCTAAAGATCTTGGTGATGAGGTATTGATCTGGGTACAAGCACTGCTCCGGCAAAAACAGCATGAGGAGCAAGCCTATCGTGTCTGTCTGGGCTTACTGAATCTGTCCAGAAGCTATCCACCTGAACGTATCAATAATGCCTGCGGGATCGCCAACCAACACCATCTTTATCGACTCAAGCAGATCAAAGGCATCTTGAAGAGCAATCAAGACAGACTGCACACAGATCAAACCCAACAGCTACCGCTACTCCCGCAATCACACGAAAACATCCGAGGCCCGCAAAGCTTTCATTAAAGGAATCAACCATGATTGAATATACCATCACCCAACTTCGACAACTCAAACTCAGCGGTATGGCTAACGCCCTGACGAGTCAGTTTGAACAGCCAGGGATCTACGAAGGGCTCTCCTTCGAAGAACGGTTGCAACTGCTGACTGATAGTGAATCTCAGGATCGCGCCCAACGCAAGCAACAACGTTTATTGAAATCAGCCAAACTGAAGATCGCAGCAACAGCACAAGACATCGACTACGAGCATCCCAGGGGCCTAAAGAAACCAATGCTCGCATCGTTATTGCAGTGCGACTGGATTAACAAGAGCCAGAACCTGCTTGTTACCGGTCCTTGCGGCAGTGGCAAAACCTACATTGCCTGCGCGCTGGGTCATGCCGTCTGTCTGAAAGGCTATCGTGTGAAATACTACCGCATCTCCAGACTTTTACTGGAGCTGACCCAGGCCAAGGCAGATGGCAGTTACAGCAAAGCGCTTCAGACACTGGCGAAGATCGATCTGCTCATACTCGATGACTGGGGCCTGGAACCCTTGAAAGCGGCACAACGGAATGACCTGATGGAGATTATGGATGATCGCCACGAAAGCGCATCAACAATGATTATCAGCCAACTGCCAACAGACCAATGGTATCAATCCATTGGTGATAACACTTTGGCGGATGCCATTCTGGACCGCCTCATGCACAACTCACATCGAATCAAAATGAAAGGGGAATCGATGCGAAAAATCCGATCAACGTTGACGGATGGTGAACACTTAGGATAAAAATACCGCGAGCCCAATGCGTGGAAGATCAGGTGTTCACGATCGGCCAGAATCCATGTTCACGTTCGGCAGAATATGCATTTGCCGTGGCCGTGGCGTAATTACGCTGTATTTTTTAATATTATTCAATTGGTTATAGATTGATTTCTGTCAACTTTTAATTCCGAAACCTGAGTATTAAATATGTCAATGGAGCAGTTAAACCATCTTCTTCACAAAGAAATTCCTTTATGTGAATTTATGCAAATGAAACTGACCGCGCTTACTGATACAAGCATTGCTGCTGTTGCGCCACTGACACCTAACCGAAATATGCATCAAACCGGTTTTGCCGGCAGTTTGTATGCACTGGCCGTGGCCACTGGCTGGGCGATGGCGCATCATCGGCAAGCTTATTTTGATTTGGATGGCTTGCTAGTGGTGAAGGATGCTCACATGCACTACAAACGCCCAGTTACGGGAGATATAGAATTAAAGGCTGAAATCTCGGACGATGCGACTGCAATAAATTTAAAGAAGCAATTAGAAGAAACGGGTCGTACTACCTTGCCCCTCGAAATCTGGATATATTCCAAGGGCAAGAAGTGTGCGTTGCTTGAGGCTGACTATATGGTCGTACCAGAGTAGGTCGCGTTTGGCTAGATAGTGCTAGAGTCAGATCGCACTGGTAGGTAAGCCAATCTCTTCATACAGGTCGAAATCTTCTTCTACGGTTCGGCCTTGGTCTTTTAAACGGTCAATAATGTGTTCCATTTCTTCTGCAATATGCTCAAAGAAGTCTCTGGATGAGATAATGCCTATGGCTTTGCCTGCATCATCAACAACAGGTAAGTGACGGAAGCCGTTGTCTTTCAAAATAGCAGCACATTCTTTTACGTGGGTGTCTTTTTTTACGGTAATTGGGTTAAGAGTGGCAACTTCTTCTATTAACGTGGTTTCAGGGTTTTTACCTGCGCCGACCACTTTATTTAATAAATCCCGCTCGGTAAAAATACCTTTAAGTTGATCGCCATCAACCAAAAGTAAAGAACCAAATTTGCCTTCTGCCATTCTTTTAACAACAGCCGATACAGTTTCACCGGAAGAGGTCGTGACAGGGTTGGATTTCATTACATTGCTTGCGTGAGCCATATGGAGCTATGGTGATTTATGGTGTATGAGTTGAAATAAAAAGCGGTGTACCCTGTTGATTGATTTTGGCCGATCAACAACCAACAGAAGGAAACACCGCATGACTGATAGTAATGTTATTCAACTCAATTCGCCAGTAGCAGATTTGCTGGATGAAGTATTAAAACAAGGTGCTCAACAATTGCTGGCCAAAGCCGTTGAGGCAGAAGTAGCCGAATTACTGGCGAAACACCAAGATCAAAAAACAGACGGTAAACAGACCGTTGTGCGGAATGGCTATTTGCCCGAGCGTCAAATACAAACCGGACTGGGAGACGTGTCGGTTAAGGTGCCAAAGGTTCGAGATCGTTCAGGACAAGGGATTAAATTCAATAGCGCGTTAATCCCACCGTATTTGAAACGTACCCAGGCTTTGGAGGAATTTATTCCCTGGTTGTATTTGAAAGGAATTTCCACCGGGGATATGCAGCCCACATTAGAAGTGCTGCTTGGAAAGGGTGTGACGGGTTTATCGGCCAATACTGTCAGTCGATTAAAACAAGACTGGGAGCAGGATTATGAGCGGTGGCGCAAACGGGATTTAAGCAAGCGGCGCTTCGTTTATATCTGGGCAGATGGTGTTTACTGTAACGTCAGGATGGATGACCGCCTGTGCCTTCTGGTAATTGTGGGCTCTGATGATACGGGGCGCAAGGAAGTATTGGCGGTGGTGGATGGGTATCGTGAGTCCGAAGCCAGTTGGACAGAAGTGATGGAACAACTAGAAAGCCAAGGATTAAAGAATCCACCTAAACTGGCTACGGGTGATGGTGCATTGGGGTTCTGGAAGGCGCTAGCAAAGAAGTGGCCCACCACGCGACAGCAGCGTTGCTGGGTACACAAAACAGCCAATGTATTGAATAAGGTACCCAAACCCGTACAACCCAAAATCAAGGAAGCGTTGCACGACATCTGGATGGCAGAAACTCGTGATGAGGCTTACAAGGCTTATGATAGCTGTATAAAGCGTTTCGAGGACAAATATCCCGGCGCAATGAAATGTTTGGAAAAAGACAAGAGTTCCATGTTGGCTTTCTATGATTTCCCGGCGCCCCACTGGCAACATATACGAACCAGTAATCCCATTGAGTCCGTATTTGCGACAGTGAGATTAAGGACAACGAAAGCCAAGAATTGCGGCAGTCGAAAAACGACATTGGCCATGGCGTACAAACTGATGCTAACGGCCCAGACAAACTGGAGAAGATTACGAGGCTACAGATTATTGGCCGATGTTATCGAAGGAGTGGAATTCAAGGACGGAGAAAGAGTAGAAATGGATCAATTGCAGGGTACGGCTTAATATCTCATACGCCACATTTGACTATAGCTCTCAATTTAACCCGGTTCCATGGTGTTTTCGCTCCAAGGAACAAGCTTCGAGACAAAGTAACTCCAGGAAAAAGGAAGCAGAATAAGAGCGCCCCCCATCAACAGGGCATCGAATCGCCGGCTGAACGACGAGCATCAATGACCTGGGCACAACGCTTGAAACGCGTCTTCAATATTGATATTGAAATATGCAACCAGTGTGGCGGCAAGGTCAAAGTGATTGCATGTATTGAGGACAACGATGTCATTCAAAAGATTCTCGCTCAACTTGATGGTAAAGAGACCAAAGAAAAACTGACTGTCATTCCAGACAGCCGGGCTCCTCCACAGCAAGACCTATTTTACTAAACTCCTTTCCACTTCTTCACTCCATGACTTATGCTGTTGAACATCAACAGGCAGGGTCGGGTTCAAGCAATTTTCGCCGACTGCCTAAAAAGCAAACATTTTCGCCTGCGTACTAACCCCAGAATCAGCGAAAACAGCGCCATTGGATGCAAAACAGTGCATTTATTGCCCCATTGGTATATCTACTTTTGGTTGAAAAGGCCTTTAATGCTTCCTATCCTTAGGCGATGATTGGCTTTGGCGTGCGTAATAAAATGACTTCTCCATGCCTAAAAGCTATAGATCCGCCTGATTTTAAGGGTTACCAAAGGACTCGTGGTTAATCAACAGCGCCAGGCGCTGCCGGGAGCCTTATGCGACGAAGCACTTCCGTTGCCAGTGTAGCAAAATCTTCGGCCCCCCGGCTTTTGATCGCGTAGGAACGTATCGGCTCGCCTTTCGCCATTGCCTCAGCAAGTCGAATGTCGCTACGAATAGTAGGCAATAGCTTTGATTCGCCAAAATCCGTAGAAACATTTCCGGTTATGGTGCGATGCTGACGTATCCGCTCATTGGCCATGGTGGGGATGAAACCGGCAATTTTAAGCCCACGATTCCGGCGCGTCATCACAGGAAGTAACACCCTGACGAGTTGTCGCACACCTTCAAAAGAAAGGTGATGTGGAACGTAGGGCACGACAACATGAGTAGCCGCCAATAGCGCATTCATAAGCAATAGGTCCAGGGATGGAGGCGTATCAATGACCACGATATCAAAACGACGATCGATGCCCTCCTCAGTGATTGCTCTTTTTAGCCTGGTTTCATCCGGGTTACATTGGCTGTGGTCAAAACGGGTGTCTGCCGGTGCAAGAGAAAGGTTGTCCAGATTAGAAGGGCGAATAGCATCACTTAGCTTAGCCTGCGAATCGGTGAACAGATCATGTGCACTTTTTGCACCTGTAACCTGCTTGATGCCCAGCCCGACAGCGCAGTGCCCTTGTGAATCCAGATCAATCAACAAAACCCGATGCCCTAGCGCGGCAAATTCTGCAGCCAAGTTGACTGAAACCGTGGTTTTACCTGTTCCACCCTTGCGATTCGTAATAGTTAAAATATGCATGGATCTCAAAAATCTGTTTAAAACAGCTCGATAGGTGGGCGATCATCGTTTTCGACTTCGCCGCCAATCGTGGCTGCATGTGTATTGTGTTGTGCCTGCATTACGTAGTTCTGTTTTTCGGCTTCCAGTTTTTCTTTCAGTGGTGGCCAATATCGCTGATCAGACTGAAGCGTATCGTTCACCAGTTGCACATGTGAGGTGAGTGTATTTAGCTCTGCACAAACGACTTCAATCTGCTGACGTGAAATATCCTGAAACTGCAGCTTACCCAGCACTTCCAAAACGGATTGATGGATGCTGTTCATGGCAATGTGCGACTCACTCGTAATGTTGCAGAGATAATTACTGACTTCCTCAAAAGCAGCATTTATAAGAATCAAATCGCTAGTGATGTTTTGTATCTGGTTATTTTCGGTATCTTGCATTGAGTGTGACACGATTGCTGACAGATTATCGTTCGCCATATCCGTCATCGCCAAAATAGCTTTGTTAATTTCCTTGGTGGCCTCTTCAGTTTGACTCGACAACTTTCTAACTTCATCGGCGACCACAGCAAAACCTCGCCCGGCTTCCCCCGCACGCGCAGCCTCAATGGCGGCATTCAAGGCAAGAAGGTTGGTTTGACCCGCTATCTCGCGAATGATGCTGGTCAACCCCTCTAACTGCTTGACATGATCAAGCACTTCACCAATTCGTCTTTTGTCTTCAGTGATTTGTGCATTGCGTTGAGTTTGATACGCAGAGAAGCTTTGCAATGTTTCCTCGTTTTTTTGTACGCGTTCGGTTTGCGCCAACGCTATGTCATCCGCTTTGGTGACCTGGTTGTTTAGGGTGCTGATTAGGGTTTCGCTTTGCGCACGCACTTGATCAAGCAAGGTCAAAACGTCAATCGCACCGGACTCCGTTGCCCGATTGGCTTCTTTAAGGTGTTCGGTCATTAGTTCAAAAAACTCCGGCATCGCCTTTAGGTCATCCAAAATATGTTCCTGAACCTGTTCTGCCTCCATGTGCAAGGACTGCCACTCATCGGAGATATGGAGAAAATCGCTTTTGAATTTGCGGGATGAAAAGTAAATAACCATGTAAGCTATACTGCACGCCAACAAAGTTATTATCGCCGCACCTATTGCCCAAGCCAAACGAAAGTGAACGCCAGAAATCTCCATAATCCAGGGCTGCAGCTCCCAAACGGCAACGCCATGAAATGCCGCCAACAGGATGCCATAAGCGCCCAGTTTCACTGAATGTTTAAACATTGAACACCATTTTTTTATTAGCGAATCTTTTCGTATCTACCTGCCAGCAGAAGTCAGCCAGCTCATGCGCCCGGTAAAACCTGTTTAACTACCTTCAGTAAGTCGGGTCCTCCAACGGGTTTGACCAGCCAGCCTGTGGCACCCAGTTTTTTTGCTTCATCGCGACGGCTGGCCTGCGATTCTGTCGTCAATGCCAGAATGGGCGTAAACCGCAAAATGGTGCGCGCATTCTTGATGAAGTCGATACCATTCATGTTGGGCATATTTATATCGGTTATAATGAGATCAGGCTTAAGCCCGGCTTTGACACGGTTAAATGCCTCCAGGCCATCTTTAGCTGTCTCTACTGCAAAACCCGCCATTTTTAGCGTCTGTGAAATGCTCATAAGCATTACGGATGAATCATCAATGACAAAAATAGTCTTGGCCATGTTAATTTCCTTTATTGAGAGAAGTTTTTAACCATTCTGCAAGGCTGGCATCGGTAGGCCAGTTAACGATATTTGCCTCTGCAGCCATCAGAACCTGCACGTTCGCTGTATGCATGTGGACACAAGCTGACAGATCGAGTTTAGCGACCGATCGCCGGGTCTGCAACCATTCAAGCAGTCCCTCTGCCTCTTCGACGGTGATAGTGTCTATAAATCGCGCTTTGTTTTTTGAATATTTGATGGGCATCAGAATAACTCCTTGGGATTGATTACCATTAACACCGAACCATCACCCAAAAGCGCTGAGCCCGCATAACAATTAAGGGTGGCAAGCGCGCCGGGCAATGGTTTCAGAATCACGTCGATAACTTCCCTGAACTCATCCACCAGCAACCCCGCCGGCTCACCATCGACCCGCACAATCACGACGGCCAATTCATCGTCGGCATTGGTTCTGGGAACTGCATCGATCGCAAGCAGGTCATTCAACGCTATCAACGGCACGATACGATCGCGCAATAACGCCGTTTTTTTGTACTTGATAACATTGACCGCTTGTTGCGGCAAACGTACCGTTTCTATCACCTGATCCATTGGCAGGCCGAAGATCTGATTATTGGACTCAATAACCATCACGTTCGTGACTGCCATGGACAGGGGCAAATTCAGTCGTAGTGTCGTGCCTTGACCCAACACACTCGATAAGTTCACAGTGCCGCCGATTTTGTTCAAAGCATTTTTTACTACATCCATGCCAACCCCTCGTCCCGACAGATCACTTACTTGTTCGGCGGTAGAGAAACCGGCGGCAAATATCAGGTTTATTGCCTCCTGATCACTCATGCGTTCCAGTTGAGACTCATCGATGATACTCTTCTCATAGGCTTTTTTCTTTATTATTGCCGGGTCAATGCCCTTGCCATCATCGATTATTTCAATCAAGACACGATCCGATTCAGATATGGCGCGAATGAGCAGTTTTCCTGTTGCGGGTTTACCTGCCGCGATCCTCTGATCCGCTGGTTCCAGGCCATGATCGAGACTATTACGCACGATATGCACGAGTGGATCCGCCAGCGCTTCAACGATGTTTTTGTCCGCTTCAGTGTCTTCTCCTTCAAGCACGAGCTTGATATCTTTGTTCAGTTTTTTGGACAGATCACGCACCAGCCTGGGGAAGCGCTGAAAAACAAACGAAACAGGCATCATTCTTACCTGCATGATGGCATCCTGCATCTCATCCGAAATACGGTTGATCACTGCATATTGCGCTTTGATATCGCGAGACAGTTCACGCACACCATAGTCATCCTCCGCACGTCTGGCCAGATATGGCAAGCCATTTTTCGCCACCACCATCTCGCCGATCAAATTCATCAGCCTGTCTACCTTTTGCTGATCGACCTTGAGGATCTTACCAGCCTGTGCATCTTCTGCTCGACGGCCAAACCTGGGCGCATTGTCTTTTTCTGCTACTGCAGGAGTTTTGGTTATGCGTTCGACTTTACCTCCGACCTGCGTGCCGGCATCCGACATTGGAGGCGGGGCAGGGTTCCGGTTTTGTTCGCTATCAGTCCCGGGAAGGGGTTCCAGACCCTCGAGGAAGCAGCGAAGCCACTGTTCAAGCGGTCGGCCGGATTGCGCACTCAGGGCGTTGTTTACCGCCTCGTCCAGTTCATCGGGGGATTCCCCATAATACGAAAGTACGGCTCGCAGTGTAGTGGCGCAACTCTGCAGGCGGCCTTGTAGCCAGGCTATGTTATCCGGTAACGCCAGGATGTCGGCCTGAATAGACAGTATGGCATGAATTCGTTCCTGATCCTCATCCTCTATCGGTTTTGGAGCAGAGACTTCGGGTGATGGTTGTTGTGTTTCGTTGTTTTCCGGATCTGTCAGCTTCGCGCAACGGCTGTCACGACTATCCAGCCAATCTGCAAGCGGTTTACTACTGCCAAGGGCAAGCGCGGAAGCAAGTGCCTGGTTCAGCTCATCATCTGCCTCCCCAAGTTCCGTAAGCATGGCATGTAAGGTGGCGGCGCACCCCTTAAGGCGCCCCTGTATCCAGGGTACATTATCATTGAGCGCCAAAACTTGCCGCTGCACGTCAAGCACAGCATCGACCAGAGTCTGGTCTTTCTCTCCCAAAGGTACAACCGATGAAGAACCGGAAACTGAATTAACTTCCGTATCTGCCTCTGTCTGCGGCTGGGTTGTTGTTTCCTCTGTTTTCTGGTTGTCAGTGGGTTCACCCCAGTCTTCGGCAGTCCATACGGGGCCTGTCAGAGTCTGCAACGAAAGAATCAACAGGCGGATGGCTTTCTGCTCTTCGGGCGTATCCGTAAGTAACATCTTCAGCCAGCGAAGTGCGGAACTCAGCCACAAATCGGGCGCGGAAATGTCCAGCATAACCTCGATGGAATCCTTAAGACCCGCCAAATCGTTTGCGTCAAGGGAAGCTAATGCTTCGGCCACAAAGTCCTCGTATACGGGGCCGCCATTGGGGTGACCCTGAGGGATGACCAAGGCGATCAGTGGCAGCTGTTCAACAACGATCTGTTCCGGCACATAACGATAATGTTGCATGATCTGGTCACGGTCGCCCCTGATCAACATATCGAACGCCATCACACAATGGTAGCAATCCAGTTCGGCAAGTGCGGGCCAGGGTGATGTCGCTTGCATGCGCCCGGCGACGATGCCAGGTGTCTGGCGAGCCTGGTGAAACGGATCTTCCCCATTGAAAAAACACTCCGCATCGGGATAGTATCGAACCCGGTACAGAGGCACCTCCGGCTCTGCTGCACACCATGCTGCCATGCGCGCCGATTCAGGAAAGCTTTCCATGGGGGGGGCAGGGGGGTAATCCAGTGTATCTGTATGGGGTTCCGGGCTTTCTTCGTCTTCGGTCTCAGTGAGTACAGGCATTAACGTCTTCAGCGCAGCTACGTGTACCAGTGAGGATTCTTCGTAACCGGCATCTGGCTCACCTGAATTTTCGATCTGATCTATCAGTGCGGACACAAAATCCATGGCATCCAGCAAAGAATCAGCCAATTCCCGCGAATAGACCACCCGGCCGTCACGTACCGCGTCCATAAGATCTTCCCCCGCATGCAGTACACGCGTCATTCCGGGGAAGTCAAACAAACCGGAGTTACCCTTCAGGGTATGCACCAGGCGAAACAGCTCAGTCATCAATTCCGGATCATCCGGTCTTTCCTCCAGTGCCATCAACTTGTTGCCGATGTCCTGAATAAAATCACGTGATTCGTGAATGAATTGTTGCAACAATGGGCTCATGGATTACTCCCGTCCCAGCAGCAAGCGGCTCATTGAGATCAATTCCTGCGGCTTTACAGGCTTAATGAGGTAGTAATTGGCACCGGCCTCCCATGCTTTGACTTTATCTTTAGCCTGCGACTCGGTAGATATCATGATTGCTGGTGCCTGGGGTATATCCTGACTGCGTAACTCACGCAGAAAACCATAACCGTCTTTCTTAGGCATGTTGACATCTACCAGGTATAAATCGAATGGCTGACAAAGCGCCTTTTCCAGCGCTTCGATACCGTTGACGGCTTCATCCACCTCAAAACCAGCGCTTTCCAGGGTGGATCGGTGATACATACGCACGGTGGCTGCGTCATCAATAATGAGAATACGTTTGAGGGAGGGTTTCATCTTGTCTCCGGTTTCTGATAAACGATTGCTTCAGGAAATTTGCGCACTTTGAATAAAGAGGTGATCCTGCTCATGGATTCGGAATGCCCCAGGCAAATAAATCCACCCGGGTTCAATGCATCGTAGAACACTTCAGCGGCCTTCGCCCTGGAAAGATCATCAAAATATATCAGCAGGTTACGGCAGAAAATGACATCAAACCCACGATATGGCCGGGTATCGGCAGGCTCGCTGAGATTTACCTGGGTAAACTCGACTGCCTGCCGGAAATCTTCACAGATTTGCCATTCATTGTCCGGTAATTTTTTGAAGTGCCGTTGCAACAGGTGCTTTGGTAGATGTTGCACCGAACGCTCTGAGTACCGGCCTTCCCGGGCTTTTTTTAAAATTTTTGTATCAATATCAGAAGAGATCAGTTCCACATCCCATTCTGCCAAACCAGGCCAGAACTCGGTTAGATAAAGCGCGATCGAGTAGGCCTCTTCGCCTGAAGAAGAAGGAATCGACCAGATGCGCAAGGTATCTCCTGGTCGTTTCTTTTTGGTGATCTCCGGCAGCAGCGAATCGACCAGGCATTTAAACTGGTATTCCTCGCGGAAAAAATAGGTTTCATTCACCGTCATGCAATTGGTGAGTGTTTGCAATTCTTCACCCGAGGCCTGAAAACGCATCATCGTGAAATAACTGCGGAAGCTGCCGCTATCAGTGGCTTCGATACGCTCTGCCAGCCGTTTGTCAACAAAGTAACGTTTCGATGGCTCGAATTGAATGCCCGTCTTGCGGTAAAAATATTCCCGGAATTTTTCAAAATCATCATCGGTTATTAATATTTTACTCACTCTGTATCTCCGATGCGTTTAAGGGCAATATCGGCCGCAAATGTGATATAGGGTTCCTGGGGAAACCGGGCTTTAAGTGCCCGCAATGGCTCAACCGCCAATTCTGTGCCTACCTCGCCCAACAGATCGACGGCCGTTCCGCAGACATTGATATGCGCATCTTCTTCAATTACCTCCAGCAGCCACTTTTCTACATCCGGATGGCGCAGCGATTCGAGCACGTTAACGGCAAAGATACGAACATCAGGTTCCGGATCCACAAGCAGACCTGCCATGATTAGTGCAACCGCATCTGGCAATAACTTCATGGCCTCAATGGCCTCGTTGCGCAGATGAGCATCTTCACTGCGTAAACAGTTCACCAGTTCATTAACCGCGATTGTATCGCCGATTTCTGTTAGCGAGAGTAAAACGGCTTCACGCACGCTGGCATCGGCTTCCTGTTCCAAATGATCCGCCAGAGCCTGTGCTGACTCAGGGTAGGCAGCCAAATCTTTCACTGCCCAACGCCTTGCAACCGGATTGGGGCCGGTCAGCTCTGCCAGAAGCCCCGCAAGATCCCGTGGGCGATCCCGCTGATCCTGGTCTACCGTAGTTGTATCATTTTTTTTGACAAACGCCATATTTACAGAACCTCTTTTTAACGTGCCCAGTGAATGAGTTGGTTGCCGATTTTTGGCAGCGGTAATATGGTGGTCGCGCCACCGCGCGCCACAAGCTCCTTGGGCATACCGTACACAACCGCAGTTTCTTCCGATTCGGCGATAGTGCGGCCACCCTGTTTTTTGATTTCGGAAAAAGCATCGGCACCGTCATAGCCCATACCTGTGAGCATGACTGCAACAACGTGCTCCGCTTCGCAATGTTCGAGTACCGACTGCCCCAGCAATTCGACGGACGGATGCCACAAATGAGCAGAGGATTCTGGTTTCGGTAGCATCATGAGTTTGCCTGCTCTCACAGCCGTCACCGCATCGGCGCCTCCGCGTGCAATGTAGATGAATCCCGGCTCGACTGGCGTTGGTTTACTGACTTCCAATACATGCAAAGCGCACAACTGATCCAGCCGTTGTGCGAAAGAAGCCGTAAAGGCGGCTGGCATATGTTGGGCAATAAGCACCGGAAACGGGTATTCTTCCGGAAGTTGGGGCAATATCTCTTCCAGCGTGGAAGGCCCCCCAGTAGAGACGCCTATAATCACCAATCCTTCCTTTTTTGCTGTGCCCCTGCGCACAAACGCGGGCTTCGCTGCCTGTTGTGAGGCCAATCGTTCCTGTCGCAATCGTTCTGAAAGACTCGCTTTTTTCCCTGGTTTGATTCGTGCACGCGCTGCCGTGCGTACTTTGGCAATCAGATCGGGTCTGATTTCATCGATGGACAGCGAAATTGTGCCACCTGGCTTTGCAACATAATCCACCGCGCCAAGCGCCAACGCCTCAAAAGTGGCCAATGCCCCTTTTTCGGTGAGGGATGACACCATTACCACAGGCACAGGTCTCGCCGCCATTATTTCCGATAGTGCAGTAATTCCGTCCATTTCTGGCATATTGATGTCGAGAGTGATCACATCCGGCTGCCAGGCAAGATTTTCTTCAATGGCGTCAAGACCATTCCTGGCTATCCGGATGGAAAAATCTCCCTCTGCTTCAAATAGCTGGGAAAGCTGACGCCGCATTAACGCGGAGTCGTCAACAATCAATAGTTTTATGGTCATCAATGCTTACCCTCCTAACTTCGCTAATGCGGACGCATCAATCTGATCCACCAGATACTCCGGTCTGATTAGCTGAATCATTCGTTGTTGTTCTTCCAGATTAGCAATGCGCTCCAACAGCCTGGACTGCTCGCCAGAGAGATTGGGCGCGCACTCAATGAGCGCTCTGGGAATTTTGAGTACCTCGGTAACGGCATCGACAATAAAGCCAATACGTACTTCGGAAATCAGAAAAACCATAATGCGTTGCCGGTCATTTCTGTCGATGGCAGGCAAAGCCAGGCGCTTGCGCTGATCAATAACTGGCAACACGGCGCCCCGTAAGTTGATTACGCCTTCAACAAAATCCGGCGCCTTGGGTACATGTGTCAGCTCCTCTGGTACTCGTACAATTTCCTGTACGCTTTCTATAGGCACACCAAATTCACCACTCTCAAGGTGAAAAACGACCACCTGCTCCTCGTCCTCGTCTTCTTCATTATCGTCAGTTTCATTGAGTTTGCTCTCGTCCATACTGTCCACTGTTTTTAATGCCTCTTTCACCATCGAATGGCTAAACATGTTGTCAACCGCAAGTATCGATACCAACCTTTTGCCCTGATCCAGACGACAAATTTCAGCGATATCAGAAAGATCACCATCACGCGCCATGAGTGCTGGCATATTGTCTACCAACTGCTCAGGTACACGCAGCACTTCGGACACACTGTCGGTAATCAGCCCCACTGCAGAGGTTCCCAGCGCCACTACCACTATGCGGCTTTTTTCATCCAGCTCTTTGACCGGAAGCGAGAATAACCCGCGCAGGCTCACCAGGGGCAGGAGGCGTTCCCGCAGATTCATCAATCCCAGAACATGCGACGGTGAGTTGGGTACATGAACAATATTTTCGGGTATCTGAACGATTTCTTGCACATTAGAAATATCGATGGCGTATTCCTGGGCTTCGACGGTAAAGCTAACTAACTGGAGTTCATCGCTGTCTTCATCATCATCCTCGTCAGGGGCTTCTGATAACACGCCGCTCATGGCGGCCTTTTTCGTAAGCGCCTCAATCTCTGCAAACTCTTTTTCGATCAATCTGGCGAAATCAAGCACCATCACCATCGGAAAGCC
>Ga0114934_10001671_pt1 | contig 14460 bp, 9 predicted proteins | sample 4SBtaG_2_FD_99695 | JGI IMG/M metagenome (GOLD analysis project Ga0114934, IMG submission 99695) | Deep subsurface microbial communities from Kolumbo volcano to uncover new lineages of life (NeLLi) - 4SBTROV10_white metaG | ecosystem: Environmental > Aquatic > Marine > Volcanic ... | reverse complement strand
TATAGCATCAGAAAATCCATCTTTCCAGTTACGAAAATCCCAATCTGAGTAGTTATGCCAACTTGTAGCTGGTACAGGCCCTATGGCTAAGTTCATATAAATAGGGAAGTAAAGGCCAATGGCAAATTGACCTATACCGAATTCTGGCATTAAAGTAATTTGCTGAAAATTCGTGTTGTTTATATTGGCTGGACCAATATTGGCATTTAAATTAAAATGTGGTTTTAAAGGTTGTTTTGGTTTTCTTGTCTGTGCAGGTTTGTGAACAGGCGAAATTTGGGGAGATGGTTTTGTAGATTGCGTATTGGTGGTTTGCTGGGGAAGAGCCAGTTGCGTGGTTTTAGTAGAATTTGTGATTTGAGGTTGAGGAGGAGTGTAAACTGATTTTTCCTGTTTTGGGAGGGTAGTAGTAGGCTTTATGGGCGCATCAGAAATTTTCTTTTCAGGTTGATTATAAAGGTCAATCGTTTTTAGATTAGAATCAGATTTTTTTATAGGGATAGGCATCCCCCATTCTTGGTAAACAGAAAAAGGAATTTTTTTGGGCTGTGTTGGAGCTTGCCTAACTAAGATTTCAGACATTTGATTTCCTTTGACTAAAACAGAGGGGTACAGATGTTGTTTGTCTGAGACTTCCACAGTTCCTTTAAAAACAAAAACTTTAGATTCTTGTCTACTTGTAGTAGTTACAAAATCAGTACCTCTTACAGCTAAAATAGCCGCAGGAGTAATGACATTTATTTCTGATTTATTCATTAAACTATTGATAATACTATGGAGTTTTCCAGTTAAGAGAGAAAAAGAAAGTTTGTTATCATCTTTATTGATAGTATTTAAACTAAGAACTGAAAGAGAAGAAAGTTTGAAAATATTTTCTCCATCAGTTAAAACTAATCTAGAATTTTGACCTGTCCTAATTTTATAGTTTTCATTTAGTTTCATGTCGAGATTGATTTTATGCCACCCGGAATTTGGATTGTTTTGGTCAAAATATTGTACATTCCCCATTACCATATTAACTTTAAGAGAATAGGGATTAGCAAAAGCAAAAGAAGTGCAGACTAGAATAAGCCACAACAGTATTTTCTTCATATGAAATTAGACCTCAGAAAAAAGGGAGAAGGGACCTTCTCCCTTTGGTGTTATTTTAAAACAAATGTAGTTTTGTTTCAATCCCATAGTTTGCAGTAGATTCAATTACACCGAGATTATTAATTTGAAAGGATTTTTGATATTTAATGATAAGGTCAATATTTTTTGAAAGGCTATAAAAAACAAGAGCTGTAAATTTTGAATTTATGTCTTCAATTTTAAAGACATTTTGAAAAGTAGGAATATCTGTTTTGTCATAGTAAACAGAGCCTTTTATTTTATCCATGATTTTCTTTTGTAAGTTAATTTCAAAATGCATGTTTGGATTATAATCTTTGGTAGCTCCCATGTTAAAACCAACAGAAACTAATTGTGCAAAAGATTTGGCCATTTTAATAGACCAACCAACTCTTTTGTTTGTTAATGTGTTAAGTGTAGCTAATTTTGTATTGCGGTTGATGTCATAGAAAACATCGAAATAGGGGCCATCAAATTTAGGATTATAAATATGATATTCACCAAAAAATTGAAATCCTAAAATATTAAACATAAATCCAGGAATTAACCCTGTACCATCCATAGTTTCTGTAAAATACAAATTTTTGACAGCATCTGTGTATAATAAAAGTTGGAATACATTAGGTACATTAAAAATAGGTATATCTATATCAGCTCCAACTATAGTAACAGAATCAGTAGGCGATAAAGTTTTATCAAGATCAATATCCGCACCTGCACTAATTCCAATAGCCCATTTATTTAAGAAAAAGATATTTTTTTTAGCAAAAGGTCTAAAGTATAGCCGGCCACCAAAAATTCTATTGTTGATAATGTCATCATCAAATAATTCCCATCCAAAAACTTTCAAATCTAAGTCAAATTGAGCCCCAATTCTGCGTACAGAAGGTAACAAAAGTTTGTTGGAGTAACGATAGAAAATAGAGCCATGTCCCAAATAGACATTATCCAATAAACCAAGTTTAATAAAAAGAGGAGCACCATTTTTGTCCCATCTAATATAGTTAATTTTTCCGATAATATCAGTCCAGTTATCCCAATCTGGTCTATATAATTCAAAGTTTCCGTTTAATCTCAAAAGAAGATCTAAACCTATGCCGAATTTACCAAAAGCCAAATCAGGTTGAAGTGCAATAGAAGTATAGTTTGTACCATTAATTGTTTCTGAACCAATACCAAGATCTAAACCAAAAGGACTGGTTTTTGCATTTGATTTTTCTGGTGCCTGATCAGCAGACTGTGTTGTAGATTGGTCTGCAGGTTGCGTATTTGACGGCTCAGTGGATTGTGCACTAGATTGATCAGCAGGTTGTGATTGCGTATCTTCTGATGCAGGAGTAGCTTCCTGTGCCCAAACTGTAATTGTTAAAAATGTAGAGAAAAAAAGAACTAAGAGTAACTTGAATGTTTTCATAAACACCTCCATATTATTTCTTGTTAATATTATACTTTTTTTTTGAGGTTTTGTCAAAAAAAAGATAAATCAAATTTATGATTAAATTAAAACATAAATTTTGTAACGATGGATTTGAAGAGGAGATTTTTAGGTTTATGAGATGATTAAACCAGAAGTCTGTTTTGGTAGGAATAGCTGAATTAAAATTGAGGTAAATTTTATATCAAATCTACCTAAATACAAGGGAAGGTGGGCTGGGGTCATGCCCCAGCCCAATATAAAAAGGGGGAAATAAATTTAATGGAAACAAACAAAAAATAGGGGGTATGTAGTTACATATTATATAGCAAAGGCCGTGCCAAGTTTTATTTTTTTTTAAATCTCTTATAAGTTAAATTAAAAAAAACTCCTAGTTTAAGAATTAAAAATACTTGGTTTTTTGAAACATATTTTTAATTATGTTTCTTTTTGTAACAATTTTGATTTATGTAGTGTATATGAATTTCAATTGTCAGTTCTTTTTTTATCATGTTTGAAACAAGAATGATTGACAACAATTAAAAAATTTGAAGTTTATGTAAAAAAAAGAGTTGTTAAGGAGGTCAGATGATCGCAGATAAAGAGTTTTGGAGATTATGAATGGCGTTAAAAAAAACATTAGTATTTTAGCAGACAAATAAGGAATTAGTGAAAAATACAATAAAGTATCTCAAATGGAGCAAAGTTCCATCAAAATTAAAAATGCCTAGATACATAATAAATTTTATGTGTAAGAAATAAGAATAATAGAGTTTTTGCATAATTGAGGCTGTCCAATAACCCAATTTTAGATGTTTTTATTACTTGAAAAAGTAAAATTTCAAGTAACGAGGAAATAAGGGCATATGTCCTAATTGACTATAGATTTTTTAGTTTTTTTAAGGCGATTTGAAATTCTTTGCTTTTTGTGGTTTTATATAATTTTTGAAATAAATTTCTTGCTTTTTTGTATTGCCCATAATACATATAACTATAGGCTAAATATTTTTGTGTTTTTTTTTGAAAAAAATAAGGGAGGTTTATTACAGATACTTTTCTTAAATAAGAAATAGCAGTAGAATAATTTTTCTTAAAATAATAAATTTCTCCAAGATTAAAATTCATGTAAGATTTAGTTGGCTTTAGGATAAATGGTTCAGATTCTTCTTCCATTTCTTTATAAAATATATTTTTAATAAAGGGTAATTCAGAATGATTTGAATAGAGATTTAGTGCCTCATCATATAAACCATACTTTAAATAAATACGACTGATTTGAAATAAAATAAAGCTATTTTGTTTATCTAAATCATAAGCTTTTTTGAATATAAAAAGGGCTAAATTGTCCCATCCATTTTTTTTGTATTCAAGACCTTTTTTATAAAACCAAAAAGATAAGCCTTTTTTGTTTTTTTCTGAACGATTTTTTTTATTAAGAGAAACAAGTTGCTTATGGAGTGTAATCAAATTTTCTTCTAAAAGATAAATTTTTTTAGTATATATTGTCCACAGCTTACTCGCCCAAGTTCCATAAAATGGTTTGCTATTCATCTTCTTTTTTGTTGTTTTTATTTTCTGTTTATAGAAATTGGGAAAGTTTAAACTATTCCATTGAAATTGGTTGGCTTTATACGAATAGACATCAGGGACAAAAATTCTTTTTTGTTTGTCGCTACTGAAATTAAAACCTATTTCTTGAAATAAAACTAATTCTTTTTTTTTGTCATTGTTTATATCTATAAATATTTCTTTAATTTTGCGTGCTCCTACAGTATCAAAAAACGATATTTCAAAATTAGTTTTTGTTGTTTGCTTAAAAAAATAGAGTCGTTCATAGTCTAGCATTGGGTTAGTAGAAACCAAAATAAAAATATCTTTTAATCCATCTTTATTTATATCAGTAAAATAAATATTTTTTATTTGTTTGGTGTTTAAATTTTTAAATTGTTTTGCAAAGACAATTTTTTTATTTTTTTCAATCACAAAAAAATCCGATATTTGTTTTAATGTAATATTTTTATAATTTGTTATTGTATGAGTTTTGGGAATGTAGTCTTCAGAAGAAGATTCTTTATATTTAAAAATAAACAAATCCCCTTTTAGATTATGAAGATAAAGGTTTTGATTATCATAATGAAAAAAATAGGTGGAATAGGGTGAAAGTTTATCAAAAACTATTTTCGGATTTTTATTATTTGTAGAAAAATTAATTAAATTATTTTGATCAATAGTCAGCCAAGAAGAATTTGCTTTAAAATTTTTTTTAAATAAAAAGGAGAATTTGTAAGTATTTTGTGTGAAACTGTTTTGTGAGTTTGTGTATGTTTGAGTTCTTGTTTGTATTTTTCTTTTTTTGAGAGAATATTGATACGCCTGAGAAGAAGTTGTGCTGATTTCTAAAATGTTATTGGTGAATTTAAAAGCTGATTTTATAGGAGAAGGAATAAATCCTAAAAAAGTTTTCTTTTTGTTCGATAAATTATAAGAATAAAATTTTTCTTCAGATGTAATCAAATATAGTGTATTGCTAAGGCAAATTGGATTAGTTAAAAATCCAGAATGAAAATGAGTTATTTTGGATAATTTTTTTGTTTTTAAATTTACATCCCAAATTTCTCCATTGTTCAGAAAAAAAAGATATTCTTTTTTGTATTTTAAAGGGCTCAGTAAACTAGAATGGTTGAAATTTAGATAAGGTTTGTTTTTGTAAAAAATTATGCCAGAGGAAGAAAAGAAAAAAGTTTTTTTGTCTTGTTGAATAATTGGATTTTCCACAAGTCCTGGAAAAGAATATTTTTGTTCAAACTGAAAGTTAAAGTCTTTTGCTATAAGTGGAAACATTAATGCAAAAAAGAACAATAGAATTGTCTGTTTCATATAGTAAATATATTCTTTTTCTTTAATTTGTCAATTATTGGAATTTGCTATTTTCTGAAAAAAATAATATATTCTAATAAAAGTTGGTTGGGAGACTTCATGAAGTTACAGGCAAATGTTAAAGAATTAATTCAAGAATTTATAGAGTTAGTGAAAATTGATAGTGAATCTTTGCATTGTGGGAAGATGATCACATATTTACATCGTGTTTTTAAAAAACATTTAGGCATGACTTTATATGAACAGAAAACAAAAGAATCCTCAAATCTAATTGGCAAAATTGGTAATGGCAAGCCACTTATGTTGTCAGCTCACATGGATACAGTTACTCCAGGACTAAATATCAAACCCAAAATTTTGAAAGACCGTATTGTCTCTTCTGGAGATACAATTTTAGCAGCAGATGATAAGTCAGCTATTGCTGTATATTTATATGTTTTAAAATTAGTAAAAAAATATAACCTTCCTATTTTGCCCTTAGAAATTGTGTTTACTTATGGTGAAGAAATTGGCTTATTGGGTGCTAAAAATTTGGATTTCAAAAAAATCACTGCAAAAGAAGGAATTTGTTTTGATGCAGATGGAGATGTAGGCGAAATTTATATTTCTGCTCCCTATTACATAAAATTTTCTTTAGATGTGAAAGGAAAGGCTGCTCATGCTGGCATTGAGCCTGAAAAAGGCATTAGTGCCATTAAAGTTTTAAGTGACATTATTTCAAAAATATCTATTGGGCGTCTTAATAAGACAACGACTTTAAATATAGGCCACATTAGTGGGGGTACAGCTTTAAATATTGTTGCTCCTTTTGCTCAAGCTTCAGGTGAGATTCGAAGCGTTCAATATGATAGAGCTCTTGGCGTTTTAGACAAGATAAAAACAATAGCTAATACTGTGGCAAAAAAATATAAAGTTTCAGTACAAGTAAAAAGTCAAAAAGTGTTTCAAGGATTTCAGATTGATAAAAAAGATAAATTTTTAAAGCGAGTTCTTCTGTCTTTTGAAAAAGAAAAAATTAGACCAAAACTTTTACACAGTAATGGTGGCAGTGATGCGAATATTTTTAATGCAAAAGGTATAAAAACGTTGAATTTGGCTATTGGGATGACTAATGCCCATACAACAAAAGAATTTATTAAAATTAAAAATTTGAAAGCTGCTGTATCAGTGCTTCTTGATATTATATCAAAAAAAGAGGTCGAAATATTATGGTAAGAATCAGTATAATTTTGTTGTTATTTTTTTCTGTTTTTGTTTTTGGGCAGCCCTCTTCTTTAGAACAGGCTCAGAATTTGTTTAATAATAAAGAATATCAGGACTCTCTTGAATTAGTGGAAAAAGTTTTAGATGAAAATCCTTATTACAGGAAGGCTTTGTTTTTAAAAGGGAATATCCTTTTTGAATTGAATGAAAAAAAAGCAGCAGAAAAACTATGGTTACAAGTATATAAGATTGATACTGGTTTTCTTCCTGTGCTTTTTCGATTGGGACAGTTTTATTTTGATGAGAAAAAGTATGATAAAAGTGTATTTTTTTATAAAGCTATCTTACACTCAGAACCTTTGAATGTGAAAGCGAAATTAGGTCTTGTTCAAAATTACAGAGAGACTATGCAGTTTAATAAAGCCAAAGAAGTTTTGGCTGAAATTCAACGTTTATCACCAAGTAATCCTGAAATTTTTTATCAATGGGGACTTTTGGCTTTTGATACAAAAAATTATACGAAAGCAGAACAGTATTTTCTTCAATCTAAAAAATTAGATAAAAATTTTGGAAAAGCCTATGCACAACTTGGTAAACTTAAATTATATCAAAAAGACTACAAAGCAGCTGAATATTATTTTAATGAATCCACTAAATTAAATAAGAATGATTTAGAAAATTATACTGCCTTGGCGCAATTATACATATCAACAAAGGAATGGAATAAAGCAAGCAACCTCTATAAAAATATTGAAAACTATTTTAAAAATGAAAGTCTTTTTTATTATAATTTTGCTGTGCTCGATTTAGTTTTGAAAAAGAAAACAGATTTTTTTAAGCATATTGATCAATCTTTAGATATCGATTCAGGTGAACCTTTTTCACGATTATTGTATTTTTTTCAATTAAAAGATTCTCCTAAAAATTTAGAACGCAGTCATAATTTGGCTACAGAATATTTTCAAAAGGGTAAAAATTTTTACGAAGATGGGAATTATTCTAAGGCCATTCAGTTTTACAGACGAGGTTTGATGTTATATCCTGAGTCTTCTACCAATCGGTATGCTTATGCTATGTGTTTTAAACGTTTAGGAAATGTAAAACGTTATTTAAAAGAACTAAAAATAACTTTATCTTTAAATCCTGATGTAGATAAATGGAATTTTCAATATGAAAAAGATAAAAGAAAACAGGATTTTGCCTTAAAAAAATTTCGGTCTATCGTTCCCCCTAAAACGCCAACAAAAATTTTAGTTTTTCCTTTTAAGTCAAGTGCTTTGGACACTTATCATTTGCGAGCTGGTGAATGGCTGGCAAGAGAAGAACAACTTTATTTAAATAATTTGCCTTATATTGAATGCTCCTATTTCAATGGGATGGAAAAAGATAAATATGAAAAAATTCAAAATTTTGATTTTTTTATCGAAGGAAATTTTTTTGAAAAAGATAACTTCTTAAAAGTCCAAGTAAGTTTATATTCTACTTATGATAGAAAAAAAATTAAGACCGTTAGTCATTTAGCTCGTAACAATGATCGGATTACTGTGGTTCTTGAAAATTCCTATAATGATTTAAAAAAAATAATCCCTTTTAAAGGTGAAGTATTTAAAATTGATAACGAAAAACTCTATGTTAATTTAGGAAAAGAGCAAGGTATAAAAGAATCAGATTCTTTAAGTTTGTATGATGCTAAAAAGAGGAATGGTTTTGATGTTGATAAAAAAAATACAATTTCAGAACTAAAAATCGTATCTCTTTATGATGATTTTTTAATCGCAGTTTTAAAAGAGCCTCAAAAAATAAATAAAGTCAAACTTCATCAATCTGTTAAACTTGTTAGTCAAAAGAAAAAAAATGAAAATTCCAAATAACTTAACAAAACTTTATGGTATAATTGGATATCCTCTCAATCATACTCTCTCTCCTTATATTCATAACACATGGTTTGAAAAAAAGAACATCAATGCGCTTTATCTTGTTTTTGAGCAAAAGGAAGAGAATTTTCGAAAATTTGTTACTGGATTAAAAGAAATCGGTGTTCAGGGGTTTAATATTACTTTGCCTTATAAACAGAAAATAATGAAATATTTAGATGAGCTGGATGGTGATGCTAATAATATTGGGGCTGTAAATACTGTTGTAAGAAGAGAGAATAAATTTATTGGCTATAATACAGATGCTTACGGTTTTTTTCAGGCATTCAAAAAAGCTTTTCCTAACAGTCCGATTAAATCTAAAAAAGTTTTGCTTTTAGGTGCAGGTGGAGCTTCCCCTGCTGTGACTTATGCTTTGCTGTCTCATGGTGCAGAAGTGACAATTGTCAATAGAACTTTAACAAAAGCCAAAAAACTTCAAAAAAAATTTAATTTTTTATTTCCACAAAAAGTGAAAACTTTGGTTTTGGATTTTCAAATACTCAAAAAAAATAATGATTTTGATTTTATTGTTAATACCACTTCCTATGGACTAAAAGGTGAAAAAAAACCTCTTCTTTCTTTAGATTTTGCTAAGAAAGGCACCAAAATTTTTGATATAATTTATGGTGTAAAAACACCTTTGATTCGGTCTGCTATGGAAAGAAATTTTGTTTTTTCTGATGGGAAAATGATGTTGATTTATCAGGCAGAAAAAGCTTTTCGTATTTGGGGATTTTCTAAACCTGATATTTCTCTTGTTCTATAGAATAAAAAGTATCTGATTTGATTTTTCTTTTTTTAGATATTTTGAATTTATTTTACTATATTAATACATATTTGTATTAAGGAGCATGATGTGCAGAACGAATTAATGCAGTTGAAATCTGATTTTGTTAAGGCTATAGAATCAGCTTCTACTGATGAAATTTTGGAAGAGATTCGTGTAGAAGTTGTAGGTAGAAATGGAAAATTAACTCAAATATTAAAAAGCCTTGGGAAATTACCACCTGAGGAACGGCCAAAAATTGGACAATTAGCGAATCAAGTGAAAAAAGAAATTTTGGAAAAAATTACTAATAAAAAAACCACACTTCTCTCGGATAAATATGCTAATCTTGAAATAGAAGAAAATCTAGATATTACTTTACCTGGGCGTCTACCTAAAATAGGTGGAAAGCATCCGATCACTTCTATTATTCTTGAGATTGTGGATATTTTCAAGAGAGTTGGATTTAATGTTGTGTTTGGTCCTGAGGTGGAGGTGGATTATTATAATTTTGAAGCTCTAAATATGCCTGAATCTCATCCTGCTCGAGATATGCAAGATACTTTTTATCTTGAAAAAAATTATCTTTTGCGTACTCATACTTCGGCTGTGCAGGTTCATGTAATGGAAAAACAAAAACCTCCAGTTGCCATTATTGCACCTGGTAAGGTATATAGACGGGATGATGATATTAGTCACATTCCTATGTTTCACCAGATTGAAGGTTTACTCATAGATGAAAAAACAAATTTTTCGAATTTAAAAGGTGTCTTGACTTTTGTTTTAAATGAATTATTTGGCCGGGATTTAAAAGTTCGATTCCGACCATCTTATTTTCCTTATACTGAGCCTAGTGCTGAAGTGGATGTTCAGTGCGTTATTTGCCATGGAAAAGGTTGCCGTACTTGTAAAAATACAGGGTGGCTTGAAATTTTAGGTTCTGGTATGGTGCATCCAGCTGTTTTTGATTCTGTTAAATATGATTATGAAAAATATCAAGGTTTTGCTTTTGGTATTGGTATGGAACGAGTGGCTATGTTGAAATATTACATGAATGATATTCGTTTGTTTTATGAAAATGATTCTCGATTTTTAAGACAATTTTAGGAGTAGATAGGAATGATTGTAACATATAATTGGTTGAAAGAATTTATAGATTTTGATTTTTCTGTTGAAGAACTGGCACATAAAATCACTATGCTTGGTTTGGAAGTTGATGGTATTGAAAAACAAGATGATGATTATATTATTGAGATTGATTTAACACCAAATAAAGCGGATTCTTTAAGTGTTTATGGTGTGGCACGAGAAATTTCTTTGCTTGTTGATAATCCTTTAAAAACAATAGAACCAGACTTGTCTTCTTGTTCTGTCTCTTCTGCAAAACCCAACATTACTATTGATGATGCCGATTTGTGTCCTCGTTATTCCTCTTTAATTATTGAAAATGTTAAAGTTGCTGATTCGCCAGATTTTATTCAAAAAAAATTAGAGGCCTGTGGTGTGCGCCCTATTAACAATATTGTGGATGCTACAAATTATGTGCTTCTTGAAATGGGACAACCCCTTCACTCCTTTGATTTTGATTTACTCGCAGAAAAGAAAATCATTGTTCGTAGAGCCAAAGAAGGCGAAAAACTTCAAACCTTAGATGATCAAGAAAAAGAACTAGGGCCAAACAATTTAGTGATTGCAGATGCTGAAAAAGCTGTGGCTTTAGCTGGGGTTATGGGCGGAGCTAATAGTGAAATTAATGCAGATTCAAAAAATGTTTTATTGGAAAGTGCTTATTTTAATCCTTTGTCGATTCGTAGAACTGCACGCCAATTAGGATATCATACAGAAGCCTCTCACAGATTTGAGAGAGGAACTGATTATAATTTGACAGTAAAAGCTTTGTTGCGAACTGCTGAAATAATTATACAACAAAATCCTGATGCTAAAGTTTCAGATGTAGTAGATGTTTATCCAAAAGGCCTTAACCCTGTGCTGATTGAGTATCGTAATAGTCGATATGAAAAAATTATTGGAGTGCCTGTAGATTTTAGTTATGCTGTTTCTATCTTAAAAAAAGTAGGTTTGGAGATTAGTGAGATAGATGAAGCCAATCAAACTTTAAAAGGATTTGCTCCCTCTTATAGACCAGATTTGAAATTAGAGATTGATTTAATTGAAGAAGTAGCTCGTGTTGTAGGATATGAAAATGTACCTGCTGTTATTCCTTCAATTTCACCAGTATCAAATGCTCTTTATGATTCTTTTAATCAGGAATTTAATATTTCTAATTTTGTGCGTTCTTTTCTTATTGAAAGTGGGTTACGAGAAATTATCAATTATACTTTTGAATCATCTGAATTTAATGAAAAATTAGGTATTTCTATAGACAAGAGCTTAAAAATGTTTAATCCTCTTGATAATAATCAAAATATTTTACGGCCTTCCCTTATTCAAGGTCTTCTTAAAAATTTGCAACATAATTATAGATTCCAAAATAAAGATTTGGGCGCTTTTGAATTGGGAAATGTTTTTTCGCTTGATAAAGAAACAATGGTGCAAAAGCAAAGATTGGGATTTTTGATCACAGGGAAAAAATATTCCTCGCATTTTACGGATTCGGATAATTTGTATGATTTTTTTGATTTAAAAGGTTTGTTTGAATCTTTATTGAATCATTTTAATGTGGGAGAGGTGGAATTTAAAAAAGGAAAACTTCCTTTTTTACATAAAGGTCGAACTGCTCTTGTTTTAGATAATGGACAAGAAATTGGTTTTTTGGGACAATTAAGCTATTATAAGAGTGATTGGCTTGAATTTGATCTTCCTGTATTTTTAGGTGAAATTGATTTGTCTTATTTAATAGAAAAAAATATTAAACCTGTTGTATTTGAGTCATTTAAAAATATTAATACGGTTCATAGAGACTTAGCTATTTTAGTTCCTGATTCAGTGTCTTATGATAAAGTTATGTCTGTCCTCAGAAAACATGATTTTGTTGTATCTGTAAGTTTGAAAGATCAGTATAGAGGCGATAAAATTGAATCTGGGTTTATTAGTCTTACTTTTGGCTTGGAATTAAAATCTATTGATGATAAACAATTAAGAGATGAAGATATAAATAAACTTTTAAATAGTCTTCTTGTTTCTCTTGAAAAACAAGTTAAGGCAAAATTGCGTTAGGAGGGGATTTATGAGTATTATGTTAGAAAAACTGGCTGTTTTAGAAAAAAAGATTGAGACTGCCGTATCTTTGTTAAAAGAAGAACGAGCAAAAGCAAAGAGTTTAGTAGAAGAAAATTTGGCTTTAAAAGAACAAATCGCTGATGAAAAACAAAGGTATGCTAAATTAGATGAGGAATATACGAACTATAAGACTTCTCAAAAAGAATTACAAAGTGAAATTGAAACTTTAAAAGAAAAAATAGAATCAATGCTTGCAGATTTAAAAGATATTCCAAATGAAGAAAAAGAAGGGCCCATTTCTCAGGAAGATTTTGATGCTGCTTATAATCAAGGTCTGGAACAACAGGTTCATGCTCAAGACACGACTATTACTTCTGAAGGAAATCAAGAAACAAGTTCAAGTGAATCTAATGTAGCAGAGACTTCAAACAATGAAAATATACCTGAAGAATTATTAGAAGAAGATACAGAAGAAGATGATGATGATGAAAGTGAAGAGGAATACATAGAAGAGGAGTCTGAAGAAACACTACCTCAAACAGAAAATAGTGATATTGATGATATTGATTTTGGTGACTTAGCAGAGGATAAGAATGAAGAGGAAGATGAAAATTCTCTTTTTGGATCAAGTCCTACAACCACATCTGAAGATGATTTGATTTAATTATGGAAGATAAGCCTATTGTCAAAGTTACTATACTTGGGGAAGATTTTACTCTCTCTGGTGAAAAGCCTGTGGAAACGATTAAGGAAATTGCTGATTATGTCAATCGTAAAATGAAACAGATTGACGAGCTTATTCCTTCGTCGTCTTATAAAAAAATTGCTGTTCTTGCTGCCTTAAATATTGCAGAAGAAATGTGGGAGATGAAAGAAAAAACAAAAGAAAGCGAAGAGTTTCTTAATAAAACAGAAAAATTAATTCAAATTTTGGAAGGAGTAGATATATGAAAAAATTGGGATTTTGGTTGTTACTTTTTCTTTTCTTTTTTTCTTGCTCTTCTCTGAGTTATAAAAAAATGAATTCTCTTCTTGAGTCTCATTCTATTATTTTAACTGAAACAGCACCATCAGCAATAAATTCTTCTCAAATCCCAGATACTTTAAGTGCTTTGCGTTATTTAACTTCAATTGCAAAGTCAGAAATTGATATAGCTGGATTATATATTACTCATGATTCAGATAGAAAATTTTTACGCAATCTTAAAAGAGCTTCTAAAAGAGGAGTGCAAGTTCGTATTCTTTTGAATGATTCAAAATTTAGTCGAGAAGAAATTTACAAGTTGAATTTAGACCTTTGGGAAAATGTCCATTGTCGATTCATCAATATAAGAGATTTGGGCGAGAAACCCTATGGAGTGCATCATGCAAAATATGTTATTGTGGATAGAAAGTATGGTCTTCTCGGAAGTGCTAATTTTAGTAAATCTGCATTAAAACAGAATAGAGAAGTCAATCTTTTGACAAGAAATTCTAATGTTGTAGAGCCTTTATATTCTATTTTCAATCGTGATTTTGCTTTTGCAATGGACACAAATGAATATAAAAATCAGAAACAAATGACAGCAACACATTTTACAACAAATGAAGTTAGCGAACTTTTGGAGACAGCCCCTTACCAAATTGATTCTCCTGAAATTGTCAATATCATTGATGCTATGACCAATCTGATCAACAATGCTCATAAAAGTATTAAAGCAGAAATTTATCTTTATACTGCGGCATTTTCTAATTTCCCTTATATGCAAACGGCTTTGAAGAAAGCAAAAGATAGAGGTGTGAATATAAAAATTATTTTTAATAATCGAACTTTTATGGAAAAGAAAAAATGGGGCGATTTTGAATATAAATATAAATCATATAGAGATGCCGTGTATGATTTGCAAAATTATGGAATTTCTTGCAAACTCATTGATACGCAAAAGTTATTTAAGAAGGATTATAGTACAACTCATACAAAAATGATGATTGTAGATGATAAATTTTGCTTAATT
>Ga0114934_10001670_pt1 | contig 14460 bp, 13 predicted proteins | sample 4SBtaG_2_FD_99695 | JGI IMG/M metagenome (GOLD analysis project Ga0114934, IMG submission 99695) | Deep subsurface microbial communities from Kolumbo volcano to uncover new lineages of life (NeLLi) - 4SBTROV10_white metaG | ecosystem: Environmental > Aquatic > Marine > Volcanic ... | reverse complement strand
CCGCCTCGACTTCCTAGCATCTTACATCGCCGCGGCGGGACGCATCTCGCTACGGCCCTTTGGGCCTTGCGATCTTGACGGCAGGGGCCTTCCGCTTCATCCGGGCTATGCCCTACGGAGAAGGAAGTCCGCGCCGACTTCAAGGCCCCACATCGGCCTTCACGTCCCGAGGGAATTGCAGGACAAACCCCGCACTCTTTTTTCCGATCCCGAAAAACCCGACATCGTCCGTCCAAAACCCTTGCGGAATCCAGGTCATTGTCCTGCTATAGAATTATTTTGGACAACAGTGGCCGGGCGGCTATGGTAGTATAAGGGATTATAAGGTTGGGAGGTCTCTTGAAAGCTGATAGCCCTGATTCCTCGTCTAAAGAACTTATTACGATTCTCGACCGGCTCGGTCTGGGATACTACCGGAGCGACCTCGAAGGACGAATCGTTTTCATTAACAAGGCGGGCGCCTCAATCCTTGGAATCTCCCGCGGGGCTCTGGGCGAAGGAATCGGCGTCCAGGACTTCTACGTAGACAACTTCGACCGGGACCTCCTCCGCAAACAAATAGAGGAATATGGCTACATCGGTTCTTACATCGCGAGGGGAAGGCGCAGGGACGGAACTGAAATCTACATGAACGTAACCGTGAGGGCCATCAAGGACGAAGAAGCGAAGAGTGTCGGTTACGAGGGTGTATTTCGGGAGGTTACAAACGAGGTGCGAACGGTACGGGACGAACTTCACCTCAGGAAGCGCCTTGAAAGGAGAAACGAGGACCTCCTGGCACTTCTCACCCTCCAGGAAAAACTCCTCTCCTCTCTCGCCCACGACATAAATACTCCTCCGGTCGTAGCGATAGGCCTTACGGAGCTGCTCCTCAGGGGATACTTCGGAGAAATCACCCCGAAACAGGAAGCGCCCCTCAGGAAAATCCTGCGAAACTCCCAGGGCGTTACGTCCCTCGTAGAGGCCCTTCTCTTATTCACAAGATATCTCAAGAGAATCAGGGAGAGGCTTCCCGGGGAATCCTCACTCGTTTCGGTCTGGGAGAAAGCGAAACGAAACGCCGGCGAGTTGCCAACTCTGCGCGCGAACCGCCTTCGGCTGGAGGCGCTGGATTCTTCACCCATCATTCCGGTGAGCACGGAAGTGCTCATGCCCCTCGTGGAAAACCTGCTTTTCAACTGCCTGCGTTACGCCCCGGAAGAATCCAGGGTGCTGTGCAGGATACGTCCCAAGCCGCCGGGCGCAGTCCTTGAAGTCTCCATCGAGAACCTGCCTGCTGAGCAACTCGCCCCTGAAAAGATGCTCAACGTCTTCTTTCCCACGACCCGAGGAGAAATTAACGGCGACAATCCGCAGAACATCGCCTCGCTGGGACTGGCCGCAGCCTGCTACGCGGCCCGCGTCCTTGACGCCGGGCTGACCGCTTCGAAGAGCACCGAGGACCTGCCCAGCTTCGTTCTGGAATTCGCCTGATCAGCCGCCTCGTCCATCTCCATGGCCCGGTTACGGTTGGATGGGAAAATGCTGAACCGGATGCGCTGGAGATTGATCGAAGGGAGGCGGATAAGAGACTTTCCGCAGCATAAGGCCCTTGGCGGGAACACAGACGAGGTTGGGCTCCTCGCGGTAGCCTTCAAGAAGGACGGCCGTTTCCTCCGGATTCAGCCGTCCACGACCGACGGCCATCAATGCACCGACTACGCGGCGGACCATCTTGTGGAGAAAAGACCTGCCGGAAACGGTAAAAACGAGCATTCCGCGATTTTCTTCCAGGAAACATTCATCGACCGTTAAAAGGGTGTTCCTTTCTCTTCCGCAAGCGGTGGTGAAGGAGGCGAAGTCGTGTTCGCCCTCTATTATCGCGGCGGACTCTTTCATCGCTTCGTAATCGAGTTTTCCGCTCCACCGCCAGGCGAAGGGCTCAAGAAAGGGAGAGAGAATTCTGCCCCTGCAGACGTGGTATCCGTAGGTTTTACCGGTGGCCGAAAACCTGGCGTGGAACTCTGGGAGAACCCTGCTCACGGAGAGGACCCGGATTGAAGGCGGCAGCTTTGCGTTCAGACCCTCCAGGATGGTTTCGGACGGGCGCTCCAGGCCGGTGTCGAGGTGAGCAGTAAAAGAAGCCGCGTGCACTCCTGCGTCGGTCCTCGAACAGCCTACGATTCTAGGACCATTGTGGCCGAGGTGGGCCAGCGTGTTGTCAAGGAGTCCCTGTACGGTAGGCAACCCGGGCTGGTACTGCCATCCGTGCAGATCGGTACCGACAAACGCGATGTCCAAGCGAAGCCTGGCGTATCGCTTATTTAAAACCGTGCCTTTCATTAATCACGTGGAGCCGGGATAGAGGACGCCGGTCGGGCCTTCACACGGAACCGGTTTCGAAGAGATCCCTGATTACCTTCATCAGGTTCGAGGACTGTATCGGTTTGCTGATGTAAGCGTTTGCCCCCAGCGCCAGACCGCGCTCACGGTCCTCCTGGGCGCCTTCCGTCGTTATGATAATAATTGGAATATCCCTGGTTCTTGGATTCTGGCGAATAAGCGATACCAGCTTGAGCCCGTCCATGACCGGCATGTTGATATCCGTAAGCACCATGTCGACCCGTTCGGTCTGGAGCTTTTTGAGGGCATCGACCCCGTCCACCGCCTCTATAATCCTGCAACCCTTGAAGCGTTTCAGGGAAAAGGAGATGAGCTGTCGCATCGTGGGGGAATCTTCAACGACGAGGAATTTCAATCCTTCCATCTCGCTCTCCACTTAGTCGGCTTCCACTGCAGGAGCGGTCAGCAGGTCAAGGAAGCCCTGTATAGTAGTGAGTTTGCGCTCAGATTGGGAGTACAACTTGCTCGAGAAGATGGCCGTGGCCGCGTGGGCGGCAAGCAGTGAGAAGAGTTCGTAATCAACCGCGGTAAAGGCGTCTTTCTGCACGAGTAGCTTGTAGATGTTGATGACTCCTATCACGTTCTCTTTGATCTTAAGCGGAATTGAGGCGATCGGATGGCTGGTGTCCACCTTGTAACCGGGCTCGGCCTGGTTGATGTAGTAGGGCTCGCCCGTCTTGGCTACCCCGCCGATGATGCCCTTTCCAATCGAAAACGACAGAAATTTCTTTTCGTCGTCGAACCCCTCGCTGGCGATGACGCCGAGTTCGTTCGTCTTTTCATCCAGAAGCATTATTGAGAAGGTCTCGGCACCGATAAGGTTTATGATGATTTCGGTTACGATATTGACGACTTCCTGAAAGTCGAGCGTCGAATGGAGCTGGTAAGAAGCTACGTATAGGTTTGCGAGGTTGTTGTTTTGCTCCTCAACATCAACGTACCTCTGGGCAAAGTCCTTGTTTTCCTCCTCAACCTTCTGGAAGAGGGCCTGAAGTTCTTTCTTTTCTCTTTCGAGCTCTTCCACTTTTCTTCGCAGGGCTTCTATTTCGAGCGAGAGCCCCTTTTTGCCGGTCTCCTGCGCCTGTTTGGAGGCGGCCGCGAAGCGAAGACGTTCGTTCTCTTTCAGGAGGTCCTGGATGAAGTCCTTCTGCTTGGTGAGCATTTGAAGGAATTCCTGACTTTTTTTAAAGATATCGCTGTGGTTTTCACTCATCTTTAATAAACTCCAGTTTGTTTTCTAGCACAGTCCAATCTTAAATGCAAATCCATAACGGCAGAAGGTTTCATCCCTTAAGCACCGCGTGGAGGTTGATGAGTCTGATGATGCCACGAATGTCCTCAACGCGATCCGCCGCCCCTGCCTTGATGACCGCCCTGGGCATTCCGAAAATGACTGCAGACTCCCTGGATTCTGCGAGGATTATCGCCCCCGCCTTATGCAGAGCCATGGCGCCTTCAGCCCCGTCGTTGCCCATTCCCGTGAGAACGGCGGCAAGACAGTTTGAGCCGCACGAATCGACCATGCTGTTAAGCAGAATGTCTGCGCTTGGAGCGAACCGGTCTCCCATCGCCTTGTCGCTCACCGTCAATGTCCTCTGCTTTCCGCCTCCCGAAATTCTGAGTTGTTTGCCTCCCGGCGCGACGTAGGTCATACCGGTAGTGAGCCGTTCACCGTCCTCGGCCTCCTTGACGGGCCGTCCCGACAGAGTGGCAAGTCTTTCCGCGAAGAGGCGGGTGAAGACCGGCGGCATGTGCTGGCAGATTACAACCGGGGAAATGATGTTTCCGTAGAGACCCATCAGAATGCTCTGCACGGCCGGGGGACCCCCGGTGGATGCAGCCAGGGCTATGACCTCGGCAGTCCGGTCGCCCATCGCCAGAGGAAGCAGGTCGGGAGGCGGTTCCGGAGGTTTTTCGTTCGTACGCTCCTGGAGACGCTTAAACCTTAGCGACGGGACGGACAGAATTTTAGCCAGGAGTTCGTTCTTCATCTCCTTCAGTTTCGGGGAGGCCGCCTTCGAAGGTTTGACGACAAAGTCGACCGCCCCGAAATCAAGCGCCTTGAATACGGAGCGGTCCGATTCCCTGGCAGAAACGACTATGACGGGCACCGGTTGATTGGCCATAATCCACCGCAGTGCGGTGAACCCGTCCATTCTCGGCATTTCCAGATCGAGCGTGACTACGTCGGGCTTGTATTTAAGTATTTTGCCTATGGCGTCTTCGCCGTCGAAGGCCGTTCCGATTACTTCAATTCCCTCCCGGCTTTCCAGCATCTCGGAGATGACTTTGCGATTGAATGACGAATCGTCAACGACTAGTACGCGAACGGGTTTCATGGTTCCGCCTTCAAATATACGAGGTCGTTTGGAAGGTGAACGAGTTGGAACTTCTCGGTCACCGAGATCAGGCTTTCAGAGTGACCGAGAAGAAGAAACCCTCCGGGTTGCATCGTATCCCAGAAACGCTCGATAACCTTGACCTTGGCCTCCATGTCGAAGTAGATAATCACGTTTCGGCAAAAGATTATGTCGAATGGGGAAAGCGTCCTGTATCGATCGTGATCGTAAAGGTTGAACCACGAGAAGGAGACCCGCCGTCTGATGTTTTCCTTGAGAAGATAGCGCCCGGGATTCTCCTCGGTGAACCACCTTTTCTTGAAATCTTCATCGACCATCCTGAAAGCGTTCTCACCGAAAATGCCGGTCCTGGCCCTCGCGATGACGCGCCTGCTGATGTCGGTCGCTTTTATCTCGAAGTCACTTCTGGAGTAAGCCCCCATTTCCTCCAACAGTATCGTTATGGAGAAAGGTTCCTCACCCGTTGAGCAACCGGCGCTCCATATACGTATCGGTTTCCCCTTTTTCTCCTCAATCAGGCGGGGGACGATGTCCTTTTTGAAGCAGGTGAGCTGGCGTTCCTCACGCATGAAGTAGGTTTCGTTCGTCGTCAGGAGGTCCACCAGGTTTTCGAGTTCCTTGTCACGCTCCGCGTCGTAAAGGAGGTAATGCAAATAATCGTTAGGAGTGAGACCTCCCAGCGAATCCAGCCTGTTCTGCAACCGCTTTTCGAAAAAGAATTTCGAGTTCTCGCTAAAGTGGAGACCCGTCGATTTGTTGATGACCTCGCAGAAACGCCTGAAAAGCTCTTCGTTGAGCAGTTCCTTCTCGTTCCCGCCGAGTGAATCCCAAATGCTCATGATTTAGCGGCTCTCCAGTTGTTTCAGAATGTCGATAAGTATCAGCTTCGTCTGAAAATCAACCGACTGGGCTTCGTTCTCTATGAGGGGGATGGAGCCCTTTCCAAGAGAGAGGAAGAAGGAGTAAGCCTGGTCTTGCAATTCCGGATCGGAGAGGTAATTGAGCATTCTCGGCACCGCCTCAGTCGCTTTCAGAGCCACCAGGGCCTCTACTATGCTCTGCTTTACAACGGTGTTCGTTTCCCGCTCGAGTTCACGCAGGAGTATCGGAAGAACTCCATGATCGCCAGAAGAACCGAGCAGTTCGATGGCCGCCGCTCGGAGTTCCCAGTTTCTGTCTCTGAGGGCGTTTTCAATAACCTTCGAGGCCTCCGGCCGTCCGGCGTGGGCTATTGCCGCCAGGGACGCACTGCGGATTTCAGTAGGATTCTCCTCGTTTTCGGCCATCGCCAGGACCTTGGAATAGAGAACCCCGCAACCCACCTGCGCCAACCCTTTCAGAGCGCCAAGCCGGACGGGAAGTTCGTCTTCTTCCAGTATTTCCATTAGAGCCGCGGCCACCTCCTCCGCGGTACTCTGAGCCAGGAAAAAAGCGGTTTCCGCTCTAACCCAGGTGTCGACGTCGGAGAGGGACGCCATCAGGGTTTCCGGCTGACGAACGAGCAGCTCCCTGCCAAGGACGGAAATCGCTGCCCTGCGCACCTTCGGATTCTTGTCCCCCAGCATCGGCAAAAGTTTATCGAAGGCATCCGGGCCGCCGCAGTCAGCTACCAGTCGAATGACGGTCCCTCGAACCTCGGGGGAAGAATCTCTCAATCCAGGCAGGAGTTTAGTAACTTCACCACCGAGGGCCTGGGCCAGCAGGGTGTATCCGGCTCTCCTGACGCCGGCCTGCTCCTCCAGAATCATCTCCTCAGCATAGGCAACCATCTTCCCGCCAAGAGCCGGAGTCTTCCCGGACAGCTTGGCCACCGCGCGGAGAGCTGTTTCGTGGAAGAGGTCGTCGTCCTCTCTCAGAATGGAAATCAGTTCTTTGAGACAGCGGGGATCGGCGACTTCGCCCAGGGCCGCTATGGCTTCCATTCGTACCTGGATATCTTCTTCTTTCGCCTGGTTCAGCAGGGGCACGACCGAATCTTCTCCGCCGGTTACTCCCAGGAGCCTTATTAGAACCATTTTCTGTTCCGTATCGGTGGATTCATTCAGGCGCCTCACGATAGCTTCGCTCGCCGGTTTCCCGAAGGCCACTACCGCTTCCAGGGCGTCTCTCTGGAGGTAGGGATTTTCCATATCGTTCAGCACGCTGTCCAGCAGGCTGAGGTCACCCAGAAAACCTGAAACAACTATGAGGCCCCTTCGCACTTCCAGTTTTGCGTCTGTCCACAATTCTTCCAGCCGGGAAAGAAGTTCCATAGGGAAGTTTGCCCTGACGATTTTCCCCATCTCGGAACGGTGCTTGGACAGCAGCACCTCAGGAATGTTCGCGTGGTACATCCGTCCGATGGCTTCGAAGATATCGGTGAGCGGCGCGTCCGGCTCAGAAGCAACCTGAAGGAGAAAAGGCAGGGCCTCAAGGCTCGACAGGTGGCCGAAGGCTTTCAGGACGGCCTTCCTGAATCTCGGCATGTGATACAGCTCGGAGAGCTTATCAATCGCTACCGGGCCTCCTATATTGCTCAGCGCTTCGATCAGGTGAAACCAAAGCCAATCGTCCTGCCTGTGGAAGACATCCAGCAAAATGGGAAGGTTACCGGTATCTTTAAGTTCTCCCAGGCTGGTAATCGCACAGGAAACAATATTTTTGTTTTCATGGCCCAGGTAGTAAATGAGGTGGGGAGCTGAGGCTTTGCTGGGCAACTTCCCAAGAAGTTCAATCAACGAGAGTTTCACGTCGAGGTCTTCTTCAACGAGGTTGTCATAGATGTACGGAAGGATGGATGGTCCCAGCTTCGTCAGCGTTTCGACTCCGGAATTTCTTCTGCCCGCATTTTCAGGATCCTTGAGGGCCTCGAAGAGAACCGGTAGACTTTTGTGCATAGGGAGGAAGAGCATGGACTCAACCGCCGCCTTGCGAACCCGCCAGTTATTATCTCCCAGGAGCTTTTCGAGAAGGGGGAGAGCCTCTTCTGCCGGAACTTCCCCCAGAGCCAGAGCGGCTTTTCGTCTTGCCTCCACGTCATCGGCCGTGGCCAGTTTCTCCAGCGCCTTGTCCATAGTGACCTCCGCCTTCAGCGTCGCCCCAGGTACTGTTTAACCACGTCCTTAAGGACTCCGCCGGCTCCGGGTATGCTGTCATTCAGGAAACGCTCTGCCTCAGCGGCTTCCTGTGAGAACACGCGATAGAAATCCCTGGAGTCGTTGACCTTGGACAGCTTTTCCTGGCTGTAAACCAGCATGTCGGCGAAAACGCTCCTGGCAAGGCGCAGAGCGTCCATATCGACCCCGGAGTCGTTACCGTTTGTTTGAAGCGGGGTGTTCAGGTGATACTCCAGCTTTCGGAGAATCGCCTGATCCAGAGATCCTTCGTCGAGGTAATCATCGGCGCCGTAAAGCGTTTCCGGTCGTCTTCGATAGCGTTTTCTGTTGTGGATTGCTCCCAGGAGAATGATGAACGGTGGCTCCTTGAGCTCCCCTCGCAACCGTTCGATCAGCTCGAACCCCATGAGACCCGGCAAGTAGGCGTTAACGAGCAACATTTTACAATCCCGGTCCAGCACCGTTTTATGGGCTTTGATTCCGTCCTCGACAACGACGAGGTTGAACCCCTGCCGCTGCAGAAGCTCGATCATCTGGTTCCTGAAGGTTCTCTGGATATCCGCGATGATGATGGTTTGCCCGTTTCGGTTTCCCCGCACTTCGTGGCTGTCGGTTTTGGAAGGTTTGATGAGAAATTCAGCTCCGCATCCGCGACAGCGTACCCTGAGGATGTTGGTATGTCCCTCGGGCATCGAATATCGTTTAAGGCAGTGAGGGCAGTGAATGTTCACTCTTGGCGCCTCCGGTCAGGTTGAAAAGGCAAGGAACAACGGCAGGTTCAAGAAAGCAACGGCTTTTCCATCGTGGTGAAACAGCCCCTCAACAAAATCCTGCGCGACGGGTTTGAACCCTTCCGGGGCCGGCTCCAGCACCTTGATGTTCACGAGTACCAGACGCTCTATGGCATCCACCAGGAGTCCGTAGTGATCGGTTCCAACGTCGAGAATTATCAGTTTTCGGCCTTCTTTTGCCCGGGCTTCCTTCAATCCCAACCGGCCTGCCACGTCGACGACCGTCACGATTCTTCCCCTCAGGGAGATGATACCCTTTAGGAACGGGGGCGCGCTGGGAACCGGTGTCGCCGCTCGCTCTTCGATTATCTGGGCTACGTCGTGGATAGGAATGGCGTACTTCTGTCTATCCAGGCGGAATATAAGCAACTTCTCGGCTTGTTCATCGGCAGCAGCGAGTGTGGTCTCAGCGCTTTCAACCGCGGCCGCCTCCGCGACCGGGGAGGATGAACCAGCAATAGCGGCGAGTTCCTCCGGAAGAATGTCGGCCTGTTCGAGAGACTCGAAGTCCTGTTCTTCCGCCTTCTCGGGAACCGGCGGCATGGGTTCCCTTTCCTTCGGCTCAGCGGGGGTTTTCTTTGTCGCGGCCGGCGGAGCCTCGCGCCCGCCGGTCTTTGCGACTTTTGTGCCGCTTTTCTTTGCCTTCTTGCGGATCTTTGCAAGGTCCAAATGGCGCCTCCCCTGATAAGATTATAGGAGATAAGGACCGCAACTGCAACGTGGCTTCCTGTACCCAGACAAAACAGGCCACGCCAGGGGCCTTGCGCTTCGTCCGGGCTATGCCCTACGGATAGGCAGATCCGTCCAAAACCCTTGCAGAATCCAGGTCATTGTCCCGCTAGAGAGTTATTTTGGACAGCAGTGACCATAGCCTTATGCTTCCCGCTCACTTGCGCCTCGCCCCGCACCTAATCGTCCTGCGGCAATAGCAGAGAAAAGAGTGCGTGCCGTCCCGTTTCCTGCCTCATTCGAAGGTGAAAGACGGAACCTGCTCCGGTGCGTTGACCGCCATCCTCTCAGAAGATATAGTAGGTGGTGTCCATTCGGGAATCCGGGTGGAACGGCGGAAATTTCCGGGTGAGAGCCGGCAAGAAACGGGCGACTAGCGCGGAGTCGCCCGGGGAAACCACGTGACCGCGGGGAAGCAGATAACCGAGGAGGTTGCTAAATGGCCACTTTCGACAACGTCGTACCGCCTGAAACCGGTACACCCATCACGATGCAGAACGGGGAGCTGGTTGTTCCTGATGATCCTATTCTCCCTTTCATTGAAGGCGACGGAACCGGTCCCGATATCTGGCGGGCCGCTCAAAAGGTTATGGACGCGGCGATTGAGATTGCCTACGGTGGAAAGAAAAAAATCTCCTGGTTCGAGGTTTATGCCGGTGAAAAAGCGTTCAAGAAATACGGCGAGTGGCTTCCTCAAGATACGATGGATGTATTCAAAACCTATCTGGTGGGAATCAAAGGGCCTCTCACCACTCCCATAGGCGGCGGTATCCGTTCCCTGAACGTTGCTCTCAGGCAGGGGCTGGACCTCTACGTCTGCCTCAGGCCGGTCCGCTACTTCAGGGGGGTGCCGAGCCCCGTCCGCAAACCCGAGGACGTGGACATGGTGATCTTCCGGGAAAACACCGAGGACATTTACGCTGGGATCGAATGGAAAGCTTTCAGCCCTGACAATCAGAAGGTTCTCGATTTTCTCCTCAAGGACATGGGCGTTAATAAAATACGCTTTCCTGAATCGACAGCCATCGGCATCAAACCCGTTTCTGAAGAGGGAAGCAAACGCTTGAACCGCGCTGCGATCCAGTACGCGCTCCGCTACGGCCGCAAGAGCGTAAACTTCACACACAAGGGCAACATCATGAAGTTCACGGAGGGCGCCTTCAAAGACTGGGGCTATCAGGTGGCGGTCCAGGAGTTCAGAGACCAGGTCATTACGCAGAGGGAGTCCTGGATTCTTGGCAATAAGGAAGCCCAGCCGGATCTTACCGCCGAAGAAAACGCCCGCATGATAGAGCCGGGTCTCGACAACCTTGCCCCCGACAAGAAGGCCGCGATAGTAAGTGAAGTTGAAGATACTCTCAAGCTGATGCCGACCCACGGCAACGGCAAGTGGAAAGACAAGTTGCTTATCAGGGACACCATCGCCGACATAACCCTTCAGCAGGTTCTGACGAGGGCCAGGGAGTTCGACGTCATCGCAACGTTGAACCTGAACGGCGATTACCTGTCAGACGCGCTCGCCGCACAGGTAGGCGGCTTAGGCATCGCTCCGGGCGGCAATATCAACTACGAAAGCGGCCACGCTATTTTCGAAGCGACCCACGGGACCGCCCCGAAGTACGCCAACCTCGACAAGGTGAATCCCGGCTCCTTAATTCTATCCGGTTGCATGATGTTCCAGTACATGGGATGGGACGAGGCCTCCGATTTAATTGAGCAAGCCATCGAGAAGTGCATTCTCGACAGGACGGTTACATACGACTTCGCACGTCTGATGAGAGCGGAGGGCATCGAAGACGTCCAGGAGCTCAAGTGCTCCCAGTACGGCGACGCCATCATCGAGAACATGAGAAAGGCGTGAATCTACTAAAGAAAACCGGGATGGGGATTGCCTTCCTGTTGCTTTCCCTGTCCCTGTCCGCCTACGGTCCTAATACAATTAAGCGTTTAACCAGCGCGGTGAAGAGCCTCGCCTCTCCGGCGCTGAGGGCGATGCTGGAGGTCTACCCCGAGTCTCTCGACGGGGGTATACAATCGGCTCTCAAGGAGTTCAGCGGCGCTCCGGCCGAGGCGGTGAAAGCGGCCGTGGCCGCGGAGGTGGGGAGCGTCGCCCGTCTGCCGAAGGAGAAGGCTCCGCTTGATTCCATCGTTTTCCACTTCGGCAGGGTGGCCGGTCTGGCCTGGGTCGCGAATGATCCGCTCCTCTTCGGTGGTGACGCGAGAAGCCGGGAGATTCGGCCCGATTTTGAAAATTACGTCGAACGCAAACTCAATAGAATGATGCTGGCCTTTGACGGTTACGACCGCCCTCCGCTCGACGATTCGGTTGAAAGCTACATCGCCTGGAGAATAGCCGGAGGCGCCCGGTACAGGAAAGCGCTTTTTTTCTGTTACTTCAAGGGGGGAAGGCGGATGTCCTCGAAGACCTTCGACGACCGCTCCAACGCCTTCGGAGTAGCCCAGGTGGTGCTCTCTCACGGCATTTCGGACGCCGCTAAACTCTGGTTCGCAATGTGGCGCTCAATGGACGGCGACGTGTCGGGCACTCCCTACTACCGCCCAGTGAAGAGTCCGAAAGCGGAGCAGAAGAACGCAACAGCGGTACCCAGGGAGGGGATTTCATGAAAACGACAGCGCTCCACAGAGCCGTTATCTCCGTGTCCGATAAGAGGGGAATTGAAGACTTCGCGCGTTTTCTCGCCGAAAGGGGGGTTGAGCTCCTCTCCACCGGCGGCACCTTCAAGGCGCTGGAGAAGGCAGGAGTCAAAGCCCTCGAGATCTCGGAATACACCGATTCAAAGGAGGTAATGGGGGGACGCGTGAAGACGCTTCATCCCAGGGTACACGGAGGCATCCTCGCTAAGAGAAACGAAGAACACCTGGCCGACCTGGAAAGCCTCGGAGGCCTTACCATTGACCTGGTGGTCGTGAATCTCTATCCATTTGAAAGGGTCACCGCTTCGCCCGGATGCGCTATACCGGACGCCGTTGAGAATATCGACATCGGCGGACCGTCAATGGTCAGGTCGGCGGCTAAGAACTTCGAGGCCGTGACGGTTGTCGTTTCCCCCGGAGACTACGCACCACTGATGAAGGAGATAGAGACCGAAGGAGGAGTAACTCCCGAAACGAGATTCCGGCTGGCAAAGAAAGCCTTCAGGCGCACGGCGGAGTACGACGCCGCCATCTCGCGTTATTTCTCAAGGATCACGGTTCGCTCGGGCGACCTGGTCAGAAACGGCGGCACCTTCCCCGAGTTTCTGCCGCTCTTCTTCCGCAAGAAGCAAGACCTGAGGTACGGTGAGAACCCCCAGCAGGAAGCGGCTTTCTACGGCGAGGACGACCGTTTTCTCTCCGCCCTCGTCCAGCACCACGGAAAGGAGCTGTCCTTTAACAACATAATGGACCTGAACGCCGCGTGGTCGATCGTCTGCGAACTGCCGGAGCCCGGATGCGCCGTGATAAAGCACACCAACCCCTGCGGCGCCGGACTCGGAACTTCCGCCCTTGAAGCCTTCGAGAGGGCCCGGGTCACCGATCCCCTCTCCTCCTTCGGAGGCATCGTAACCTTCAACGTTCCCTGTGACGCTGCTGCGGCCGAAGCGATGAAAGGGATTTTCCTCGAAATCGTGGCCGCGCCCTCCTTTGACGACGAAGCGCTGGAAATATTAAAAAAGAAGAAAAACCTGCGCATCGTGACGCTGAGGGAAAGGGACGCCTTTCCCGGCTGGGACTTCAGACGGGTGGCCGGAGGCCTCCTTGTCCAGACGCAGGACCTGCCGGGTAGGGACGAAAAGAGAGAAATCGTAACGAGGCGCAAGCCGACCGACGAGGAAACCAACGCGATGGAACTCGCATGGACCGTGTGCAAACACGTGAAGAGCAACGCCATCGTGATCGGGGACTCCACCGGAACCGTCGGGGTCGGCGCAGGCCAGATGAGCAGGGTTGACTCGGTCAAGATCGCCAGAATGAAGGCCTATCGTGATACGGCCGGTTGCGTCGCCGCGTCGGACGCCTTCTTTCCCTTTCCCGACGGAATCGAAGAACTCGCCGCGGCGGGAGTTACCGCCGTCATTCAGCCTGGCGGCAGCATAAGGGACAAAGTCGTGATCGAAGCGGCGGACAAGGCGGGGATGGTTATGGTATTCTCAGGGACGAGGCACTTCAAACATGGCTAAGAAATTTGCTTTGCTTCTCTTCTTTTTGACCTTCTTTACCCGGCTTCCAGCCCGGGATAAAGACGCTGTTCGCTTTCCGGAACACAGGGAGGAAATCAAAGCGCTCCTCTCAAAGGTCAGCGATGCTCAGGAAGCGCTCAAGACGCTTCGCGTCAAGTTCGTTCAGACCAACCGCTTCAAGATGCTAAACAAGCCTCAGGTCCTGAAGGGCACGATGACGATAGAGAAACCCGATACCGTTCTTTACAAATACGATTCCCCTTCCCGGCTGTACTTCCTCGTTAAGGACGGAAATCTCCTGATTTACGATCCATCGGAAAAGAAGGTGGTCATCCAGGACATCAGAAGGCACCAGAGCAGGATAATCCGTTACCTCGGAGTCACGAGACCCTTCGATGAGCTTGCCGAATCATTCGACGTCAAGTGGCTCTCGAAGGAGAAGGACCTCGTTCACCTTGAGCTCTATCCCAAGAAGTTTCGCCTCAAGCGAAAGATAGCGGTAATGCACTTCTGGATCAACGAAAAGACCTTGATGCTCAAAGCCTTCGAAATCGTTCAGAAGGACGGCGATTCGACCCGATTCGAGTTCCTGGACTGGGACAGGAATCCCAGGCTCCCCAAGGATGCTTTCAAGGTCGACATACCGGAGGGGATAAAAGTCCAGCGCCACCTCTGGGGCCTCGGGGAGACGTTGAAGCATTAGAACCACTTCTCAGTTCCAAAACGTACTCGCCCCGCTGTGAGGTGAAGGAGCCTTGACAGACGAGATAGTTAAGTTCATACGCAAGTTGATGGAGTCTCTTTTCGTTCTGCTCGACGGGCACCCCGCCTGGGAGTCGATTAGGAACGCCTTCGGGTCTGGGAGCGGCAGCGGAAGCGAGTTCGCCCCTTCACTTCTCTTCTTCGGAATATCTTTTCTACT
>Ga0114934_10001669_pt1 | contig 14460 bp, 13 predicted proteins | sample 4SBtaG_2_FD_99695 | JGI IMG/M metagenome (GOLD analysis project Ga0114934, IMG submission 99695) | Deep subsurface microbial communities from Kolumbo volcano to uncover new lineages of life (NeLLi) - 4SBTROV10_white metaG | ecosystem: Environmental > Aquatic > Marine > Volcanic ... | reverse complement strand
GATGGTGTGGCGGAGCGGCACGGACGCAGGGCGGACCGGGGCAATAATGGTTGTCGCGTAGGCGAGTCGATTTTGGAGACAGGGACGTCCCAAAATCTTTCACGAGGTAGCGACTCGCTTATAACTATCAATGAGTTATGTTATTTTTCATGGTTGGGAATCGAAAGATAGGTTAGCACAATCCAATCTTGGTCTTTAGGAATTGTTTGACGTATCCGTCTGCAATCGTTGGATGACTAACGACCAAGCGAAGTGAGATATTAAATAATTTTTTGAGTCGTCCACAAATCTATGGGCATGCGTTCTTTCTGAAAAAATTTGAAATTCCGGCACGAAAAAATCTAAAAAATGCACTATCTTTGCAGTAAGTTTGGGTGAGTTGATTCTTCTTTTATTACGAGTTATTGCTTTTTAAGTTAACAAAACGTAATAAATGACGACTTGAACTTTTTGCGTAAATGAATTATAAGTCGTCATTAATGTAGAAGTATATCTTATTTAAATTATATATCGCCATTAATGACGACTATGAAAATATCCGAATTCCTCACAGATGATGTGGTTCTTGCCGAAATCGGAGAGCGCATTGCGCGTTGTCGGCTTGATCTTCAATTAACTCAGGCGGCGGTTGCAGAGCAAGCGGGCGTCTCTAAGCGAACACTGGAAAGAATTGAGGCCGGAGCTTCGGCACAAATGTCGAGCATAATTCGAATACTGCGCGCATTGAACCTGCTGCTGGGTCTGGATCGTATGATCCCCGAACCCCGATCCAGACCAATGGATTTGTTAAAGCGAAAAGGAAAGGTTCGGCGACGAGCGTCGTCTCAGCGTCATTCGGATCTATCCGATGTGCCTTGGTCTTGGGATGACGAACCATGAGTAGTGTTGCCGAAGTCAGGCTCTGGGGTCGTACCATTGGTGCGGTCTCTTTGGGCGAAGACGATACGACTACCGCTTTCGAATACGATGCGAAATTTACCGCAAGTGGCATCGAGATCTCGCCCATTACAATGCCGCTTTCCAAACGTATCTATAGCTTCCCTGATTTAAACAATAAAACTTTTTACGGGCTGCCCGGTTTATTAGCCGATTCACTCCCGGACAAATTCGGTCATCTAATGATTGATGCTTGGTTAGCAACACAGGGCCGCGAGCCAAATACTTTCAATGCTGTCGAACGCCTTTGTTATATCGGTAAGAGGGGTATGGGTGCTTTGGAGTTTGAACCCGCGATTGGATCCAAAACCGAGCCGACGAAGTCAATACAAATCGACAAGTTGGTTGACCTTGCATCGGAAGTACTGAGTCATCGCAATGAGCTCCAGGCTTCATTTGCTGATCAACGCAAAGAGCAAGCACTGAGAGATATTCTGAAGGTTGGTACCTCGGCCGGTGGTGCTCGGGCCAAGGCGTTGATTGCCTGGAACCCAGCGACAAACGAAGTCCGTTCCGGACAAATTCAAGCACCCGCAGACTTTGAATATTGGCTACTTAAATTTGACGGTGTTAAAGGGAATAAAGACAAGGAACTTGAAGACCCTCTAGGATACGGCGCTATTGAATATGCCTATTACATCATGGCAAGGGACTGTGGTATTGAATTCAGCGAATGCCAATTATTCGAAGAAAATGGCAGAAGGCATTTTATGACCCGACGATTTGATCGTCTGGAGAACGGCGAAAAACTCCATATGCAATCGCTTTGCGCTCTGGCGCATTATGATTTCAACAGAGCGGGCGCCTATTCCTATGAACACGCGCAGTTGGTTATTCGGCGATTGGGTTTGGCAATGAGCGTGATTGAAGAACAGTTCCGTCGCATGACGTTCAATATTATCGCACGAAACCAGGATGACCATGTCAAGAATATTGCCTTCTTGATGGATAAATCCGGGAATTGGTCGCTTTCACCTGCATATGATATGACCTACAGTTTTAATCCCTCCGGTGCATGGACATCCAGCCACCAGATGACTATGAACGGTAAGCGAGAGTATTACACTCTGGATGATTTCAAAACCTGCGCAAAGACCGCTTCGATGAAACGCGGACGCGCGCAAGCAATCGTTGGAGAAGTACGGGACGTGGTATCCCGATGGCGTGATTACGCCGATGAAGCCAAGGTGCCGACATTGTGGCGGGATAAGATTCAGGGAACACTACTGTTGGAATTAGGGCAGTAAGATTGCGAGACTTGGATGGGGTATTGCAGAAGAACCCCCAAAAGTGAGGAATCCGAGATTAGACTGTCCAGAACGCCTGCCTCCGGTGTACTGAGGGTATTGGAGAAATCCGTCTTCTTGAAAGACATTTCTCTGTCTTTTCTAAGTTTTTACAATAGCGCCATCCGCGCTACGGTATTACTGGCAGGTATTATCAGTTAGTATCAAAACCACCATGCCCCGCGCAACAAAACCTAAATTACACGCCGTTTCAACCAATCTAATCATGGGGTTTCTGGGCGTCGGGAAAACCACCGCCATTTTAAATCTGCTGGAAAACAAACCACGCAATGAGAAATGGGCGATTTTGGTCAATGAATTCGGATCCGTAGGAATTGACGGTGCAATTTATTCAACAAAAGGCGCAATCGTTAAAGAAGTTCCGGGGGGATGCATGTGTTGTGCAGTCGGCCTGCCGATGCAGGTTGCAGTAAATCGACTGTTACGGGCGGTAAAACCCGACAGATTGCTGATAGAGCCTTCTGGCTTAGGACATCCACGCCGTATATTGGACACCTTAAGTACTGATCATTTTAAGGATGTCTTGAAAATACAAGCAAGTGTGTGCCTGGTTGATCCTCGCAAGTTCAACGACGTTCGCTATACGAACAACGAAAATTTCGTCGACCAAATTGCTCTATGCGACATATTGGTCGCTAATAAAATGGATCTGGCCGATAGCCAATCAGTGCAGCGCTTTCTTGATTGGGCGGCGGTTAGCCCTACTCCAAAATCGGTAATCGCTCAGTCAACGAACGGAAAAATAAATGCCGACTGGCTGGACATACCCAGAAACCCTCACAGAGAAGCGACCTTTCCTCATGCTCACGTAGATTCGTCAAGCTCCACGGACAAACAGGAAATCAAAGCACACAGTCACGCCACATCTTCTCGCCTGGAAAATTCCGGCGATGGATTCCATAGTTGTGGTTGGGTGTTCCCGAAAAATATAACCTTCGATTTTCGCCAGCTAAGTGACTGGCTTTCTCGCATTTCACCAGAGCGAATGAAAGGAATATTGGCCACAAACAGGGGATGGTTCCTGTTTAATTGCAGTGATGGGTTGATGACAATCACACAGGTCAATAGCAATCAAGACAATCGTGTGGAATTTATCCTTCCAAAAGCTCAGTGGGACGCTATCGAAACAGGTTTAAAATCGTGTATTCAATTATGAAGCATAATTGTTCGCGGGTATTCGGCACAGTCGATTGCACACGCAGGTTTACTGGAAGTCGAAATCACCGAGGATGTGGAAACGCAGGCGCAGCGGGAATTCCTGCAACAACACAACTGCGATTATGCACAAGGTTATTACTTCAGTAAACCGTTATCGGTTACAGAGCTTGAAGACTATCTGGATCGCCATTTCAATCTCAACCTGGCCAGCCATGAATAAGCGCCCAGCCATTCCTGTGGTCGATGATACACTGGCGAACCTCAAGGCTATGCGAGTCGCGTTGTTGTAGAGTCATGATATACTCAACTCTTATCAATAACTTCCCTTGATTCAGTCTCCGCTACATCTGATGAAAACATTTTCTAATGTAGAATTAGAACGCTTACTTGCAGACCTGGAATCAGATCTTACAGAGCGCAAGCAATCATTTAAGGGAGATACCCACAAAAAAGCCAGGCAGGCTGTCTGTGCCTTTGCTAATGACCTGCCTAACCGTCAGCATCCGGGTGTACTATTCATCGGCGCTAATGATAATGGAACGCCGTCCAACGAACCCATTACCGATAATCTGCTGCGTAGTCTTGCTTACATGAAAACCGATGGCAATATCTTGCCATTACCTGTTCTTACCGTTGAAAAACGCACTTTAAACAAGGTTGAAATGGCTGTGGTCACTGTTCAGCCTTCGGATATACCACCGGTAAAGTACAGTGGACGTATATGGATTAGAACCGGGCCTCGCAGGGCAATTGCGAACGAACAGGAAGAGCGCATTCTTATCGAGAAAAGAAGATTTAAAAATATTCCCTTCGATATTTATCCTATTCCAACCGCAAATATTTCAGATCTGTCCCGCCTTATTTTTGAAAACGAATTTTTACCTGCTGCCTTTGCTCCCGATATTCTGGATACGAATGACCGTTCTTACGAGGAACGACTAGCGTCCTGCAAAATGGTTGTATCACCCGAGGATCCAACGCCCACAATACTTGGATTGTTAGCGATCGGGAAAAATCCACAAGACTTTTTGCCGGGCGCCTATATACAGTTTCTGAGAATCGACGGAACGGAGTTATCCGATCTTGTCACAGACGAGGAAAATATTAGCGGCGCCATTGCAGAAATGCTTAGACGAGCCGAAGAAAAACTCACCGCTCATAATCGTTCAGAGATTGATATTGTTTCCCAGCCAACACATGCACATCACTTGGCTTACCCCTCTGTGGCACTTCAGCAGATTCTCTACAATGCTGTCCTTCATCGTACTTACGAAAGCACCAATGCGCCCGTTCGGATATATTGGTTTAATGATCGAATAGAAATTACCAGTCCGGGTGGACCCTTTGGAAATGTGACAAACGAAAACATTGGACAACCCGGCATTACCGACTATAGAAACCCTAATATCGCCGATGTATTAAAAACTTTTGGATATATTCAGGCCTTTGGTCGTGGTATAGCAATCGCCAGAAAAGCACTCGAAGAAAACGGCAATCCGGATCTTACGTTTGAAGCCAACCAGAGCACAGTACTTTGCGTATTGAGAAAAATGTCATGAGTGTACCTATACTGACATTTTTCAACAATAAAGGGGGAGTCGGTAAAACTTCACTCATTTACCATCTAGCCTGGACTTTCGCTAGTTCGGGTAAGCGTGTTGTTGCGGTTGATCTGGATCCGCAGTCAAATCTAACATCGGCATTTCTCGATGAGGAAAGAATTGAGCAAATATGGAATGAGCAAACAACAGGTTCAACCATTTATCATTGCGTAAAGCCATTGATGAGCGTGGGGGATATAGTCGAACCTGTACTACAAAAAATTGAAAAAGACTTATACCTCATACCCGGTACCGTCGAATTATCAGGATAAGAAGATACTATTTCGAATGAATGGCCGAACAGTATGGGCGATAATAATCTGTACCGACCGATGCGCATTCTGAGTTCATTTTGGCAGGTTATGCAGATGGCTGCCAAACAAGTTCAGGCAGAAATTGTTCTAGTGGATATTGGTCCTAATATGGGCGCAATAAACCGCTCAGTCCTCATTGCAACAAATTTTGTGGTTATTCCGCTGGGCGCTGATCTCTTTTCATTACAAGGGCTTAAAAATCTTGGCCCAATTCTGAAAAGTTGGAAAAATCTATGGCAAAAACGATTAGATAATTGGGCCGACAGTATAGAAAAAGATTCCTATCCTGACTTTCAGCTACCCCAGGGAGCAATGTTGCCGATTGGTTACCTTTGTCAACAATATGGCGTCCGGTTAGATCGCCCTGTTAAGGCCTATGACAAATGGGTCAACCGTATTCCGTCCGTTTATCGACAATTTGTATTGCAAGAACAAATCGATCATACAGTAGAGCAGCAGAATGATCCCTATTGCCTGGCAATCATTAAACACTACAGAAGCCTGATTCCTATGGCGCAAGAACATCGTAAACCCATTTTTAATCTTAGTTCTGCGGATGGCGCTATCGGCAGTCATGCCAATGCCGTGCAGGATGCAAAAAAGGATTTTAAAAAGCTCGCAAAAAAAATTGAAATTGAAATGGAACCATAAAAACCATCAAACTGGATACGTTCAAACACAGAGCAAGCAGTCACGTTTTGCTTTGCCAACCCAACCAACGAATCCACCAAACACTTATAGTCGCAGCCCAAAGCATCTCTACGCTAACACCCCAGCTATTGAAGTAACGTGGCGCAGAATGCTATGTCCTAAAAAGCATCAATCTTGACCATAAAACATCAAGGTGATAATGTTCCCCCAGCTTCGGTTCCCCATACGGGGGAAGCAATAGGGAACAGGGTATAGATCCACAGACTTTCTTTAGTCGCTGGAACAAAGCCCTGGCTGACCCGCAACTGTATACGACGAGTATTTATCCGAATTTTTGCCACTGGGAAACCGGGAAGGCCGGATAAACGCATTGACTCGTGAGCCAGGAAACCTGCCGCTGCAAGTATCACCCTTCCGCCGATCGAGGTTTATTAGCGGGACGGAAATCCGTTTTCGGTGATGCGCATAAAGTGCTACATCCGGATTCAATCGTTTCGGCGTCGAGCTTGTTTGTTCATGACTGCCGAAACAATCAAAATCCACCTCGTTTCCAGGATGCCCAGGCACATTATCTGTCGCCGGAAACTGCATGCGTGTTTTCTCGTACATCTTCTGTCGGCGTTTGCAACGTTGAAAATATGAAGATTTGTATGCGTACTCTTTTTAGAAGGCCACCCTTGGCCCTTATGTCCATTCCCAACCATTTTGTTTTCGCCTTATGCGCAGTTTCTTCCTTTTCGCTATCGGCAGCCGAGGAACCAGCAGAAAAGCTTCCGGATATGGTTGTCACCGCAAACCTGGTTCCCACACAGACTACACAGACAGGTAGTGCGGTGACGGTGATCACTGCAGAGGAAATCGAACAGCAACAAACAATTTATGTATCGGATATCCTGCGCACGGTTCCGGGAATCGCTGTCAATCAATCCGGCGGAAGATTCGGTGCTTTCACTCAGGTTCGCATCCGAGGCGCCGAGGGAAACCAAACATTGGTTCGGCTCGATGGAATCGAACTAAATGATCCCAGTGGCGGTTCGGAATATAATTTTGGAAATCTATTGGCTGAAAATATTGAACGAATCGAGATTATTCGCGGCCCACAAAGCGCATTGTACGGAAGTGATGCGATTGGAGGAGTCATTAATATTATTTCCAAAAAGGGCGAAAGCGGACTGAAAGTTAATGCGAAGGTCGAAGGCGGTTCTTTTGGTACTCATCAGGTGGGTGGTGGAATTAGTGGTGGTTGGCAAGAACATTTCGATTTCTCAGCGGGTGCGACAAGCTTTGTATCTGAGGGTACTTCCATTGCAGAGAATTCAATCGAAAAAGACCGTAATACCAATGTAACCGCTTATGGAAACCTGTCTGTTCATCCATTGAAAAACCTTATGCCTTCTCTGCAAACCCTGGAAATCGGTCTCAACGGACGATTGGTTCGGTCAGAGCTGCAAACCGATGGTTTTCAAGGCGGCATTGGAGCCATTGATGCCGATAACGAAAGCAATGTCCATCAAAGCTACGGCCGCATATATTCAAAATTGAATCTGTTCGAGGACACCGATTGGATTCAATGGCAACATCAGCTAAGGGCCACGTACTCGGGAAACAAAAGAGACAGTTTTCAAAAACAACAACTCAGCAGTGAATTTGACGGGTCGAGCAGCAAATATGCCTATCAGACCAACCTACTTGTGGATACGCCTGCGCTGGCGCAAAGTAACCACGCGCTGACTTTTTTACTGGAACATGAACGTGACCAGGTTCGTACATTCAGCGCTTTCAGCAATATCGACCGCAGCATTGATACCACCAGTTATATTGGTGAGTATCGCTTGGGTTTATTCGACCGATTGTTTGTATCCGGCAGTGTGCGTCATGATAATAATGACAAACTGTTTGAAGACGCTACGACCTACCGGGCAACGTTTTCCTATCTAGTAAAGGAAACCGCGACCCGAGCGCATGCGAGCTATGGCACGGGAGTGAAGAATCCGACCATTTTTGAACTTTTTGGCTTCACTCAAAACTTCCAGGGTAACCCTGACCTGCAACCGGAAAAAAGTCATGGATGGGATGCCGGGATTGAACAAAAACTTCTCCATGAGCAGATCACTCTGGACGCGACTTATTTTAACAACCGGATCGAAAGCCTCATTCAAGGCACCGGCAGATCGGCTATTAATTTATCGGGCCGAACCCGGATTGAGGGCGTCGAAATCGCCTTGCAGACCCATATTACCGAAGGACTGGATTTGACAGGTGCTTATACCTGGACTTCGTCGATGGATTCCAACGGCAACCGACTGGTACGCCAACCCGAGCATATAGCCAGCGCTAACTTGAACTACGGCTTCCAACTGTTTGGAAATCGGGGTAATGTAAACTTCGGTGTCAAATACAACGGCAACCAAACTGACTTTGCTTTTGACCCATTTTTCAACCGATCCATTGTCAAATTGGATGACTACACACTGCTGAGCATAGCAGCATCATTTGAAGTCTACAAAGGTGTGGAATTATTCGTACGGGGCGAGAACCTTCTGGATGAGGATTACCAGGAGGTGTTTACTTTCACGACGCCGGGAGTCGCGGTATATGGCGGCTTACGTGCCGCATTGGGCCCTTTTTTTAACTAAAGTATCTTTCAATTGGAGCCTAAATATCCCTCTGTCCTTGCAGGATGTATAAATCTCGAAACACATGCGATGCGCATGTTATTCATTTTTTTGGTTCTTTTTATGACAGAACCGATCTCCGCGAAACCCCAGCACATAGTCTCGATGAACTTGTGTACTGACCAGTTGCTGATGCTGCTGGCCGACCCCGACAAGATTGCTTCGGTGAGTTATCTGGCAGCAAAGCGAGAGGCCTCAATGATGCACAAGCAAGCGATTGGACTTCATCAAAATCACGGGTGGGCGGAAGAAATCCTGTTACTAAACCCTGACTTGGTTCTCGCCGGCTCATTTACCTCCCGCCCCACGGTTTTTTTGCTGAAACGGCTGGGTTTTAATCTGGTCGAAATCCCGGTCGCTGCAAACATCGAAGACATCCGGCGTAATCTGAGAACGGTGGCCGAGGCAATTGACGAAACACAAAGAGGTGAATATTTGATCGATGCTTTTGACCGGCGTCTTACGGTAGTGACTGCGTCAATCACTCAACCGAGACCGGTCGCCACTTATTATCGGCAAAACGGGCTGACGTCCGGGAGTCATACCTTAAGTGGAGCAATCATGGAAGCATCAGGCTTGGTCAACCTTGCCGCACAACAGGGTATTTCCGGAAGCGGCCACTTCGCCCTTGAGAGTCTAATTTCACTGCAGCCAGACATCATCGTCATGCGCCGCAAGCACAACCGAAAGTACTCTGTTGCCAGAGGAACATTCCAGCACCCCGCGTTCAGAACCTTTGCGGGTAATCGATTAGTTGTTCGTATCCCTGATCAGTTGTGGGCCTGCGGCACACCGTTTGTCATAGAAGCCATCGAACACCTGGCCTATACCCGACAACAATGGCGGTCGCATAGAGCATTAGAGGAAAACCGCCGATGACTCTTCGAAGACAGTTATTTCGATGGTTTCCATGCGAACATCCGATCTTGTTTGCCGTGCTGGTTTCCCTGACTCTGCTGACTTTCCTGGGATCACTGCTGGTGGGCCCCTCGACCGTTGGCTGGCAGGAGCTATCCGGTATTCTATCAGGCAATGAATCAGATCCGGCTCATTTGATCCTGCTGGAAATTAGGCTACCTCGGGCCATATTGGGATTAATGATCGGTATCACCCTGGGTCTTGGTGGCGCAGCCTTACAGGGTTTTCTGCGCAATCCTCTTGCCGAACCCGGTTTAATCGGTGTTTCGTCATTTGCATCCTTTGGAGCGGTAATCACAATTTACACTGGACTTTCGGGACTGTTTTCGCTGGCTTTACCATTAGGAGGCATTCTGGGGGCGCTGGTCGCGGTCATTCTAATACAACTGATCGGGGGTAAAAATGGCGGAACCCTGCGCCTTATTCTTACCGGGATAGCGATCTCCAGTTTTGCCTCAGCATTAACATCATTAGCGCTTAACCTTGCACCCAATCCCTTCGCCGCCCTTGAGATCATGTTCTGGTTGATGGGTTCTCTCGCAGACCGCAGTTTCGAGCATGTCTGGCTTTCAGCCCCCTTTATGGTTATCGGATGGAGCCTCCTCCTGGTTTTGGGTAGAACTCTTGATGCGCTGACTCTGGGAGAAGAAACTGCGCAAAGTCTCGGGGTTAACCTTAGCCGGGTTCGCACACAGATGATCGTAGGCGTTGCACTATCCGTCGGTGCGGCAACAGCGGTTTCCGGCAGTATTGGTTTTGTCGGCCTGGTAGTTCCTCATCTTTTACGGCGGTGGGTCTCACATAAACCAAGCACCTTGATTTTCGCCAGTGCATTGGGAGGAGCCTGCCTGACTCTCACCGCAGACATCGCAGTTCGTATTCTTTCACCCGGCCAGGAACTCAGGCTGGGTGTATTAACCGCACTCATTGGAGCACCCTTCTTTTTATCCTTGATCCTGAAGATCAAAAAGGATTTACCATGAAACTTCTGAAAGCCACCGATATTTCAGTCAAATTCGAAAAATCAACGATTTTAAGCGGGATCAATTTCAGCATGGAGTGTGGAGAACTGGTTGGGCTAATGGGCCCAAACGGCGCAGGAAAAACTACCTTGCTGCGCACTCTGTCCGGCGTGTTGCCATCAAATTCAAAAAATATACATTTTCTAGGACAAGGTCTAGCGGAAATCAGTCGAAAGCAATTGGCCCGCAACATGGCTTATTTACCACAGGGGAACCACAGCCACTGGCCTATTTCAGTCGATACTCTGGTGATGTTAGGCCGCTTGCCTCACCGAAGTCCATGGAGAGGCCCGTCTAAGAATGACCATCAAATCGTAGCGCAAGCACTGCGCGTATGCGATATCAGCCAGCTAGCTGATCGTGCTGTGGACACTCTGTCCGGAGGCGAACGAGCCCGAGTGATGTTAGCGCGTGCACTGGCGGTTGAACCCCAGTTGCTGCTGGCCGATGAACCGGTAACCGGGCTGGACCCTGGTCACCAACTGGATATCATGGAGAAATTTGCCCAACTTTCGCATTCGGGAATGGGTATTGTGATCGTGATTCATGATCTGACGCTCGCGGCTCGTTATTGCCACCGATTGCTTCTGCTGAGCGAACACAAGATCATCGCGCAGGGTAAACCGTCCGAAGTACTATCAGCAGAAAATCTTGCTCGCTGTTTTGAAATCCGTGCCCATATCGGATCCACTCAAGGCAGCCCGTTTGTGGTGCCTATAGAGAGATGTCAATTGTCCAATCGAGAACTCTATCATGTCAAACCTTGAAAAAATCAGCGCCGTTCTTCGAAAGCACCTAAACTCACCTGCCAGCAGTTTCAGCATTGGCTCATTCGGCGCCATCGCCGAATTTAACCGCGACCGGGTAGAACAATTAACCATTGACAGATCTGATCAACTCACGATTGCAACGAATCGCGGAGCCATTCGTATCGTACTTGATAAAGATGTACAGCCGCTAGCCTATGAAACCCTGAGTAGCAACCCAGACCGGTGGCAACAGGGTGTCGCTTTCTGCCTGCCGACTGCAGCCGCAACCAGAAGTCGAAGAAATGCAATCACCGAACTGGGACCGGATCGCGATGCCCTGCATAAAGTGGATAGAGAAGCGATCCTCTTTGATATGGGCGTCGCTGCCGCGAATATCGATTTCTGCGTCAGAACCGATGATTTATCACTAATAACACTGCTTCGAGAAGCAGAAGGTCAATCCTATCTGAAACTGGCCAGTACAGTCTGGAATGCGGTGATTCAAACGAGCCCCCCAAGGGTCGTTATATCGAATCTGGGCAGATTCGAAGTGTATCAACCGATAGGCGTTACCAAAACTCCAGAAGGTCCGCATACCCATCTATTGCCAAAGCTTCTGGCGAGCCACAGAACCCATTCAGCCAATATTCCGATACCGAGTCATCTCACCCCCAGCCTGACTATTCACCCACCGAATCCACTGGTCGACCAAAACGGACAGTTTGTACCTTTTAACCTATCCCACTACAAGAATTTCAATGAGATCTTAGACCAGTGGGGATCACCTGATTACATCACAGAAAAAAGAGATCTAATACAAGCCATCTTAAGTGGAACCATTCCTGGTGAATATCCGAAACCAGAAAGACGGATTACTCGTGCAGCGCTGCGAATTACTTTGCGTCAACTACACCAACAAGATAAAGCAAATCCGCATGTCATCAACTGGCGCCAATATTTCAGTGATACGAAATCTATCGAATAATTCAACATCGCAGAAATACTACGCACCTATCCGGACAGGGCGCTTGCAGTGTGGATCGGCTTTATTTAATCGGATTTTCGATCTTGCGGAGTCAGATGGCCTCTACTCGGCAAAATTTATTATTAGGGTGCAAACCCTTGATTATTTGGAATAGGTGAGACCCTTCATGTTAGCTCTGATGAAGCAGCCAAAACAATCAGGCTGACAGCCTTCAAAAAAAAGGTCGAAATATGATTAATCAATATACAAAACCATGATCATTCCAATGCACCCAAACAGGACTCATGGATCGATGAAAATACTCGTTTTGATTCAGCATCCGAAACGCCCTCTGCAGAAAGACCCTCTTCAGTTTTCTGGATTATCTGACGCAGAGTCTGTTCCATTCTGTTACATCGTTCCGCAGAAAAATTGAACTGTCCGTTTTTTATTTTATTTTCGGTTTCCCGGATTCTATTAATAAACTGCTCCATCAAAGATTTAACCAGCGGCAAACATCTATTCAGAATACTATGTAGTACATTATCATCAACAACCAGTATTTCTGTATGCTCGGTCGCTTCTGCAGTAGCTGTTCTGGGTTCCCCGGTAATAATAGCCATTTCTCCCAAAACCTCTCCCGGTTTCATAAGGCTGACGATTTTCTGCTCCTCTCCATCTTGAAGAAAGAGCTTTATTCCTCCGGAATTTATGACATAAGCATGTTTACCCACTTCCCCGGCATTGAAAATAGTTTCACCTTTTTCATAAGTTACACGCTGAAAATTTCTAAGTTCTCGAGCTAACATCGAATCTCACCCATCAGTATTGCGTTTTTATCCAGAGCGACAACGTGTAAATTTTGGATAACCATTAAGGATACTCTCCGAAAATTTAAAGCCTCTTAGTCGCCTATACGTTTAACTTTAGGACAAATACAAAATTTTGGTGGCTATTCTCTTTTTTTTTATTTCGAATCGAAGAAAATTCATCGCCCTGTTTGAATATTCTTGAGACTTTAACAGCATAAATTGCCCTTCTGTTTCTTCTTCGTTCTATACTGTATTCAGCTCTAAATACTAGCAATGACCTTTAATGCATGATTCTCTGAACAATCTTATCAGTCTGGCCGGAAATATCCTTCTGGGAAAACAGCACCAAATTAAACAGGCTTTATGTTGTGTTCTGGCAGGTGGGCATTTATTAATCGAAGATATTCCTGGCGTGGGTAAAACGACACTTTCCCATACTTTTGCAGAATTGCTTGGACTTGATTTTCAAAGAATCCAATTTACCAGTGATTTATTTCCCGCGGATATTATTGGCGCCACAATATTCGATGCAAAAAACCACGAATTCAAATTCCATCCAGGGCCTATATTCAATCAAATGGTACTCGCAGATGAAATAAACCGCTCCACCCCAAAAACACAAAGCGCACTGCTGGAAGCCATGGAAGAACATCAGGTCACCGTAGACGGCAATACCCTTTCACTTCCCAATCCATTCTTCGTTATAGCAACCCAGAACCCGAATTATCAGATCGGCACATTTCCACTACCTGAATCCCAACTTGATCGATTTTTGATGAGTATTCAATTGGGTTATCCAGGCAGGCAGGCAGAAAGATCGTTGTTAAAAGGTAAAGACCGCCAAAGCCTGATGAAAACGCTTCCTGTCTGCCTTCCACCCCAACAACTGGAGCAGGTACAATCCCGCGTGTTCGATGTTCATGCCTCCGAACCACTCCTGGATTACCTGCAGGATATCGTTGACTATTCCCGTCATTCCACAAATTACCAATTAGGTCTTTCGCCACGGGCGGCCCAAGCGCTTCTACATGCCGCAAAAAGCTGGGCTTTTCTAGATAACAGAGACGCCGTTTTTCCCGAAGACATTCAGCAAATCCTCCCCGCAGTGGCCGGTCACAGACTTCGACAAACACAGTCGTCCACTGCCTCGGCGGAAGACGTGGTGGCTCCAATCCTGGAAAACGTTTTTATACCGTGACAAATTACAATTTAGTGCACTTAGGAGCGAGGTTTTAATAATATGGGAAAGATTGACGCAGGATTATTGTTTGTCTTCACGGCGTAGCAACAGGCGCATAGCAGGGCTACGCAACTGTTGCTACGCCGTGAAGACGGACAAAAAGACAAGTCAAG
>Ga0114934_10001668_pt1 | contig 14466 bp, 14 predicted proteins | sample 4SBtaG_2_FD_99695 | JGI IMG/M metagenome (GOLD analysis project Ga0114934, IMG submission 99695) | Deep subsurface microbial communities from Kolumbo volcano to uncover new lineages of life (NeLLi) - 4SBTROV10_white metaG | ecosystem: Environmental > Aquatic > Marine > Volcanic ... | reverse complement strand
GTACCGGGAGCCGTTATGGATACCGCTACAAATCCGGTAAGTTATGTGGGCTATCCTGTACAGTTATTATCTATGTTGAACAGTCGGGCAAATGCTGAAGGCTCATTAAAATTCATTGATGAAGCGGCACTTGATCCTTATGTTTTTACGCGGGAAGCTTATTTACAACATCGAAAATATTTGGTTAAAGATGGTGAAATCGAAGTCAACCATGATGTTGCGGATTTAGAAGATGCTTTTTATGAAGATGAAGACGAAAGTTTCGATGCGGCAGAAAAAACAGATAAAGGTGTTGCCGATACAGCAAACTCCGCAGAACAAGAAGATTTAGCCGAAACAGGGGGTTATACGCTAAAATTAAGTGGCGAAAAAAACAGCTTTAACCAGACGTCTGAGTCTTTTGAAAATGCCTTGAAATCGTTTCAGGAAGCAAGTCATTCCTATCAGGAAGCTTCTAAAAAATTAGATCAGATAAGGCATTAAAAACTGAACGGACTCTGTGAGATTAAACAGAGTCCGTTTTCAAGAAAAATCGTGTTGTCCTTAGGCTTAAAAGCACAAGGATTACACGATTTTTTTATGCTCTAAATAGCAATGAATAAAATGAACCATCGGCATATTGAGTCTAGATGTGAAGAGTATAAAAACAACGGTCAAAAGCTTATGAATGGTTGGCAAAGCCGGGTTAATTAGAATACTATGTTCAACTCTTTAGTGTGCTTTATAAGGGGTTCTGTTTTCAATGAATGCTGTAATTCAGGCGCAGGCTCGGCGCTATGATGATTTTCTGCACTATCTCATCAGCCATGAAAAGTTAAGTAAACACGAACTTAGGCGCCTGGAGCATTTGCAGCAAAATACTGACGAGGCCATTCCTCAATTAATGGTCAAACTGGGGTTATGTTCTGAAGTCGATGTAACTGATGCTTTATGTTCGGTAACCGGGCTGGAAAAAATAACCAGCGAGCAGTATCCATTGGACAATCCTTTATCAGACCGTATTCCAAAGCGTTTTTTGTTGCAATATCATGTGGTTGTTTTATCGGATGGCGAGCAAGGCGTCACCATTGCTACGATGAATCCACTGGATGATTTTGTTTTAGATGCAATTGCATTGGCGCTTGGAAAACCGTTATTTTTAAAGATTGGGCTACAGTCCGATATCGATAAGGCAATTGCTTTACAATTTGGCGAACAAAGATCAGAAATGGATCAATTGCTGGCAGAGGAGGAAAACGACGATGTCGACAGTGAAGACCTTGAGCATTTGAAAGATCTTGCCAGTGAAGCCCCCGTCGTTAGAATGGTGAATCTGGTTTTACAAAAAGCGATAGAATTGCGTGCATCCGACATCCATATTGAACCGTTCGAGCAGTCTTTAAAAGTTCGGCTCCGGATTGATGGTGTGTTACAAAATATCGATGATTTTCCAGTCTCTTCAGCTGCAGCCGTTTTGTCGCGCATCAAAATTATGGCCAAGCTTGATATTGCCGAACGCCGCTTGCCACAAGATGGGCGGATCAAGCTGAAAATGCTGGGCAAGGAACTGGATTTGCGGGTGTCAACCATTCCTACTTTGTATGGCGAAAGTGTGGTGTTGCGTTTATTGGATAAGGAAAATATTGTGTTGGATTTTTCCGCACTCGGGTTTTCCGGCCAACATTCGGCGCAATTTTTCTCAGCTTTGGCCCAACCGCATGGCATCATTCTGATTACCGGGCCAACCGGCAGTGGTAAATCGACCACGCTTTATACCGCCTTAAACCAGTTGAATACCGCCGAGCGAAAGATTATCACAGTTGAAGATCCCATCGAATATCAGCTTGAAGGCATCAATCAGATCCAGGTTAAACCTCAAATCGGACTTGATTTCGCCTCGGCTTTACGATCAATTGTCAGACAAGACCCGGATGTCATCATGATTGGCGAAATGCGTGATCTGGAAACGGCACGTATTGCCGTGCAATCGGCGCTGACCGGACATCTGGTATTATCGACACTGCATACCAACGATGCTGCGGGCGGGGTAACGCGATTGCTGGATATGGGGCTGGAAGAGTATCTGATCAGCTCAACCGTTAATGGAATTTTGGCCCAGCGCCTGGTCAGAGCACTCTGCGAACATTGCAAACAGCCTTATCCGGCACCAGACAAATTAATTCAAGAATTACAACGAAAAGGATTGATTGATCAACAAGAACCTGTGCTATATAAGGCAACAGGTTGCCCGCATTGCGGAAATATTGGCTACCGGGGGCGGCAAGCAATTATTGAATTCTTACCGATGTCGGCGACGATAAAACAACAGGTCATGCAACATGAACAGGCCAGAATCATTCAGCAACAAGCGATCAAGGATGGCATGCGTACCTTGTATGAAGACGGCTTGATGAAAGTTGTGCAAGGTGTGACGACACTGGAAGAAGTTCTGCGGGTAACATCGGAAAAATAATGCCGTTGTATTCATATAAGGCCGTCAATACGCAAGGCGAGATTGAACAAGGCCAAAGCCATGCGAGCAATCAGCAAGCCATGCTGGAGCAATTACAGCAAAAAGGCTGGATTCCGCTCGAAATTCACAAACAGGGTGAAAAAAAATTCTTAGGCATTAGGATTTCCGACTCCGCGATTAAACTGTCTGACAAGGATATTCTGATTTTTACCGATGAATTATCGACGCTGCTGTCATCGGGATTACCATTGGATCGGTCATTACGGATTTTAATGGACTTGACCCGGGACAATAAACTGTTGCACCGGATCATTGGCCAGGTTTTACACGAGGTGAAAGGTGGCGCTTCCCTGGCCGATGCACTGGAACAACAGCCCGGTTTATTCGGTCGTTTTTATCTGAATATGATCCGGGCCGGCGAAACGGGAGGCGACCTGGCCGAAGTTCTAAAGCGCCTGGCGGTGTACCTGGAACAACATCAGGCGTTAAAAAACAGTGTGGCAACCGCGCTGATTTATCCAGCAATTTTGTTAATCATGTCGTTGTCATCTTTGTTTGTTATGCTGACGTTTGTTGTGCCGCAGTTTAGTGAAATGTTCGAATCAGCCGGAAAAGCATTGCCCTTGCCGACACAGATTGTTGTTGCATTGGCTGATTTTTTACAGCGATGGTGGGGTGTGCTACTGTTTATTCTGTTCGCTGTTGGCGTTTATTTTAGACAGCAATGGACCGATCCTGAGCAAAAAAAAATCTGGGATGTTCGTCTTTTAAAGCTGCCATTATTGGGTGAAATCCTGGTGCAAAAGGAAATGGCTAATTTATCGCGCACCCTGGGAACCTTGTTAGGCAATGGGGTCTCCATGCTAAAGGCATTGTCGATAGTCCGGGAAACCGTTTCGAACAGCGCTGTCGCCGACACTTTGGATGCGGCGTTATTAAAGCTGAAACACGGTAAAAGTCTGTCGGCGGCATTGGCGGAAAGCGCGTTTTTCCCTCAACTTGCAGTGCAGATGATTCGTATGGGGGAAGAAAGCGGTCGACTGGACGAAATGCTGCTGCGGCTGGCGGATAATTACGACAAACATCTTAGAACTGCGATTGAACGGATGCTGGCTTTGTTAGAGCCTGCGTTGATTATAATTTTAGGCTTAATGATTGCCGGTATTATCGTGTCTATCTTACTGGCAATCCTGAGTGTAAATGATTTGGCTATTTGAGAGGCATGAATGAAAGATTGGCGAAATAAACAACAGGCAGGCTTTACCTTACTGGAGTTATTAGTGGTATTAGGCATTATTGCCCTGTTAGCCGGTATCGTCGGGCCGCAAGTGATGAAGCACATGGGCGCGTCTAAAAGCAAAACCGCACGGGTACAGGTTGAAGATTTGTCAGCCGCCCTGGATATGTACAAGCTGGATAATGGCCGTTATCCAACGACCGAGCAAGGTTTAGTCGCTTTGGTGACTAAACCTGCCGACAGCAAATCCTGGAATGGCCCCTATTTACGCAAAGCAAAAATCCCCAAAGATCCGTGGCAACAAGATTATCATTATGCATCGCCCGGTGAGCACGGAAAATTTGATCTTTATACCTTGGGTGCTGATAACAAATCCGGCGGCGAAGGTGAAGATCAGGATATCAATAGCTGGGAATGAAAGCTGTCGGCAGTATAAAAGGATTTACCTTGCTGGAGCTGATGATTGTTTTGTTTATCCTTGTGTTAGCCGTCGGCGCCATCAGCATCAATATTGCCAACGGTAATCCAGCATCACAAATCAAGGCGGCTGCCAGAGATATGGCGTCGGCGTTGCGCTATGCGCGAGGACAAGCCTTGATAAGTCGCAAGCCGGTTTGGGTCAGCATCAACCTGGCTGAAAACAGTTACCGGATCAGTGATCGGGAAAAAAAATTTAAATTGCCTGAATCAATGCACTTAACTTTAATGCTGGCCGAGAATACTGTTCAAAATGAGGAAGGGCGCGTGGTGTTTTATCCAGACAGTTCCTCCAGTGGTGGTCGCATCGAACTGGAACAAGACGGTTTTCATCAGCGCATCGATATCAACTGGCTCAATGGCAATGTCAGCATCGCCGATGAATAAAAACAAAGGCTTTTCGTTGCTGGAAATACTCGTTGCCTTCAATATCATGGCGATGGCCTTGAGTGTGTGTCTGGCTATATTTTCGCAAGGCGTCAATAATGCCGGCGTGTCCGAAAATTACACCCTGGCGACACAGTTGGCTGAGTCAATATTGGCCTCAACCGGTATAGAAACAGCGCTTGAACCTGGGCAAACCGATGGTGTCGTTCTGGACCGCTTCCATTGGCACGTCACGATTGAAGAAGCATTTGCCGACAGCGAATCCAGTCTGCTTTTGTATGCCGTACATGTCAGCGTCAGCTGGGGTGACGAAGGCCGTCAACTGTTATTGACCGAACTTAAAACCCGCCCTCAGGATAATGTTTTGTAAACAACATGGCTTTACCCTGCTTGAAGTGTTGTTGGCCATGTCGCTGCTCAGCATCATGATGGTGTTGTTATTTGCCAGTTTAAGAACCAGTGCGCGAAGTTGGAATCTGGGCGAACAGAAGATTGCCCAGGTCAATGAAAAGGTGGTGACCTATGGTTTTTTAAAACGCTATTTAAGCAATGCCAGACCACTTTGGAGACATAATGATGGGCAACGTGTTTTTATGTTTCAAGGGCAGAATCAGTCGGTGAAATTTGTCTCCAATATGCCATTAAGTTCTGCCTATAAAGGCTTGCAACAGTTTGAACTGTTTCTGGATAACCATAATGACAGTCAGCGCCTGATGGTTGCGGTGAAGCCTTTTTCGTTTCAGGAAAACAGCGAAACCGAAGCGCAGCCGCAAATTTTAGTGGCACAGATAGCATCGTTAAAACTGCAATATTATGATGTCGACGCAGAGGACTGGGCGGAGCAATGGCAGGATAAAGAGACTTTGCCTGCGCTGGTCAAAGTTAGCATTGAACTGACTGATCATAGTCCCTGGCCGCCGATGATTTTTGCCTTGCAGCGTGCTGGCGTGCAGAATGAGCAGAATATGCCGAAGTTGGGGTTATGAAAAAATCCTGTTCCGGTGTCGCTTTGGTTATCGTTATTTGGGTGCTTTCCTTATTGACCCTGATGGCGGGTAGTTTTGCCTTGACCATGCGTCGGGAAACCGCAGTGACGATTTCGATGTATGATCATGCGCTGATTCAGACGTTGGCGCAAAGTGGCGTCAGTATGGCGCAAAAAATGTTTTTACTCACGGATAAAAGTAAACAATGGCATGATGATGGCAGTCTTTATCAATTTAGCTTACAAAATGCTGTCATTCGGGTAAAAATTTTGTCTGAAGCCGGGAAATTCAGTTTGAATAAAGTGGATTCCGTGACGCTGGGGCAGATTATGGCACAGACTGAACTGGATCAAACTGCTCAACAAGCGTTGGTTAGTGCTATTCTGGATTGGCGTGATGCCGATGACCTGGTGCGTATCAATGGCGCGGAAAAAAATGAATACAAGGCGGCTGGATTGCCCTATGGCCCTGCCAATCAGCCATTTCGGTCCATGCAGGAATTACAACAGGTTGTCGGTATGACGCCGAAGGTTTACCGGCAACTAAAAAAGCTGTTCAGTCTGTATAATATACAAAGCAAGGTCAATCTGGCCGTAGCAGATAAAGCGGTATTGACCATTGTGACGGGGCTGGATGCTAAAACCATCGATGATTATCTCAGGCAACGAGCTGAAAATCACAGACAAGGATTGCCGCTTCCGCCATTACCCGGTAATTCAGTCAACAATAGCGCCCGTTCTGGCTCGTTAGCATCGAATACCTTTCAGGTTATTGTGCAGGTGAAAACTGATCAAGGTCTGGAAGGTGGCATCAGTGTTATCATGCAAAAAAATCAATCGCCGGAAGAACCGTTTCAACTACTGGATTGGGAAGAGCTTTATGATTATCCTGGATTTTTCAGCGACAACATGGACAGTTTAGTCATAAATCATGAATCTGAATAAAGAAATTCAATTTGACCTGAAAGCTTTTTTCCGTTGGTGGGGGCATGGGTTATTGGCCTGGATTCCCGAAAACATCAAATCCAGGCTGTTTGAACAGGCTGAAGAAATTGTTTTACAGCCCGAACCGGAAAAGCTGGTAATTTATCGCTTTAAAGCCGGTAAAAAACAACGATTAGCGCGGCTTGACCTGAATCAACTCGCTCAGCACTATGCCGAATTAAAGCAGAAATTTCCAGAATTGGGTAAATCTCGTTTTATTTTGTCATTGAATAGCGGGCAAGCGTTGGAAAAAGAGCTGATATTGCCGGCTGCCGTGAAGCATAACCTGATGCAGGTCATGCAATTTGAACTGGATAAATATACGCCGTTTAACGCAGAACAGGTGTATTTTATCGCGCAGGTTTTACGGCAAGAAACACCGGAAAATATCACCGTATTGCTGGCCTTAACGCCACGCTCAAACTTCGATACCCTCTATTCGCAAATTATTGCGGCAGACATTCCGATTGATTGGGTCGAATGTGACTATCGTCCAGATACGGGCTATCGTTATAATTTGTTACCCTTGGACAAACAACGGACAAAAAACCGCTTTATGCGTGGTTTAATCGGTGGACTGGGCGTTTTGATCGGACTGCTGGCACTGGGATTAGTTATCGTGCCCGTTTTAGTTGGAGAAGGGCAGGTCGAAGCACTTCGCCAACAATTGAAACCGTTACAAAAGCAAATTCAGAAGGTACAACGGCAACAACAGGAAATTGATGGCTTATTGGCGGAAACGCAGGAGCTTGTCGCGTTAAAACAATCCATTCCTACATTGAATGAGATTTTATTTCATTTGACGCATCTGTTACCGGATAACACCTGGCTAACCCATTTCAAATTGCAGGATGATTCAATCCAGATTCAAGGACAGTCAGGAACAGCCTCCAATCTGATAGAAATCCTGGAATCATCACCTGTCTTTGAAAATGTACGTTTTATTTCACCCTTAACCCAGGACAAACGAACGGGCAAAGAGCGCTTTCAGATCAGTGCTCAGCTCACAAAAAGGAACTTTACGGATGAATAGGGACAACGCAATACAACGCTGGCTGGCGCTGGGGTTATTGATTTTTATTTTGGCGGTGTTAAGTTTTGCGGTGTTCATCCCATTGCTGTCAAAAGGTCTGGCTTATCAGGAACAAAAACAGGAGTTACTCTTCCGGTGGCAAAAAATGCAGCAAATTGCCGCTAAAGAAGGCGCGATCGAGGCGCAACTTGAACAGTTGCGGCAACAATTCAAGCAACAAGGTTATTTTAGTCGTTATGAGACGGCGGCTCTGGCCTCTGCTGATCTACAAAAATTCGTTAAATCATTGATTGCCGATGCCGGGGGGCAGTTGAACAGTACTCAGGTTCTGCCCATGCGGGAACGAGATGGCTTAACAGAAATCGTCTTACAAGTCAGAATGAAAGGCGATATTACGGTATTACGCGATGTTTTGCATGGCATTGAAACCTCAACGCCAGTAAAGATTATTAAACAACTTGATATTCGACCTGTGCGAGGGAAGCGTAACCGCAAAACCCGTAAAATTGAACCGAGTAATCAGTTAACGATTCGTTTTCAGGTGGTCAGCTTTTTGAGGCAGCAGTCATGAAAAACAGCCTGATTAAACTGTTATCGCTGGTGTCAGTTCTGTTGCTGGGGTTGTTGATATTAGAATGGTTCTGGTTAAACCACGTTGACGAGGATAAAGCTATTGTGCAACCAGTAAGCACAGACGATCAGAGTCGGCTGCCTGAAATTGAGTTTACTCAACTGCCGTTGGATAATTATCAGGAAATTGTTATGCGGCCGCTGTTTATTGAAGGTCGAAGGCCGATAGAAGCTGACAGTAATGATAGCATTGCGGCGATCACCAATGATATTAAGCAATTTGCATTGATGGGCGTTTACACGATTGAAAATAAACCTGTCGCGCTAATAAAAGACCAAGTCAATGCTGGTCACTATCTGAAAAAAATGGCAGGCGATGAGATCGCAGGTTGGACCATTAAACAGATTCTTCCGGATCAGATGATCATTGAACGCTCAGGACAAACACAGGAAATTGAACTGAGAAAACCGAAGCCCAGAAAACAGTTATCCCGGTTGCGTACAAAAAGGCCAGTGCGCCGGCCTCTGAGAAAACCGAAACCGCAGCATAGTCTATTAAAACCTCAAACTCTATGAAAACCTTTCACTTTTATTTTGCGTTAGCCCTGTTTTTATCCGGTTGTGAATTACTCGGCCCGGAATTACACCATAAAATTCCTTTGCAAGCGATTGATGTTGAAGCAGAAAGCAGTCACCCGGAAGATACTGATGCTTTGCAATCCTTACGTAAAGACAGTGGCAAAAGCGAACAACAGAACGTTTTGCAGGCAGAGATGTATCCAGGGAATGGGCGTTTTTTCAGCAAACCGGCCGGCGCTAGGAAACCCTCTGTCGATACTGCATCCGGTGAATTTAATTTAAATTTTGATGATGCCGACCTGGGCGAAGTGAGCAAGGTTATCCTGAGCGATATTTTGCACGAAAATTATGTGTTGAGTCCTAAAGTTGCTGGCAGCGTGACCTTGCAGACGACAAAACCCTTGATGCGCGAGGAGTTATTGCCCACCCTTGAAATGTTACTCGAAATCAATAATGCCGCATTGATTTTTCAGGATGGGGTGTACCAGATTCAGCCTAAATCAGATGCTTTGGGAAATAGCGCATTTACCGCCTATAACCGCTTCAACAAAAAATTACCGGCAGGCTATCAGGTGCGCATTATTCCCGTGCGCAATGTGGCAGCCGAATCGCTGGCCGAAATCATCAAGCCCCTGTTGCAAGATAAAACCATTCTGCATGTCGATGGTTTTCGCAATATTATTTTAGCCGCTGGAACAGCAAACGAACTGGCGCGGGTGATGGACATGGTGCACAGCTTCGATGTCGATACCCTGAAAGGACGATCCTTCGGCTTGTTTCCATTGCACAGTGTCGATGCCGATAAAATGATTCAGGAGCTGGAACAGGTTTTCAATCATCAGGAAGGCCAGCGTTTCATTCAGTTTATTCCCATCGAACGCATGAATTCCATCCTGGCAATCACGTCTAAGGCGGCTCTGTTACAGCAAATTAAACGCTGGGTTCTAAGGCTGGATCGCGCCAATGTTACTTCCGGCGGGGGGGTGAATGTTTATCGGGTACAACATGCCGAAGCGTCCAAACTGGCGGAAACGCTGAATGATATTTTTAGTCAGGTCGCTAACAACCGTAAACAGGCGGCGAGTATTGCGTCGGGTCGTAAAACGGTTCAGATTACCAATAAGACAAAACAAAAAACGGCGGCAACAGCAAGAAAGAAAGTCAATTTAAATAATATCGGTGAGGTTAAAATCATCCCGGATGCGCCGAATAATGCACTGATTGTCGTGGCCAGTGCACAGGACTATGCGGTGGTGCATCGTATAATAAAAAAACTGGATGTGATGCCGTTACAGGTTTTGATCGACGCGACTATTGTAGAAGTGACCTTAAGCGATAAATTAAAATATGGCATCAAATGGTTTTTACAACATCAAAACGCGGGAACACACGCGGCCAGTTCGGGTGGATTTGATTTGGCTAAAACGGCCTCTGATATCGCCGTGGGAGCCGCAACCGGTGGTTTTGGTTATGCCTTTGTCAGTCATTCCGGCGATATCCGCGCCGTGCTGGAAGCCAATGCCAGCGATAACAAAACCAATGTCATTTCAGCGCCCTCACTGATGGTGTTGAACAATCAGGAAGCCTCCATTCAGGTCGGTAAACAAGTCCCTATTTTATCGTCACAGTCTACCAATACCAATTCCACGAGCAGCACAGGTACTGTAGTCACCAATACGATTCAAATGCGTGATACCGGCATTACCTTAACCATTAAGCCGCGTGTAAACGCCAATGGTCTGGTGATTATGGAAATTGACCAGAAGGCTGATGATGTCATTTCAACGACCACCGGCGGCATCAATTCACCGTCATTTCAACAACGCCAGATCAAAAGCTCGGTAGCGGTTCAAAGTGGGCAAACCATCGTTTTAGGTGGTTTGATCAGTGAAAAAAACACGAATGACAAAAATGGTATTCCCTGGCTGCATAAATTACCTTTGATAGGTCCTCTGTTTGGGGCAACGACTAAAAATAAGGAACGTACCGAGCTGGTTATACTGATAACCCCGCGCGTGGTCAGAGATCGACAAAATGCGCGCTTGATTACCAATGAATTTCAGCGCAAGCTGACCGGAATTTATACTGAACCCGAAATGACAGGAGGCAAAAAATGACTCAATCTAAAACTGAAAAACTGATTGCTGACGCACGGCGTTATAAAGAAGAGCGAGAGCAAGGCTATCGCGAACGAGCGTTGAAATTGTTTCCGTGGGTTTGTGGCCGCTGCGCGCGCGAATTTAATCATAAAAACCTGTCGGAATTGACCGTACATCATAAAGACCATAATCATGACAATAATCCTTTAGATGGCAGTAACTGGGAGTTGCTGTGTTTATATTGCCATGATAACGAGCATCAGCGCTATGAACATCAAATTCGCTATGGCGGCAATGATTCTGCACAAAAATCGAATAATGAAGCAACCTTCAACCCCTTCGCTAATCTGAAGGATATGATGAAATAAGTGAATGCCCGGCAGACATGTCCTTGGGCGTTACAATCAACGCTCGAGGAACATTATCATGATCAGGAATGGGGGGTGCCGTTGTATGATGATGCACGCTTGTTTGAGTTTTTGCTGCTGGAAGGGCTGCAGGCCGGTTTAAGCTGGCGCACTATCTTGCAAAAACGTGACGCTTATCGTCGTGCCCTCGATGGCTTTGATGCTGAAAAAATTGCGCGTTATGATGACAAAAAACAGGCCGAATTACTGCGCAATCCAGCATTGATCCGTAATCGCCTGAAAACGCAGGCCATCGTCCAAAACGCCAGAGCCTATCTTGATTTACGGGAGAAGGTCGATAGCTTCAATGATTATCTGTGGCATTTTACCGACGGTGAAGTGATTCAAAACCATTGGCGAGTCCCTGAACAAGTCCCCTCTGAAACCGCTGTTTCCCGTCAATTAAGTCATGATCTGAAGCAGCATGGATTCAAGTTTACAGGGCCGGTGATTTGCTATGCGTTTATGCAGGCAACAGGGCGGGTTAATGATCATCTGCTCAGCTGTTTTCGATATTGTGCCGTGTCCATACAACTAAGATCGTACTGATTTTTTTGGGCTATACTGAGCAGATGAACTAAAAAGATTTTTTCAGCGATAAGTATGCCGTTATTATGAAGCCCGATTATCAAATTTCTCTTGTTATTCTTTCTGTCTTGATTGCCGTGTTCAGTTCGGGCGTTGCGCTTTATATGCTCGATAATTTACGGCAATTGAACAGGCGATACCGCTATGTTCGCTGTGTCGCCGCTGCTATCGCCTTTGCGACCGGTATCTGGTCGATGCATTTTATTGGCATGCTGGCCTGTAAAATGCCTATACCGGTTGCTTACGATAAGGCGATAACCGGTTATTCCTATTTAATGGCACTTGCCGGTGCTGTTCCGGCTATGATTATGATTGGCAGGCGGCGCTTGAATGCGACGTCACGATTTGTGGTTGCCGGCTTTTTGAGTATGGCTGTTGCCGGCGTGCATTATACCGTTATGGCTTCGTTACGCATGCAGCCTGCAATCGAATATGACCCCCTTTTGTTTGGCTTGTCCCTGCTTATTACATTCGCTGCGGCTTTTTGTGGCTTGTTGATCATGGAAGCCTGGGAAAGATCCAGAATTAAAAGAATCGGCTTTTTAGTGCTTGGTGGCATGGTGTTTGGTTTTGCTGTCAGCGCCATGCACTATACGGGGATGGCGGCTGCGCATTTTTCTGTTAACAGCATTTCCATGGCGGCATTGGAAGGTGGGCTGAGTGGCCATATTCTGGTCTACGCCATTATCAGCACGACATTATTGCTCCTGATGTTGGCATTGTTTATAGGTTTACAAAGCACTTCGATTCAGATATGGAAGATATTGTTGATCATTGTGCTGGCCGAGTTCACCATCATGCTGCTGTTGCCGGTGCTGTTAGGTGAGGGCGCCGCACCTGAAACGGAAGGTTTTTGGGATGTCATGCTGTTAATCTTGTTTGTATCACCGATCGCCTGGCAAATGAACGAAGTATCACAGGTGTTACAAAAAAGTCATCGACGAATAGAACAAAATATGCAAATACAGCGGGTCAACAATGCGATTCTGAAATTGCCCGTGCATGATATGGATATAACTGAATGGTTTGAACGGGTCATGCAGGAGGTTTTTTCTTTAACCTGGTTACCGCTGGAGTCGAAAGGGGTATTGTATTTAAAGGACAAAAATAAGGCGCTTCTGTATTTGGCGGCTCATTATCATGTCGATAATGTTAAAGAATATTGTCAGGAAGTTACTTTTGGTCAATGTTCTGAACAGGGCGTGTTTACATTACCACTGGAAGCAGAAGATCAGGCATTTGGCGTGCTATGTCTGTATTTATTACCTGACGCTAGCTTGGCAAAAGATGAACAAGAAGCTGTACAGATCATTATCACCACTATTTCAGAACAAGTCGAGTTTAAAACGGCACTTGATGCCCTAAATTTGGCCGAAAAAGTGTTTGAATACAATCTGAATTGCTTGATGATCACCGATGTGCAACACAGAATTCTTAATGTCAACCCGATGTTTAGCAAAGTAACGGGCTATCAAATTGACGAAGTGTTGGGAAAAACGCCTCAATTTCTTCAGCCAAAAGAGCATAGTGTCGATTTTACGGCTGTTCAGAAACATCTTGAAGTTCACAATCAATGGCAAGGTGAGGTATGGAACCGGCGTAAGAATGGTGAAGAATTTGTCGAATGGTTAAGCATTACGGTTGTTCGAGATCATCAACAGGCTATTCAATATTATGTGTCCACTTTTACTGATATCACAGAGCAAAAACAAACCGAGGAACGCATTCATGCGCTGGCATTTTATGATGAGCTGACCGGACTGCCGAACCGTACATTATTTTATGACCGAATAAAACAAGCCTTGAAAACTGCCAACAGACATCAAACCAAGACGGCTTTGTTATTCATTGATCTGGATCGATTTAAAGAAGTCAATGATACGCTTGGGCATCAAGCCGGCGATGCATTGCTTAAAACGGTGGCCAAACGTATCAGCTCGTGTTTAAGACAAACGGACACCTTGGCGCGCCTGGGTGGCGATGAGTTTGTCGTCATTTTGACAGATTTAAAAACAGATACGCTATTATCGCCTGAGAATGTGTGCCAAAAAATCGCTAAAGATATTCTGTATAAATTATCGTTGGCACATGATTTTGATGGCCATGTTTTTTATGGGGGAGCCAGTATCGGGATTGTGCTTTCCCCTGATCATGGCCAAAATTTCGGTGAATTGATTCAGCGTGCCGATACTGCGATGTATCAGGCTAAAAATGCCGGTCGTAATCAATACTGTTTCTTTAGTAAAGAAATGAGTGATCGGCTAACAAACCGCGTTGACATGATTCACGAATTGCAAATGGCTTTAAGCCAGAATCAATTCAGCCTGGTTTATCAACCTCAAATATCGGGAGAACAGGATATTACCAGTGCTGAAGCGCTAATACGCTGGCATAATCCCAAATTGGGACAGGTTTCGCCGTTTGAGTTTATCGGTCTGGCCGAAGAAATCGGCTTGATCTATGATATTGGACTATGGGTTGCCGAACAGGTTTGCAAACAAATCAAGCGATGGGACCAGGAAAAACAGGTTATTCTGAACTATGTGGCGTTAAATGTCTCCATTCATCAAATCATTAAAGAAGAATTTGTTGATGATATTATCAGTGTTTGCAAAATAACGGGCGTGCCACCTCATCGTTTGGAACTGGAAATCACAGAAGGTGGGCT
>Ga0114934_10001667_pt1 | contig 14468 bp, 10 predicted proteins | sample 4SBtaG_2_FD_99695 | JGI IMG/M metagenome (GOLD analysis project Ga0114934, IMG submission 99695) | Deep subsurface microbial communities from Kolumbo volcano to uncover new lineages of life (NeLLi) - 4SBTROV10_white metaG | ecosystem: Environmental > Aquatic > Marine > Volcanic ... | reverse complement strand
TCCAAGCAGCTCAAGTCGTTTTATCCCTTTACTTACCGTGGCTTTGTCGAGAAACAGGTTTTGAGCCACTTCTTCCTGTGCAATACCTTGGTGTTGTAACAGATAGCGCAAAAAGAAAAACTGGCCGGCATCAATATCATAATCTTTCAGATTAGCTTGCATGCGCTGATATATTTTCCGGTGAATGGCTGAAATTAACCTTCCTGCTATTGTTTCCATTTCAATTTAGTTTACCCTGCAACTATTAAGGGTGCAAAATAAAGTAAAATTAGTTTACCGCGCAACTAATATCCTCCATTTTTATCCGTCAAAATGTCAAATCTGTTGATTTTTAGCTCAGTGGAGAGAAAGGAAATTTTTGGGCAAAAACAAACCCCGGTGATAGGTAATCGACCGGGGTTGTAGATGTTTTTTATTAAGAGATTAGACGCCCATTGAAATGCCCAATCCTTTACAGGTTTTTACCAAAGCGTTGTCAGGTGTAACCAGGTTGGGTTTTGCAATGGCATCTTTCAGCGGGACAGCTACGAAATCGGGATGGCGATAAGCCACCATTTTTCCAAATTCGCTATTGAGTACCATCTCAAAAGCTTTTACGCCAAATTGTGCCGATAAAACACGGTCGTAGGCAATGGGAACACCCCCTCTTTGAAGGTGGCCTAACACCGTTTCGCGCATGTCGTGTTTAAACCCGGCCTCTTTTAGTTCGTCGATTAAGCGGCGAGCAATTCCTCCTAATTTTGGGTTGGCATATCCGACTTCATCATTTTCCTGGACAGCCATACCGCTATTTTTGGCATGAGCTCCTTCGGCCACAACTACTACAGCAAAACCCCGATCGCGTTTAAAACGCTTTTCAAGGGCTTCTTTCACCACTTCGATGTCGTAAGGCATTTCAGGAATCAGGCATACATCGGCACCACCGGCAACAGCTGCATTCATGGCAATCCATCCGGCTTCGCGTCCCATGACTTCCATAACAAAGACCCTGTTGTGGCTGGCTGCTGTGGTAACCAGTTTGTCCACAGCTTCGGTGGCAATTTCGACAGCCGTTTGAAAACCAAACGTGGAATCGGTTGATGAAAGGTCGTTGTCAATGGTTTTGGGAACACCAATGATGTTTAATCCTTTTCGATAGAGTTGTTCGGAAATGCGTTGCGAACCATCTCCGCCGATGTTGATTACGGCATCGATGTGCATGATTTGTAATTTCCTTATCATCTCATCCGATCGGTCTACGGAAGTCCATTTTCCGTTTTTGTCTTTAATGGGCCATGCAAACGGGCCGCCTTTATTGGTTGTTTCAATAATGGTTCCCCCTTGAAAGTGAATCCCGGCAACTTTTTCGTTGTCTAAAACTACCACTTCGGTGGGCTCCCACAATACGCCATTAAAAGCCTGAATGCTTCCTAAAACTTCCCAATCCTTTTCCTGCGAAGCGCGATGCACTACTGCCCGTATTACGGCATTTAAACCAGGGCAATCTCCACCTCCGGTTGCTATTAATAATCGTTTCATTCGTTTCATTATTTTTTAAATATGATGCCTTTTTCAGAATTGCAAAAGTACACAAATAAAGCCATAAGAAACCAATGGTGCCCATTTGTCGGGTAAAAGCTTACCTATGTTACAGGGGCTTCTTTGTAAGGCCTTTTATCAATCGTTTGAGAAATTCAAAGGCCATTGGCCTGATGTCCTTCCCAATCCTATTTTTCCGGCTTTAATACCGCCAATACATAATGTTTTTTGTTAAGGTATTTTTTTGCCGCCTTGCGTATATCACTCGCAGTGATTGCATATACTTTTGAATTAAAAACGGCTTCAGAATGGATGGGTAATCCTTCAAAATCCAAATCCATCAATTTGTTTAACCAATAGCTGTTTTTGCGGATATCGCTTTCATGGCTTCTGATAAAGGTCTCTTTTACCTTTTTCAAGGTGAGTGCGTCAGGGCCTTCTTTTTTTATTTTAGCCTGCACGGAAAAGACCGATTTTACAAGACGTTCCACATTTTGAGGGGCACAGCCAAAGCCAAGCATCAATTGATACTCAGACTTGGGGTATTTTTTGAAGCTTGGAGAAACATAAATACCGTATGTACCGCTTTCCTCTTCCCGTACCTTTTCGCGAAGCTCAATGTTCAGTGATTGGACCAGTGCGTTTACCAGCAAATTGTTATCATCATTGAACTGATATTTTCCTTTCATCACTAAGGCAACCTGACTTTGTGGTTCGCTGCCTTTATTGACATTTACACGTGTAATACCTTTGGGGAAAGGGGTGCTTCTGTCTTCCCAACTTAATGGGCCCTTTCCGGCAGGAACACTGGCAAGATATTTTTTTACCAGTCCTTTTAATTGGGCTGTGTCCACATTTCCAACGATAAACACTTTAAAGCCCGCAGCATGTTCGAAAAGCTTTTTATAGGTGAAATATAAATCGGTACGGCGGATGTCGTTAACCTGTTTTTCAGTTGGAATAACCACTACACGAGGCGAATGCATGCTGATGGCCTGGTATAGCGAATCGTAAAAGACCATTTGCGGATTGGCACTTAAATGTTTGATTTGATTTTTAAAATTATCAATCTCTTTATTGAATATTTTTTCGTCCTGGCGGGGATGGGTGAAGTATAAATATTGTAGTTGGAAAAGTGTTTCCAGGTCTTTAGGACTGGCATTTCCTTTAAATCCGTGTTGAAGTGACGACATAAATGGACTTAGCTCGACCACTTTGCCCGAAAGCTTTTTTTGAAGATCAATTCCACTGAATTGTCCCAGGCCACTTTGGTCAATAATGTTGCTAAACACCCTGGTCATCACCACTTTGTTGTCAGGTAATAAAGAAGAACCACCGGCACTATAAGCACGATAAAGAACTTCATCATTTTTAAATCGGGTGGGCTTGACGTACACTTCCATGCCATTGCTTAAAGTCCATTTTTGGTACAGTGTATCGATGGTTTCAATGTTGGTAATTTTCCCGGCTTTTGGTTGGGTTGGCAAAAGGGGTGCACTCAACACTTTGTCGATATAGGGTTTTAACTGTGCTGTTTTTTCATTTTTTATTAAATTAAGGATGTCCTGTTTGGTAGGTGTTTTTACACCTTCTTTATCGGGTGCTGTTATTAAGACAACCAAATTGCTGTCGGTTATCCATTGTTTGGCCAGTTGGTTTACTTCGTTCAGGTGAATGGTTGGCAACAATTGTTTAGCCAGCTTGTATTCGTTTTCGATGCCGGGGATGGGCGCATTGGTGAGAAAATGGTTCACGTATTCTTGAATTAATCGCGCAGAATTGGTTTTATCTTTTTCGGCTAAAGAACGTTCGTAACGGCGTTGTAGATTTTTTAGCTGACGTTGGAATTCGGTTTTGGTAAAGCCATAGTCGAGTACTCTTTTGTCTTCGTCCAGCAGGACTTTCAACGCTTTATCAATTTGGTTGTCTTTTGCTATTGCAAATCCTGTATAGGCATCGGTGGTGCGGCCCAGAAAGGAACCATAGCCTGCTCCCGCATAGATAAATGGCGCGGTGGGATTTTGTGTTATCTCGTTGAGCCGGGCGGCCATCATCTGGTTATAAAGTTGACTTTTTAAATAGTTGCGATAATCGTTGACCGTTTTTACAGGTTTTTTTGGGTGTTTGTAAAAAACTACCACTTGGTTGTTCGTAGCCTCTTTGTCTTTGGCAATGGCCACCAAAGGTTCTTTGTTGTCGGGAATGCCATAAATCACCCGTTTCTTTTCCGGAGTGGGGTTTTGGATGGTTCCAAAATGTTTTTGAATCAGGTGTTGAATGCTGTCGGGCCGGGCATCACCTACCACAATAACCGCCATTAAATCGGGACGATACCAATCGTGGTAAAACCGGCGGATGGTTTCGTAGTGGGAGGTGTCGATAACCGCCATTTTACCGATGGGCAATCTCTTTGCATAGCGTGAGCCTTTTAAAATGACCGGGATATATTGTTTCATCATCCGGTCCTGAGCGCCCAGGCCCAAACGCCATTCCTCTTTTACCACTCCTCTTTCTTTATCAATTTCATCCCCTTCGAGAACAACATTGTGGGCCCAGTCTTCTAAAACCAGTAAGGCACTATCGATTAAACTATACCTGTTGGTGGGCATTTGAAGCATGTAAATGGTTTGGTCGAAGGAGGTGGATGCATTGAGGTGTGCCCCAAATTTAACGCCGCTGGCCTCGATAAAATCAACCAGGGCCGATTTCTTAAAATGTTTGGTTCCATTGAAGCACATGTGTTCCAGTAAGTGGGCAAGTCCTTGTTGATCATCGGTTTCGCAAATGGAACCCGCATTGATTACCAGGCGCAATTCGAGACGATTCTTCGGCTCTTTATTTTGTTGAATGTAATAGGTGAGGCCGTTATTAAGTTTTCCGATTTTCACCTGCGGATTAATGGGTAAATTGTCTGTTAGGCTTTGGGCATAATTGCTGCTAAGGGTAGCAAAAATAAAAAGCAATAAAAAAGCAGTTCTTTTAAACATAATTTGTTGAATTTTAAAAAAATAATTAAAGTTATACGATTCAAAAGTACAAGAAATTGTTAATAGTTCCCTATTAATTGAAAAAGTTTCAGTAGGTTTGAAGCCGGAAAAATTAATATGAAAACAAAAGATAATTTGGTACTGACTCTGGATGCGGGAGGTACAAATTTGGTATTCTCTGCGGTTAAAAACGGTAAGGTGTTGAACGAAAGTGTTCACTTGCCTACCCTTTCGGGAGATTTGGAAGAATTTTTAACAAAACTGGTAACGGGGTTTACTCAATTGCAGCAAAAGCTCAATCAGGACATCACGGCCATTAGTTTTTGTTTTCCCGGACCTGCCGATTATGAGAACGGAATTATCGGTGATTTGGAAAATCTTCCTTTCTTTAGGGGAGGGGTGGCATTGTCACGAATGTTAGAGAACCAATTTCATGTTCCGGTTTTTATCAATAACGATGGTGATTTGTTTACCTTGGGTGAAGCCCTCGGTGGTTTGTTGCCCGAAATAAATGAAAAATCCGAAAAGAAATTCAAAAATTTGTTGGGAGTGACCCTGGGAACCGGTTTTGGCGGGGGATTGGTCCAGAGTAGCCGGCTTTATCGTGGTGATAATTCGGCAGCTGCTGAGGTAAATCGCATGAGTAATTTTCTCGATCGTAACGAAAGTGTGGAAGAGGTTTTGAGCATCAGGGGATTGAAATTTTTATATGCCCAAAAAGCGGGCTTCAGCCCGGAGGAAGTGCCCGAACCATTCGAGATTTATAAAATTGGTATGGGACAATCGGAAGGCAATCGTGAAGCAGCCCTTGAGGCCTGGAGAATTTTTGGTACGGTTTTAGGTGATGCTTTGGCAAATGCCGTGAGCTTGACCGATGGTTGTGTGGTGATTGGAGGAGGTTTGTCGGGTGCACATGAATTGTTTTTGGAGCATGCAGTGAACCAGATGAATGGTAGTTTCCAAAAAAAGGATCACAGCCGTGTTGGCCGCATGGAGATGAAAGCCTACAACTGGGAAAATGAAGCAAGTCAAGCTGAATTTCTGAAAAATGAAGCTGTTTTGATTGATGTTCCTTTCTCAAACGAAAAGCAGAAATATTTTCCTTTAAAGAAAATTGCAGTGGGCGTTAATCGTTTAGGGACTTCCGAATCGGTGGCAATTGGCGCTTATGCGTTTGCTGTAAATCACCTGTAAAGCAGTCGGCTAAAGGATTAAGTCGTCCCAGGTAAAACAGATATCAAATCCGGATTTTTTAAGGTATTGGCATAGTTTGTTTTTGGGCCATTCGCTGCTTATCAATACAAAGTCTCCACCCCAGGCTCCCAACGATTTTACCTGAAAAGGGGCTTTTGCAAATAGTTTCTCTTTTACCGTAGGTAATCCCATTACCTTAGCAATAATTTTTTCGTGTTCGTTAATCAGCCGGTTAAAACTTTTTAGGTCGCTGGTTTGCGTTATTTCATGGCTGATGGCTGAAATATGTTCGAGAACATCCGCTGAAAACCGCGCGTTATCTTTAAAATATCTAATGCTTTTGGTGGTACGTTGTTTATGGCCCAGATAAACAAAATACAGATGATGACGAAAAGGAGGATTAAAACGGACCGGCTGTACCGCCGGCCGGCCATTTTTCAGGCTATAAAGAATTGGTCCATCGGCCCGGGCACAGGCGATGTCGTAAGCTGATCCTCCCCAAATGGAGAACTGCAATGCGTAGGGGTCTACTTGTGCCCAGCGGGCCAAATTGGCTAGCAGGGTTGAACTGGATCCAAACCCGAATTCAGGATTAAATTCGAGCCTGGTGTGCACTCGGAATGATTGATTTCCGTTTAAAAAATCGGGATTGAGTTGTCTGATGGCCTGAAGGATATTGGTCAACTTGTGCGAGAGTTCCTGCCGGGTGCTTTCCACATCCTTTAAATCGGGAAGCGTATGTCGCGATCGAAACCAATTGCCCTGAGGATGATCGGCAATCCAGATTAGTTCGGCTTGCTTGCTTTGTATTTGTTCAACATGCAACGATTGGCCCTGTTTTAAAGGGAGCGCGAGGCCTTGTGCCCCTTTCATCACAAGATATTCTCCGGTTACCAAAAGTTTTCCGTGTGCATACCATGATTGTTGTTGAGTCATTGGGCAGATCGGAGTTTTTGAATAAATTGGCCCACTAAGGCAAATGAGACTTTTCGATCGGAAAAATATTGCCTGGCCTTTTCTTTTTCCTGGGCACTTGCCTGATAATAGTTCAGAATGTTCATCAAGTGCATTTTCATGTGGCCTGCCTGAATTCCTTTGGTGACCAGTGACCGGATTGCCGCAAAATTGTTGGCTAAACCGGCAGCGGCAGTAATCATCATCAGCTCACGGGCCGAAGGTTTTCCCAACATCTCAAGGGAGTGTTTTGCCAATGGATGCAGCGAAGTGAGTCCTCCCACCGTACCTAAGGCCAACGGGATTTCCAGCCAATATTTAAACGTATGATCCTTGAGTTCAACATGCGACAGACTTTGGTATTTCCCTGTGCGGGCGGCATAAGTATGGCCGGCTGCCTCAATGGCCCTGAAATCATTTCCGGTAGCAATGGCTACTGCATCAATTCCGTTAAAAATTCCTTTGTTATGGGTGGTGGCCCGGTAGGTGTCGATTTCAGCAATCTTTACGGCAGTAGCAAATTTATGGGCAAATTGTTCGCCGCTGAGCTTTTCATCAATGGAATCAAGCGTTTCAAAATCACATTCGACCCATGTTTTTACCAAACATTGCGGGGTGTAATTTGACAGTATTGACATGATGATGGTAATGTCCCTTTCCCCTTTGTCAAAAACCGGATGATGGGCCATAAATTCGCGCATACTGCGTGCAAATTCTTCAAGACATGAATTGATAAAATTAGCACCCATGGAATCTTTGGTTTCGAAGTTTACCTTAAGCTGATAGTAATTTTGCAGCTCAGCGGTTTTGTCTACCAATTCAATACTCAGTATGCCGCCTCCACGTTTTTCCATGTTGGCAGTAATGTGTTGGGTGTTTTCTATCAGTACCTGTTTTAATTCGTCAAATACCCGATAAAGTTTTTCTTTTTGACCTGCCCACTGAAAATGAACCTGCCCCTCTTTAATAGTATCAATTACTTCAGCTTTAAAGCCACCGTGTTCCGACCAAAAACGTGCGCTTGAGGAGGCTGCGGCCACCACCGAACTCTCTTCAATCACCATAGGCACCACATAGGTGTTTCCGTTAACCATTACGTTGGGAGCCACCCCGTAAGGGATGTAAAAGTTGGTCAGGGTGTTTTCGCTGAATTCGTCAAAGATTTTCTGTTTTTCGGTATCCGCATACCAGAAACTTTTGAGCAATTCAATGGTTTCCAATTGGTTATCCATTAACTCTGCCACAAGTTTCAGCTTATCTTCCTTCAGGAGCTTTGAGAAGCCTTTTATAATTAAATCTCTTTTCCTTCTTCGTGCCATAGATTAGAATGTTTCATCCAAAAAATATCAAGCTTGTCGGCAAATTTAAGTTAAATTCCATTTTCTTTGGCATGAAATTAATAATGATTGATTAACAGGTATTTAACTGTTGCGTGGAAAAAGAAAAAGCCTAAATAAAAAAAGCCGCCCCGCAGGACGGCTTCTTTTTTACATCGTACATTTAATATTCATCTTCATTAAAAAAGAAGTCCTCCTTGGTAGGATATTCGGGCCAAATGTCTTCAATTTTTTCATAGACCTCGCCTTCATCTTCAATTTCCATTAAATTTTCTGTTACCTCTGAGGGAGCACCCGTACGGATACACCATTCAATGAGCTCATCCTTGGTGGCAGGCCAGGGCGCATCCTCTAACTTTGAAGCCAATTCCAACGTCCAATACATTGCTTAAAATTTAGGGTTAAAATTTTTGCAAAAGTAATTTTTTTTTAATACAGGACAAGAGTTGTTGAAAAAAGAATTTTTTAAAAAAGAAATCGTTAGGAATTTGGTTTCCAAAGGAGCTCTTCAACGCCAAAATCGTAGGTGAATTTGCGGGCCAGTATAAAAAGATAATCAGATAACCGATTTAAATATTGAATGTTAATGGGTGGAACCGGATATTCCTCATTCAGCTTAATAGTGAGTCGTTCTGCACGCCGGCAAACAGTACGGGCCACATGACACATCGAAACGGTAGGATGTCCTCCGGGAAGTACAAATGCAGTTAGCTCGGGAAGCTGCTCACTTATAACATCAATTTCTTTTTCGAGTAATGAGACATCGGCGTTGCATAATTCGGGAAGTTTTTGCAGGATTTCTCCGTCGTTTTTGGCCAACGCGCTTTCGAGCGTAAACAAGTTGTTTTGTATTTCAAGTAGGATTTTTTTTGTGTGAGGGTCAATTTGCTGATCGCGAATAAGTCCCACAAAAGCGTTGAGTTCGTCCACGGTTCCGTAGGCCTCAATACGGATGTGGTATTTGGGAACCCTTTTTCCACCAATTAACGAAGTAGTTCCCTTATCGCCTGTTTTGGTATAAATTTTCCATTCTTTGGCCATGGCTATGCAGGTACTTCTTGTTGACTAACGCGGATGATGTTTCGATTTTGTTCGTCCGATTCGATTTTGCCATCACGCAAGCGGATAATCCGGTGAGCATGTTCGGCAATATCTTCTTCGTGGGTAACCAGCACAATGGTGTTTCCCTGGGAATGAATCTCTTCGAGTAGTCCAATAATCTCAACTGAAGTTTTCGAATCGAGGTTTCCGGTGGGTTCATCAGCCAGAATGATAGAGGGCTTGTTGACCAACGCACGGGCAACGGCTACCCTTTGTCGTTGTCCGCCCGAAAGTTCATTGGGACGGTGGTTCATGCGGTCGGCCAGTTGAACGCTCTCAAGGGCAGTGGTAGCCATTTCGATGCGTTCTTTTTTGCCAATTCCTGCATAGATCAGCGGTAGCATGACATTTTCGAGGGCCGTGGAACGTGGAAGCAAATTGAAGGTCTGAAAAATAAATCCGATTTCCTTGTTGCGGATATCTGCTAATTCGTTATCGGTTCGTTTGCTCACGTCATGCCCGTTGAGAAAATAATGTCCGCTACTGGGTGTGTCGAGGCAACCCAAAATGTTCATCAGAGTCGATTTTCCCGAACCGGAAGGCCCCATCATGGCTACAAATTCATTCTTATTAATGTGCATGCTTACCTCTTGTAATGCACGGACAACTTCAGTTCCAACCTGATAATGTCGTGATATTTTATCGAAGCGAATAATTTCTTGTGCCATGAGTTTTTATTTGTATTTGTGAACAAAGGTAAGAAGATTGTTTTAAAAATTACCGGTGATATTTTCAATCACAATTCTTTTTCGTGGTTGAATACGGATTACTGTTCTAACAATTTTTTTCCTCCGTTACCTACCCAAATATGCTGATCGAAAATGCTTTTCACCCCATCCTCGTAGTCGTCAAAGTGTTTGCATTTTTTGATTTTGCCAAATACTTTTCCGGGGTTATCGAACGAAAGCGCCAGGTACGACCACAACTCTTTCATCACATTAATGGCTTGGTAGCGGTCATTCATTTTTTTACGATAGGCCAGATAGAGGTCGTTCATAAAATGATAAAGAATGGGAGTGGTATTTTGGGGAAGTTCCAGGCCTTTTAATTGAGCCGGTAAAAAGGGGTCGGCCAACAAGCCTCGTCCGAGCATCCACCGGTGAACACTTTGAAACCTGGTTTTGAAAAAATCAAAATCAGCCGGCGAAAACAGGTCGCCATTATAAACCAGTGGCCGGTTGATTTGTTCAATGTGTTGTTTGAATACCGACCAGTTTACGGGGCCTTTGTACATCTGTTTGCCCAAGCGGGCATGGACAATTAATTCATCAATCGGATATTCATTAAATACCGGAACCAAGGCGGAAAATTCATCCGTCGAGTGATATCCCAACCGGCATTTTATGGAAAGCTTTACAGGGAGTGCCGGCATTATTTTATCAAGAATTTCACGGATTGTTTGCGGGTAGGGGAGAAGCCCTGAACCTCTTTTTTTATGAGCTACCCGTGGAAAGGGACAACCCAGATTCCAGTTGATTTCGTTGAAACCACCCTCAGCACAAATCTTGGCGAATCGGAGTATTTCGTCGCCGTCTTTACTCAAAATTTGAGGAACAACCTTGATTCCGTTATGCTGAAGTTGTTCGAGGTCAACCTTTTTTGCCGGGCTGAGTTTCTCCTGCTGCACACTGCTGAAGAAAGCCGTAAACATTTTGTCGATCCCCTCGAAATGGCGGGTATAAACTTCGCGGAAAACAGTCGTCGTGATTCCCTGGAAAGGTGCCAAATAAAAAAGGGGTTCTTGTTGCATGGTCTGGAACTTAGGTATGATTGGCTATGCCATGCCAATGGCAACAAACGGGTTGTTTACTTTTTCCGATCCAATTGTCGTATGAGGGCCGTGGCCTGGATATACAACCGTTTCATCGGGTAAAGTGAAGAGTTTTTCCCAGATGCTTTTTTGAAGGACATCGTAATCACCTGTGGGTAAGTCGGTTCTTCCGATACTCTGGTTAAACAACACGTCACCGGAAATCACAATCCCTGTTTCAGCATGGTATAAACAAACGCTGCCATCTGCATGTCCGGGTGTAGCCAGGACTTTTAAGGTGTTGTTACCAAAAGTGATTTTTTGATTGTCTTTGAGGGGAATGTCGATGGCTTTGGTTTGGCTGAGCGGTAATCCAAAACGAGCGGCACTGTCAACGGCCCGATCAATAAAAGGTTGTCCGTCGGGATGGGCTGCCAATTTTATGTTGTAGAGGCTGCTGACAGCATGGTTGCCCAACAAATGATCCACATGACTGTGAGTATTAATAATCATTTGAGGGTGTAAATTATTTTCTTGGATAAAAGTTTCCAATGCCTTGGTCTCCGAATCATCGGCAACAGCCGGATCAATAAGAACACATTCTCCGCTGGCATCATAAAGCACGTAAGCATTTACCTGGAAAGGATTAAAAACAAATTTCTTAATTTGTAGCATGGTTGATAAATTTAAGCCACAAAAGTAATACATCCTGTTCGATTTTTATGTCGGGTTTGTTTGCGTATTCCGATTCGTGGGCGAAGTGGATTTTTATTCACCTACAAGTCTAAAATCTTTTCTATTTTCGCATACTGGTAAAGGTTTTTATTTGAATACATAAATTCTGGAATGAACTTGAAAAGGAGACTTTGGGTAATCTTTACCGGCATCATACTCATGATGCCGACTGTACCGATCATGGCCCAGTTTTACAATGGTTCCAACATGACTTTTGGGAAAAACAGGGTACAGTACAAGGATTTTTTATGGACCTTTTACAAACTCGATGATTTTGATGTCTATTTTTATCGCAACGGGGCTCCGCTTGCCAAATACGTATCGCAGTATGCTGCCAAACAACTTCCGTTACTTGAAAACAAAACCGGTGTACAGCTTGAGAAGAAGATAAAATTTATTGTATACAACAACCTTACCGATATGCAGCAAACGAACATCGGTTTAGAGGAAGACGGAAACCAAACGGAGGAGGGTGGTTTCAGAAAGGTGAAGGACTATAAAGTACTGCTGTATTTTGACGGGAATTATGTTCATTTTCAACAAGCAATCAGAAAGGCCATTGTCCGGGTGCTTTTCGATGAGCTAACTATGGCGGGTCAGCGTCACGGTGTGTTGGCTATTACTTCCCAGCTTAGTATTCCCGATTGGTTTAAGGAGGGATATGTTTCGTTTATGGCGGTACCATGGAACACGGAATTGAATGGCCGGATTGAAGATGGATTTTTAAATGGCCGTTTTAAACGCTTGAACGACTTGCCCGCTTCGGAAGCTGTTTATGCCGGGCATGCATTTTGGCAGTATGTTTCCAATCGATACGGACTTGCTACGGTAAACAATTTGGTTCGGATGACGGCCATTAGCAAGAGTATTCAAAAAGCGGTGAAAAGGGTGCTGGGCTCTCGTTTGAATGCGTTGTTAAAGGCTTGGAGGAAGCATTACGAAGGGGTGTTTAGGGCTTTCGAATCGGAAACGGAGATGCCCGCAAAGCCGCTTGCGCTGCACTATCACCGTGATGTGAAAACCGGCCAGCCCCATTTGAGTCCCGATGGGCGCATGCTGGCCTATACCACCAACGAGTCGGGCCGCTACAAAATCATGCTCTATAACTTGGTTACCCATAAACAAAAAAAGATATTTGCCAAAGGGCAGGTGGTGGATACCCCGGTGGATTACACTTACCCTATTCTGGCCTGGCATCCTACGGGTCAATTATTGGCTATTGTGCTGGAAGATAAAGGAAATCCATGGCTTTATTTTTATAATTTTAATCATCACCGGCTCACGCGCCAACTCTTGCTGAATGTGCAAAAGGTCTTGGATATCGCTTATTCTGATGATGGTAGTCTCCTCATTGTTTCAGCCATCCAAAACGGACAATCCGACTTGTTTATTTATCACGTGGCCTCCAGGGCTTTTGATCAAATAACCCATGATATTGCCAGCGACCTGCAGCCCAGGTTTCTTCCCCATTCGCACATGGTTATCTTTAGTTCCAACCGGTTGAGCGATACGTTGAGTTTGAAATCAGATCAAAACACCCCGTTTTCTAATCATTTTGATTTGTTCTTGTACGACTACGAGTCGAAAAAGCTTCTTTTGAAGCGATTGACAAATACACCACTTGTTGATGAAACTGCTCCGGAACCGGTTTCTAAACGGAGGTTTTTATACCTAAGCAATGAACAGGGTGTCCGCAATGCCAGATTTGGAGTAATCGACAGTACGGTGCTTTCGGTGGATACAACCATTCATTATCGCTATTTTGCAAGAACCGGGGCGTTGAGTAATTATTCTCAAAATATTGAAGAACAACATGTATTTCCTTCTGCTTCAAAAAAAACTTTAGTGATGCTCCACCGGGGTCTTTGGAAAATTTATCTGGTACCGGTGAATCAAGCACAGCCTCTCGCTTCCATGAAGGTAAGCCTTGCTCCTTTTCAAAAAAGAAATCGCGAGATTCTTGCCCGTAAACAGCAAGAATTGGAAAAAACCTCGCAACAACTGCAGGCTTCCGAAGTGCAAGCTCATTTTAAGAGGAAGCATTTCAGAATGGTTTATCTTGATGACAAAGGGCATGAACGAATTGGTGAAGCCCCTATACAAAGGGGGCGTCATCCGTTGCCGGGAGGTGGTTATGGCATTGGAAATTTTATGGATGATGCCGGTCATTACCACTTTCCAAAAAGGAGAAATTATTATGTTCAAATGTATTTAAAGGGCAAGGTGAGCCAGTATGATTACAACTATCTGACAACCTATTATCAGGTTTACACGGGTGGTGATGGAACTGTGTATACCAATCCGAATATTAATATAGCTTATAATATCGGCTTAAGCGATTTATTGGAGGATTACCGGGTTGTGGGTGGCATGCGATTGAATATCAGTCTGGTGGATAATGAATATATGCTGAGCTATTCAAACTATAAACACCGTTTGAACCGGGAGGTGTTGTTTCATCGTACCACCAGCGAAAACAATTCGCAGGACAGTTATCAGAAAATTCACTCCCATGAAATTTATTACCTGCTGAAATGGCCGTTTAATGAAGCCTTAAGTTTGCGGGGAATTGCTCATTACCGGAACAATATGTTTGTGACATTAGCCGGAGATCAGCCCACTCTCGAAACGCCCACCCATTTCGAAAACTGGCTGGGCTTTACCACTTCGTTGGTTTTTGACGGAACCCGCAAACTGGGATTAAACTTGTATACCGGCTCGCGATGGAAAGTGTTTTTGGAGTATAACCAGTTGCTCGATAAAAAAGGGCATAATTTAATGGTTTATGGATTTGACTATCGATATTATCACCGGATTTACCGTACCTTTATCTGGGCAAGTCGTGTGGCAGCCAGCACCGCCCTTGGATCCGATCGGTTGGTTTATTATTTG
>Ga0114934_10001664_pt1 | contig 14475 bp, 9 predicted proteins | sample 4SBtaG_2_FD_99695 | JGI IMG/M metagenome (GOLD analysis project Ga0114934, IMG submission 99695) | Deep subsurface microbial communities from Kolumbo volcano to uncover new lineages of life (NeLLi) - 4SBTROV10_white metaG | ecosystem: Environmental > Aquatic > Marine > Volcanic ... | reverse complement strand
CTTGCACAGTTTCGATCCTTTTGGGACCTTTATATCCTTCGCCTCTCGTTTCCGTTTCTTTTGCCATTCCCTCGCAGACACTCGACACTTCGGGCACCGTTTGAAGACGGTATCATGCGTCCGGGAACACCTCTTCCGGCTGCACTTCTTCATTTATACAAAACATCGTTTGCTATTTATACCCCGGTGTTTTGCATTTCACTACTATAAAAAGCAGATCACCGCGCAAAAAATGGGAGTCATCGTGGCGAAAAAACAGCAATATCAACATATTGATCCCGAAGATTTTTCTACTATTAATATAGAATCGTATACAAAAGAAGATGGGGTGCAGCCTCGATCGGTTTTTTCGCACCGAAAACACTGGACTCGATTGTTTGCACCAAATCGTAGAGGTCGAGAAACTACTGCAAGAGATGGTGAATAAGTACAACCGGCAGTATGATGAATTGGACGCTGATATTAAGCGGTCTTTGCGCAAAAAAGAAGACAAAGCGTTGCTCATTCACAAACTTCGACGCAAGAAGGTCGTGCTACATTATATCGAGTCATGCCGCAAGAAAATGGACATATTAATGCAAAAGCAGTACGCCATCGAACAATTGAACATTACAAAAATGCAGCTGGACGCACTCAAGAATTCCGTGAGGTTATTTAAGCAATTTACAAAACAGAACTCGTTGAACAAGATTGAAGATTTGCAGGATACGCTGGAAGAACTGACGGCTCAAATCCTCGATGTGAATAGCGCGTTGCACGAGGCCGCGCCGTTGATTGATATTGACGACAGCGAGCTCGAAATGGAGCTTACGGAGCTTGAAACCACACTGCCAAGCTTTCCTGAAGTATTTAGTTCCGATACAGATTGTATCAAAAGCGCTAGCATACACACAGGCTTGAAAAACACGCTAGCATACACATAATATGAAAACCTTAAATATAGTCCAAATTTTGGGGTATACCGTAATGCTATTCATCAGTAATATATATATACAGCAAAAAAAAAAATATTTTTCACACAATTTAAATGAATGGATGCGCTTAACTAAGAATAAATAAATACATAAATTATTCAGACTAAAACCTAAATATACTAAAACGTAAATATACATATAAACACAAACATAACAACAAAACAAACAACAGATATCAAAGAATATATAATTAATAAAGAAAAAATATAAATAGTTATTCGATAAAAGCTATACGAATAAATATAAATTGACAAAAAGAAAATTATTTGTTTTACGATTTTTAGTTCATAATAACGATGGCGGAAATTGCAATTAAAGAGGAAGTATCGCAAGATATTAAAATGGGACAGTTAATTGCTATGTTTAAAGGAACTGTAGAAGCTGCTGTTGCGAGAGGTGTAATTGGTATTGATATCGTAACAGATCCATTAGAAGACGAAGAAGTGATGAATTTGATTGCATGTGTACAATATCAATTACATGAAAAATTGCAAATTCCTATCTTTACGCATGCAAATCAAGATCCAAACATTTTATTGATTATTACCAAAAACAAGACAACTGGTCAAGATGTAGTTATTAAATTGAACGTACCAGATGCTGTGAATCGCAAAATAACTATAATGGGAATGTATGAGGAAGCGTGTGCCAATCAGAATGCACAAATAGAACTTGAAATCATGCGAGAAACATTTCCTGATTTGGTTCAGAGACCAAATCAACCATAAAAGTTTAGTAGAAAAGTTATATTTATTCAAACCACCGCGGTGTTTGAAGAAGTAAAATTATTGTAAGTTTTCCAAAATTTCTTGTGTTGATGTATTTTACTGTATTCTTTGCACCACTGTTTTAATGATAGTGTCGAAACAATACGGATCAACTGTTCCTTGTCCGTTATTTTTTTACTGTGTAAAAATTCCACGCTCTTGGCACCTATGCCTTTCAAATCCAATAACGACGACTTCTTCTTGGTCACCACGTCGGTTATATCGTCTATTACATGATTCAATATTTGGTACAAAGCTTTACTGTCCTCTAACGCGTGGTGTGCAAAATATTTCTTTTTAAACAGATGATGATACACCATCGGTTGTGAATAACTCGCCAAGTCCGGCAGCTTCTTTTTTAATAAAGGCAAGCTGTCGTGAAAGCGTATCGACTTCCAATCGTGCTCGTCGTGGCCTTTGAGGATCTTGGAGTCGAACGCGGTACCGTTGTGCGCAATCCACAGGTGTTGTGCGCCCACGTTCAAGGCTTCACTGATAGCTTCATGCGGCGTATAAAACAACGCAGGTGCTTTATCGACCTTTTTCAAATCGTCTTTGGCTTTTTCCACGTCGTCGTCGTGCCGTTGCAATGCATGTACCATCAGCTCTGGATCCTCGTGCGATCGCGCGACGGTACTTCGCGACAGTACTTTGCTGATGGCTTCGGCTTTTTCAAAGACGTCTTTCCGTTTAACGGCGGTGGACAATATTTTCTTCCCGATGAGCAATTTCGTCCAAAACTGCACCGTGTTGTCCGGATGTTGATTCAGGTCCACTAGGCTGTCGAGTACCTCCACGCCGCTCGCATACTTCGCCAACGGATTCACGAGTCGTTGAAACGAGATGTCTTTGTTGTACAAGGCAATTTCAAGGATTTGAGTTTCGTGGCGTTTGCATCCTTTTTTTAAAAAGCAGGCTTCTAGATCGTACGCTAACCATTTTGTGAACATGTGTTAATTAAAGAAAAATCAAATAGTATTTATACGTGATTTTTTCGTCATAAATGGTACGTTATTTCATCGGATCGATTCTGTCGCCGTACGACAAGGAGACCGTGGCCGAAAACGATCCCACCTTCGCTTTCTCGAAAGAACAAGCGGACCAGTTGGATTTGACCGACATTCCCATTCGCATGGAGCACCACGAGGATATGGTCGTCGGAAAGTGCATCAAAAGCTGGTCAGCGGACGACGGTAGCAAGTGGGTGTTAGGAAAGTTGGAGGGAAATACCTATCAGCAACGTTTTTCACAGTATGCGGTCGACAAGAACGAGACTACGGGCGGCGCTTACTACGAGGGACTGAGCTTGCAGCACGTGCACCGCCAGATGGCGTCAGGAAAAGCGGAGAAAAGTGCCGTGGAAGTCAGCTTGGTGTGTGAGCCTCGTCGATCTGATTGCCGAATTGCCTTTGTGGATTCTGATAGTGTACCAGATTCCAACGAAATAAAAAATTTGGAGTATATAATAAAATCGGGTACGAATAAAATGAGCACACCCGCAGAGACACCCGCACCACAAACAACCGAGGCCTCACCGAAAGAGGTGCCAAGTACCTCGCCAACCATGGCAGGAAATATGAGCAAAGAGCAAATGATGAAAATTATTATCGAGCAGCAAAAATCATTGGAAAGTAACAAGACGCAAGAAAACAGCGAATTGGGCGAATTGCGCAAATTGAAAGCGGAGATTGAGCGCCAGCGCGCCGAGGAAATGAAGAAAGAGCAAGAGAAATCGATGGCGATGGCACAAACCTTGGTAAACGACTGGTCTGAAACCCTTGATAAAGAGGCAATGAGTGATGCACAGAAGCAAACTATCTTGGAAGCTAGCAAAGCACATCCTCAAGAGATGATTGAATTGTTGAGAGTGGCACATTGCGCGAGCAAAAAGCACAAAGAAGCCGCCGCGCGCTTTAGCGAGTACAAAGCATTGGTTGAAAAGACACGCTTAAGTCAGCAATTCGACGCGGTCATGTCCAAAAAACCAGTAGAAGCAAAACCTGCAGCGCCAGTGGTGCACGCAGCAAGCAACAAGAAACGCAAGACCATGAACGATCCAGAGTTGTTTTTGAAAGCATTGAGCCAGTACAACGTCACGGGATCCGCTAGGGACCATATGGATGCTGTATCTCAAATAGGTGTGCGTAAAAATTATAACAGACAAACTTATTATTAATGTAATCTTTTAGGATAATTTTCCGGGTGGCACTCAAACTCTTGTAAAAACGCTCTATCTTTCTCCGTGATGCTCGGCATGTCCGACGTCGTATCCCATAGCAACACCGCGCCGTGGCAATCTACCAGCCACAAATGCATGATCTCGCGCATGTCGTGGGTCAACAAGTCGTAGGTCGTTTTGTTCGCATCGCTGTAATACGCCATGTTGAGCCGATACGTCTCGCCGTGTATTTGAAACCCCCGCGGCGTCTGCTCCACGCCGATGCTTTCGAAAAACATGCCCAAGGTCACCTCTCGCCCTTCCACCCGCAGCTTCGTGGGTGCGCTCCATGGGTGGACGTGTATCACACCGGCGGGGTTAGTAGTATCGGGCGTCGAATCGCAGTGGGAATGAACGCCCGTGTGATAAAACAGTTTGGTGTACGCGTAGCTCTCGGTGCAAGTGGCGGGCTGCTGTTCGTACGGGATAATCTCGGTCAAGTTGCGATCGTGAAAGATAACGGTATGGTTGTGCAGGCGCATTTTGTACAAGAGGTGGATATGATCGCCGACGATGGGGCGCTGCTTCATTTCCCACGAGCCAAAGCGACTTGGAGGAGGTGGCGACACGTGGGTGCACTCGTGGGGAAAGAAATCGGTGTAAGTAGTGGTGAACGCGGAGGTAACCAAGTATCTCGCGACGTCGAACGGGTTGTCGTACACGGCGCACATGGTGTTGAAGTTGTTCATGTAATACGACCGGGTGTACGGCACCTGAATGATGTAATAGGTGCTGATATAGATGATCATAAAGATGAAACAAAAAAGAGTAGCGTACCGTATCATGAAATTATATATATGATAAGATTAAAGGTTATTTATATTCACAAATCTAATACCTCAAATTACTAAAACGACTTTGGCGAATGCCCACTGCTGCTGCTCTACCAGATCCGAACTGGCCGGAAGATGGCGAGCCGCTTAAGAAGCCAGTTGCCGAGTCGATGCCCCAGATTCCCAATCCCAATAACGATACACTACCAATAACAATCAACATGATCGCCCACCATTCTAATTTGTCGTCTGCGGCGGTTGGTGCAGCGGTGGTGGTTTCAGCGCTTGGCAAGATCAATCCAAAGGCAGATGTGTCTGCGCTAATGGACTGGGATGCTGCCAACTGTTTCCGTGGTACAATATAGGAACTACGTAAACGTCTACGTGCACCAGCGGCATTCTCTGCTAACAAATCAAAATGAATTTTGAATGTATCGGCAGAAGCGGAAATCAATGGTTGAAATTCAAATGCAATCTTGTCATAGACTACGTTTGGTGCAGCACCGGTACCACATGATAAACTTGCAAACGGAACCAATCCGAACACACGATCGGTGGTTCTTGCGGATACGCCACTGTCGCATACGGATCCATCGTAGTCAGCGCCGTCTGTACCACAGTCGCATAACACATCGGTGGTTATCAATGCACCTTCGGAACCATCAAAGTTTTTCTCATAACGCTCGATGGAGATGATGGAACGACGAATTTGCCATCCTGCACCGGATGCTGCGGTTTTGTGTCCTGTTGTCAATAACCCAGAATGTCCATCTGGAACGATGTACAAGTCCACTTGTGCGGAACCATCACCGGTTGTGAATGCTACGGAACAATCGTTGACACCATCCAAGGTACTAGACGCTGCTGTGGCTTGCTGACCATTTGCACATGCAAAGCTTGCGCCTGCACGTAATTCACCAACTGCATCGTTGGTTTCTGATGCAATTGGACATTCTAAGAATTTCGTCGTGATTCTTGCATCACTATCCACGTCTCCTCCTTCAAAGTCACCTCGAAGTACCAGATCGGTCTCGGTATGAGATAATTTGGCAAAGTCGCTTGCACCACCGGTTGGAGATGCTTCTGGATTGCTGATAGCATCGCAATCGGTTTGAGAGATCGCAATACATGCAGATTCTAGTTTAAATGTATGGATTTCGCTTCCAATTCCCATGCTTCCTTTGTTGATTTCCAAGTTATCGGAATCTTTTGCAGCGGTAGATACTGGTTTCAAAACGTTGTTCAACGCAGCGTTTGCCATTGGAGTAGTGTTAGGTGTGTCTACATCTTGTTCAGTTGCAGCCAAATCAATCACCAATTTGTATTCGTCGCCGCCGCATGATTGCCATTCAATGCCTTCTACAACAAGTGCACGTTCCAAGGTTGGTGCACGCAAGGTACTGACGGTAACACTCGCAGTTGCATCCCGTTTGATGGTTGTGATAAACGTCTTGTCGTTACAGAACGAGTTGGTGGATAAAGTTGCACCTGTCGTAGACGTGTAGTCTAAGGTACGAACGTATTTCATGGCGACGTTGGTGGTAATGATGTATGCATCGTTTGCATGGTCATCTACTAAGCTACCGCAATTTCTCCATGCGTCGATGTCTAACCCGCTACTGACGAATTTTGCATTTGTCGGAGAATCCGTAAAATCTTGTGCACATCCATCTCCTTTTGCATCGATATTGTCTCCGCTGCATGAACCATATTGTGCCGTAACAACTAAATCTTGCGACAATCCCAAACCTGCCCAACTACCGGAATCAAAATCAGTTACTGTTGCGCTTGCCATAGCATCTACGTAATGCGCTTGTGCTGTTACTAGATTGGAGATTAAACTGTAGGATAAATCAAACACGAATTTCAATTGAATGTGATCTTCCACACGGCCGGTGGTACGAGAACATGGAAGACGTAAATCGTAAATGGCGAATTGTTTGGCTTGATCGATCAAGCGAACGTCTAAGAAACCAGTACATGAAGGACTGGAACGAATGACGTGTTTCACAATTTGACCATCTACGCTACTGGTAGTGACTGCCACTTCACCCGGCACAGCAGCTTCGCCGTTACAATTAGCTTGTTCAGCAGTAGCACATGCATTTGATTGATCGTCCCATCCCATCATGGTATTTGTACCTTTGATGGTAAATGTTAAGGCACCTGTCACGCCATATTTCGAGATTTGCATGGTCAATGCAGCACCTGCTTTTTCAACCGTTGCTAATTTACGTTGCAACAAGGACAATTCAGTATCGTCCACAATGATACGGCGTCCGTCTACTTGTACCACACCTGCAGTAACTGCGTCGGAGCATTGGGCTGCATCAGCGGTACATAAAGTGGCCGCTTCGTCGGATTTGAAAAAGATGATTGAGGATTCTTGTCCATAAGCAGTGTCGCTTACTTCAATTTTACAATCGGTGTAAAACAATTGGTCGGCAAAGTTTTGCATGTTGCTTTGCATCAATCGCACTTCACCTGCACCGTTTCCACAACCACCAAGTTTCACTAAACTAGAACTTGCGCCTTCTACTCTTGTGCTGTCGCTCATTACCAAACGCGTTGTGCCTAAAATATCGAACGTGTCGTCTAAATCTTCGTATCCAGTCTTTCCAGCAAGAACCGGGGTAAAGAAATCACCCAATAAATACCCACTGGCGCTTGGTAAACGCAAGAATTTGTTGTCTGCACCTAATCCATTACCGGAAGAGACCGCAATGGCAAAGATATTGTCGAATTCAACACATTTGTTGGTTGAACTGCCAACGCATCCACTGCCTAAATTAGCTTTTGTGATCGGTAACAAAGCGTCCATTTCACCACTGAAACCAGAAATGGATAATCCATCGGTACATATATCACATTCAAAGTATCCACCTGCGGTCTTTAAATGCGGCATGCCAGTGTAGACAGCTTTGTATACGCCTTCTAAACGGTATTGTGCGTAGTTGCTGCCGTAATGACCCGTGCAACTAGTGCCAGCAAATTCTCCACCAGCAGCTGCTGGACCTTTGGACGTACAGTCACCAGAGCGGTAATCTGCGTATGCTTCTTTGCTAGCGCTGTTTCCAGCGCTGATAAAGTCACCAGCTCCTGAGTTAAAGTTGCTGTAATCTGGACCAATTATCAATCCGTTCTTTTGTATGGTAAAATCACCAGCGGATGCTGCCAATGTTTCTACACCGGATTGGTCGCGTACCAAGTAACGTGAATCTTGTACTCTGAAGTCGTAGTCTAAGATCAAGGTTCCTTCTTCACCACTGCCTTTTGCGCCACTTGTGGAAGATTCGATACCAGTTTCTGCTACGTTTGTGGAGATCAATGCGTGTGCACCGGACAATGCTGGTTCACCAGACGATCCCGGTTTGTAACTCAACGATACTTTTACCTTTTTGCTAGCGCTCTCGCCCAAGTTTATGTTGCTGCTTTTGGTAAATTCAACCGATGCGTATGCATCTCCTAAAAACTTGTTGTTCTGTGGAACAAAGTGGCAAGAGACGGAGCCAGCAGTGCTAGAGAAACTGCCACTGATTTGTGTCCCTGCGGTAATGTCGCTGCCGATGCTACCGCTGTAGGCAACGGTACAAGAGCTAGCATAATCAGCAGAAGCGATATCAGACAAGGTAACCGTTTGCTCCAAACAACGATTTTCTGCATTTCCTGTCAAAGCACCACTCATGTCGCATGAGATGGCAGCTGCACTCGCATCCAATTGGGTTTCTAAGCTCAACACGGTACTTGCTACATGGTCGAATTCGGAGGCGCCTTGGTCCTCTGCGGCCGTAAACACGGTACAACGACCGTTGTTTCCTGATATGGCTTCGCAGCTGGATCCATCGGGACAGTCGCTTCCATCCACGGCGCAGTAAAGGTTGGCATCATTGCCGTGAGCTTGAGATTTTATCGTAATCGTTGCACGCTCGGCAAGTGCACCTGATAGTAATAATGTGAAAAGTATCAAAATATTTTTCATTTTCTTTACTCTGTTAGGCACCCCGTTATATACAGAAAAAAAAATCTTTGAGCCGTTTTGCTGTATATAAATTTAGGATTTGTCTATCATAATGCAACGACGAAAAAAGCGTTTTCCCCCAGTGGTCAAGCGTCACTGCCGATGTGGCACTGGAACCGTCCGTTTTCTCTCGTTTTGTGGTATGTGCATCCTATGCTTTTTTACGGTGGTCGTCTTGGTCCTGCTGGTGCTGATTTTTCTCCAGCCATGCATCAACGACAGGCACTGTGCCAGTGATAACTTTTGCACCACGGACCGGTGCGTCGCGAACTTTTGCCGCCACGACTACCGCGAAGGCTGCTGCATCAACGACCTCGACTGCACTTCCACCGACTGCCACGATACCTTTTGCAACGTCATTTTGAACACGTGCAGCGCGCGCCAAAAAACCAACGGCACCAGCTGCAGCGACGGAAACGCCTGCACCGTGATGGACCGGTGCCTCAACGGACAGTGCATGGGCAATACGGTGACTTGCAACGCGAATCCATGCTCCAACGGCGTCTGCCACAAGACGCAAGGCTGCGTTTACACGCAAAAAGAGGACGATACTCCGTGCGACGATGGCGACAGCTGCACCGTCAACGACAAATGTTGGTCTGGCATCTGCGTCTCGGGGCTGGGCAAAGATTGTTCGCACGAAGACGATGCGTGCAACTTGGGCGTGTGCGACGTGGATGGCACGTGTACCAAAATGTACAAGGCGAACGGCACCAGCTGCACGACCACGGACATGTGCGAAGAGCAAGCGTTTTGCACCAGCGGCGTCTGCACCGGCCAGCGCAAGACGTGCCACGACAACAATCCGTGCACGATCGATCGATGCGTCGACGACGTCGGGTGCATGATCCAGTACAATTTTACGTCCGGGACGTGTTTGCCCGGGTGCACCGACAACAGCGCTTGTCCCACCGACTACGTTTGCCACGACGGGACGTGCATCAACATCCCTGCCGACAGTGGCATCGACATTCGCTTTTTGAACTACGAGTTAGAGGGCTGCAACGCGACGCACCGCCGCTTGTTGCTCTCGTTTGCGCTCGACACCGAGGTGGATTATATCGACGGTACCACCTATCACCGTATTGTAAACGCCTCGGACGACATCAGCGCCTTGCACCAGCCGTTGGGATTCATCGACGAGGTGCTGCAGCTGGCCTCGAGCGCCATGAGCAACACGACCTCTCGCTCCGCGTTCACGTTGACGACGGCATGCCAAGCGATGGACGAGTCGAATTGCCAAACGGTCTTTGCCGGGCAAACCTACGATTTTGATTTGGAGCTGACGCATTGCGAAGACGTTGCGGGCGTGCATTGCATCGACGCCAACATGCACGTGCAGGCGTCCGTGGGCGTCTCGATCGCGGATTGCTCGGTGTTCGACGCGTCGCAAGTCGTGCGCGCCTACGGCGGTGCAATTTTATATTACAACAACAATTTATACACCGGGGTCAAAGTCCATCCGGTCGAGGAAGACAACATTCACGTGGGGATCAAGACCAACGTTGCCAACAACAGCGATTTCATCACCAATTTACACAGCGTTCGCATCTGCGTGGCACATCCAGACCATCCATTGGCATCTTGTGTGACGGCGACAAACACCACGTGGTGTCCGCGACTCGGGTGCTATGGGTGGTCGGCGTTTGACGATCCCGTTTTGGTACATTACGACATGCTTTCCGGTGGCTTTTTCACGGCGCTTGGGCTGGGAATACCGTTCAATCTCTATAGCTGCTTCCCCCGCAGCGTGTATAGTGCCTCGGATGCCGTGAAATGCGAGCAGGGTTCTTGTGGATGGTTTGACATGGACGATGGGATCAAAATGGGGATGGGGTGGGTTGAACCGATTCGTGATCACTTTTTGGACGAGCAAATTACCACCGCCAGTGTTGAGTTGGTCTTCGACATCGTCTACCAAATCACGGGCTGCTTTCATCATTTGCGCGGGACCAACGAAGAATTGCACCAGTTGGTGTCGATGCAGGTCGAGTGGGTATAAATATATAAAATAACTCTACGTAAAACGATGTTAAAGTGTTTATTGGTCTTTCTTTTATGTGTTCTCTCGCTCAGCATGTACTACAACTACGTGATTTCGCAACGACCGGTGACGATCGAATGGAAGCCGCTGCACCGTCGTGCGCAAGTCAAAAACGAGTCGGGCAAGATAGACGTGGTCTATTTGTGGGTGAACGGAACCAACCACACCCCTCCGAGCACCACGCTACAAGAAGCAGCTACTCCCAATCGATTTCGCGAATGGAACGAGTTAAAATATTCCATCAAGCTGTTGAGAATGCATGCAACAAACCTTCGAAACATAGTAGTCATCACCAATGGCAATCGTCCAACGTACGACAATATGCAAGGCATCGTGTTTGTCGACCATTCTGAATTCATCCCGCGGCAATACCTTCCTACGTATTCCTCTGCTACCATACTTTTCAATTTGGACGGATTGTTTGACCGATTGACGGATCCTTTTGTTCAAATGGACGATGATTTTTTTATTACCAAACCGTTGGATTTACAAAAATATACAAAGTCAAAGACGTGGTACATAGAAAATTGGGGCCGCGATTGGGGACCAAGACCGAGCAAAAATAATTTTGTTCAAGCAATTATCAATAGCAAACGCGCCTTGAAACAAGTGTATCCAACCTTTCAACCATTTGGAGTTGTTGCTCACATGCCATGCACGGTACAACATGCTCATATGCGAAAGATGAAATCGTTAATAGATACGACAGGTAGTATGACACCTTATCGATCCGAGACCAATTTACAGTTTCAATACATGATGGCTGCTGTTGGAAAGTATGGGTTTCACGATAAACATCGACCATCGAATGGAGTGTACCATTTCATCATGATGTCGAGTATTCAGAAATTAAAACGGTCGTTTCGAACCGTGTTGGCAAACCCCAAAGGCTTCTTGACATTGAACGATGATATAAAAAAAGTGACCACGCACAGAGAAGTAATTAGTAGGTTTTTAAACTGTTTAGTCACGTCGGATTGTGTGTATTAAACAAGAAACACAGCACCACGGCGCCCAGCGCCCACCAGCTTGTTTGCGCCATCGATGCGCTCCCGTAGGTCACGTTGCCGACGGTGCACGAGATGCCAAATGCCTGCAACATCTGCGCTTCTTCGTGTTGCAGATCGAGGCAGGTCGACGAATCGATGGCGTAATACATCAGCTTTCCCGGATGGTCGTGGTGCGAGATGCTAAACCCATCGGCTTTGTAATACGGGTTGTACAGCTTCACGCCGTTGAGGTACAAGGGTTGGTTGTCGATGTTTAAGAGGCCACAGCCGTCCACGACGTAGTCGCCCGCGCCGTTGGTGATTTTCGTGTCAAACAGCGTCGGGTAGCAGGTGCCCAAAAAATCGAACCCGACGGACCACCCGCCGTTGTATCGCAAACTTCCGCCCAGCACCAGCCCGTGCAGCAGCTCGTGGCGCAGCACCGTGCGCAAATCGTAGCGGTACCCAATGCCTTGGCAGTCGGTGCCCGTGTACCATCCATTCGTGACGGAAGGATTGACGCCGATGCGAAAGTCGTACGAGGCGGGCGTGTACAAATCTTGGAGCAAGGTCGTCGTCCACGTGTTGCCGAAGCCCAGATACAAGGTTTGCGACGCCCATGCGAGCGTGTTGGTGCCGTTTAGATTGCCGTCGAAGTCGACGCTAATTTTGGGATGCGAGTCGATGGACGGGCATTTGGAGCGAAGGTGGTCCCATTCTTGCTGCATGATGCTGTCGAGCTCCGGGAGCGTGACGGGATGGACAGGCTGCAAGTGGTGCCGGAGAAAAGCGGCGTGTTGCGGCGTGGTGTAGACGTCGGCGGAGGCAGACACGAGCAACAGTAAAAGATACCACATTTAAATACACAGGATAAAATTATATATAGACGTTGAAAACAAAACGAAGACATGTATATACATATAAATAAAAACACGAAATTATCGTAGAATCAACACCATCAAACACACGGCAATAATAACTAAGACAACGGCAATAATAACTAAGACAACGGTTTGAACGTTGAGATTCCAAGCAGGCTTGGGTTCGTTTTGCACCTCCTCCAACTCTTGCAAGGGGCGCGGCGAGTGCTTGTTGATCTCACGGAACAAATTGATGGAATATCGTCCCATTTTTATGCACTCTATTCGAACATGACTCTGCATGTTGTCGTTATCCAATAGAATCATTTTAAACGATCCCATTTTGCCAGCTCGTAATTCTCTCAGCATTTGCCTCATGTTTATCTTTTCAGACCACTGAACATGTTCTAACGTATCAGTTCCTTTATCAAATCGACGACTCAATTCGTCCGAAGTGTAAGAAATAAAATTGTCAAGGCAATCTGCGTGCCAATCCATGACGGAGAACATAGCTTTTGTTCCGTATTGCGTATATTGCGTGTTCGCAAAGATCTTTAAATGCGATGGACTCGGCGGTTCACGTTTGAGTCCCATCAGTATTTTCAACGTTTTAAAACCAAGTTTTAAACCATAATGATAATCATTGGATTGTCCTTGTTCCAATGCTTCAAACTCATCGACTTCCCGTTGCAATTCGTAAAATTCCGTATCCATATTGATGACGCAGGACTCAGCAACTGGCATTTGTTTCTTTTTGCAATGCGTACAAACCATATATCTACCGCGTACAAATACTCGACAGGTCCAATCCACTGGTATAGACTCCTCGTTCAAAATGCTCACATCGATGGTCACTTCATTGCCACGCCTCAAATCTTGCAAACGACGAATCCAATTTAACTTTTGCATCCATACCAGTCTTTTTCTGCAATTATCACGTGATATAAATGTTTGTGTATGTGCTTTCGAATCGTAGACTTCGAACTCTCGGATACTACTTGCGTACCAATCGTCTATGGTAAAGATACTATCGGATCCAAACTCTAGATAAAGCGAATCAATCAACACGTTCATTTTTTCTAGATTCGGTGGTGTTCGTGGCATGCGCAGAACAAACTTAATCATACGATAACATAAATGATGAAACCTCAATATGTTTTTCGGAATAGTGGTTGCTTGCTCTATCTCAACTTCTGCTTTCACCTTCTTGGATTCTTGTTGGATGTAATCTTCCTTTGCTTCCAAATCACCGCGGTCCAAGATTGCATCCTCGCGCTCGAATCGAGAACCAGCGTATCTCCCACGACGCCAGTGATAAATATTGTACGAAACTTGAATCCCGTCTTCTTCCACTAACGCCTTTTTCACAACAGTTTCGCAAGTATGCACAACCTTGCACATCAAATCTAGAATCAAGCGGTTATCAGGTTGTAGCGTGAGTTTCCTTTTTTCTTCGATAAAATCAGGCCATTTTTGTGTCCATGCCTTGGATCTATAGACAACAAAGTGCTCTATGTCTTTGGTATATAAATCAATGATTTTAAATAAAGCATCTTGTCCATGCTCTTTATACATATGTTCTACAACTTTGTTCATGGCGTCTATATCTGTTTTTTTTTGTGGAAAATGAAAATAAAATTTTGCAATACGAAACAATAAAGATTTAGTCACAGGAGCAGTTGGATGGGTCTTCTGTATCTCTTCCACTTCATTCTCCAACGATTCTTTGACAGCTTTGACTCCAACTTCAACCGTCTTCTCCTCGTCGTCTGCGGAACTAGACGACATGTGCACGCTTGCCTCTTCGATCGTTTTCTCCAGCAGCGGAACGT
>Ga0114934_10001661_pt1 | contig 14484 bp, 15 predicted proteins | sample 4SBtaG_2_FD_99695 | JGI IMG/M metagenome (GOLD analysis project Ga0114934, IMG submission 99695) | Deep subsurface microbial communities from Kolumbo volcano to uncover new lineages of life (NeLLi) - 4SBTROV10_white metaG | ecosystem: Environmental > Aquatic > Marine > Volcanic ... | reverse complement strand
GCAAAGAAGTTCTAGCACTTCCAGAAAGTATGCTTCCATTTGTTTACATGGCGCTGGGTTACAGAAAGGAGGGCCCAGCTTTCCCTAAGTTCCGTTTTTCTAAAGATGACTTGTTTACTTTTAAATAGTACTAAATTAAATTAGAATTAAACATTTTAAAGTGATATCATTAATGCTATGTGTGGTATCGTTGGATATATTGGAAAAGAAGAAACTTTACCTATTTTAATTAAAGGATTAAAAGCTCTTGAGTATAGGGGCTATGATTCTGCCGGGGTAGCTTTTGGGGTTGGTAACAAAATAAAACTTATAAAAAGTGTAGGCCAAGTTAAAATTTTGGAAAAATCTTTAAATAAAGATAACTATCTTGGTAGCCATATAGGAATAGGTCATACTCGTTGGGCTACGCATGGAACCCCAAACATAGGGAATGCTCACCCCCATTCTGATTGTTCGGGTAGAATTTTTATAGTCCATAATGGAATAATTGAGAACTATAAAGATCTGAAAAATTTTTTAGAAAATAATGGACATAAATTTAAATCAAAGACAGATAGTGAAGTTATAGCTCACTTAGTTGAAGATTTCCTTAAGAAAGGAAAATCTTTTAATTCTGCTTTTATTAGTGCAATTAAAATGCTTAAGGGTGCTTATGCGATAGCCCTTATAGATGCCCAAAATCCTAAAACATTATATGCAACTAGATTGGGTAGTCCACTTGTAATCGGAGTTGGTAAGGATGAAAATTTTTTAGCCTCTGACCCTTCTGCCCTAGTTGGTAAAACTAAAGATATAATTTATCTTTCAGATAAAGAAATTGTAAAAATAAATAGAAATAAAATAGAAATTACCGATTTGAAAAATAAAAAAACTCCTCTTGAAATAGTGCATTTAGAATGGGACTTAGAACAGGCCCAGAAGGGGAATTATCCTCACTTTATGCTAAAAGAAATTTTCGAGGGACCAGAAGTTATTCGTTCTTCTTGTGCAGGGAGGATAAATATTAAAGAAGGTAAAGTAAAACTAGGAGGTTTAGAAGGAATTGCTACTAAATTAAAAAAAGTTAAAAGGATTTTAATTTTAGCTTGTGGTACTTCCTATTATGCTGGACTTGTCGGCGAATACCTTTTTGAAGAAATAACAAAATTACCGACGGAAGTACATTTTGCTTCAGAATTCCGATACAGGGATAAACCCTTTGAAAAGGATACAGCAGTTATCGCCATATCTCAGTCTGGAGAAACTGCCGACACTTTAGCTGCTCTTAAAAAAGCCAAAGAAAATGGATTACTAACTCTAGGAATTGTAAATGTTGTGGGTTCAACTATTGCTCGTGAGACGGATGCAGGAGTTTATAATCATGCAGGGCCTGAGATTGGTGTAGCTTCAACTAAAGCATTTTTATCCCAGCTAACTATTCTTATCATGATGGCTATCTATCTCTCTAAAGAAACTAAATCTTTCAAACCTCTCTTAAAAGAACTAGAAAAGATTCCTGGAAAGATTAAAGAAATTTTAGAGCAAGCTTCTTTGATAGAAAAATTTGCTTCAAAGTATAAAGATTATGATAATTTTCTTTTTCTTGGTCGCAGGTATAATTATCCAGTGGCTCTTGAAGGTGCACTTAAGTTGAAGGAAGTATCTTATATACACTCAGAAGGGTATTGTGCTGGTGAGATGAAACATGGACCAATAGCTATGATAAGTCCGACTTTTCCCACAGTTGCTATCGTTCCCCAAAATACGATTTCGGATAAAATGTTTTCGAACTTGGAGGAAATTAAAGCCAGACGTGGACCAATTTTTGCTATTGGAACTTCTGGAGATAAGAAGATTGAAGGTCTAGCAAATGATGTATTTTTCATACCTAAAACGATAGAAATATTAGAACCACTTTTGACTGTAATACCCTTGCAACTACTAGCATATTATGTAGGAGTCAAGCGAGGCTATGATGTAGATAAACCTAGAAATTTAGCTAAATCAGTAACAGTAGAATAAGAGATTTTTTTGTATCGTTTTGACAACTTTGATAAAAAGGTGTATAGTTTTATGCAATAAAGTTATTTTAAAAATAAAAAAATAAAAAATTATGGAAAAATTTACGGAATCTGGCCTTAACGGTCAGAAAGTAAATGGCCAAGCTGTCGCTGGTGTGACATCTAAGACTTGTTATTCGAAAGTTGAACTTGAAGAGTTCAAGCAGATTATTATCCTGAAGCTTGAGAGAGCCAAGGAAGATTTGAGTCTGTTGGAAACTCTTCATTTTAATGAAAATGGGACTGATGATACTTATCATCAGATAAAAGTTTTAGAGATGGGACAGGAAACCGTCTCTAGGACTGAAAACTCTAAAGCCATAGAGAGGCAACGGAAGCACATTGGAGATCTACGAAACGCCTTGTTGCGTATCGAAAATAGAACTTACGGAATCTGCCGCAAAACCGGCAAATTAATTTCGAAAGAAAGATTACGCGCGGTTCCACATGCTACGTTAAGTATTATGGCAAAAAAAAATGACCGAGGTGAGGTAGCACCGGTCAATGGTCGACAGCTTGCGATTGGTAAGCGGCACCAATAAGATTTTTTATATGTATTAACCTAAAAGCCCGGACGTGATTGACGCCCGGGTTTATTTTTTTGTTATGTGTATAAATACATTTTTTGTAAGCTATAGCACCTGAAAAATGTATTTTCTAATGTGCCACCGCGAAGCCTATAACTTTCTTTGCCCCAGCCTGCTTTAATAATTTTGTAATTTCATTTATCGTGCCTCCTGTCGTTGTGACGTCATCTATAATTATAATTGTCTTACCTCTTACTATTTTTTTATTTTTTAATTTAAAGGAATCTTTTATATTTTTTAATCGTCTTGCTCTATTTGTAATTCTAGCCTGAGGAATTGTATCTTCTTTTTTCTTTACTATATTTGATTTTAGTAAGAAGATTTTTTTGTCTGCCTTTTTACACAAACCCCTAGCAATCTTTTCTGCTTGGTTGTATCCACGTTTCTTATTTTTATTTTTTGAAATAGGGACGGGTATTACTAGAATAGGGATTCCCTCACTGTAAGCTTTTATATCAGAAATATCTTCTAGAAGTTCCTCATAGAGAATTTCTCCCAGTCTTTGTCCTAGATAGGGGACTTTATGATACTTCAAATCCCAGATAGCTTTTTTTATTATTGGGTCGTGATACTGGAAAACAGCAAAGACACTTTTGCTTGTTTCTCTATCTGTCCGGCTAGCTTTTATTACACAATTAGGGCAAAGAATCTCGCCACTTACCCCACACCCCAGACAAGTAGATGGAAACAACAACTCCAGTACAAAATTTCCCATAGATTTTATGCTCATAATTATATTTCTCACACCTTTATTTTACCCTATTGTTTTGTGATATAATAGACAAATATCTTTTAATACAAGTTTATGTCTCTAGAAAAGTTTAATTTTAATAAAAAAGAAGGATTTTCACCTAAAAAGAAAGTTAAAAAGCGAGGTTTTTCTAACTTTAAAAGAGCAGTTTTAATTAGTGCTGGTTTGATTTCTGCTAGCCCAACTTTTGCTTCTGGTATGGAACAAAATAATAAACCTAAAGAAAAAGCACCAACAGAATTATTAAATAGAATATCGCAATACTATCAAAAAGTTTTAGAGAATAATGAATCTACTTTGGGATATTTTAAAAAGGATGGGAATTTATCGGCAGATAAATTAGAGTTAGTAGAAAAAGAATATAAGTTGTCTGAAGCTAAGGCAAAAGAAATTGTTGCAAACCCAGAATCCCATTATGAAAAAATAATTCAAGAAGTAAAAAACTGCAAACAAGAGTTGATAAATCATTTTGCCTCAAAAGAATTTTTCGAAAAAGTAAAAAAGGATATGAAGTTAGATGATAAGAAAACACATGAAAAGCAAGAAAATCTTATTAATAATTTGAATACAGTAAAACTTGTTATCGCAAGTCCAGACTCTATATCTTCACTCCCTAATTCTTATGGATTAACTGGGGCTGCCTCATACTCAGAAGAGTTACACAGGGTGGTAATCCCCTTTTCTGAAGTAGACTGGGAAGAAATAACTCACGAGTTTATACATGCAGCTTACAGATCAATTAAAGAATTAACTCCTGATGAGGAGAAAATTTTATATCATAATTATAAAAAAGAGAAAGGTGTAAGTAAGGAAACCAACAAGTATCTTAGAAACCCCGCAGAAAGAATAGTACGTAAAACTTTACTTGATTTGGATTTAGAGCGTTGGAATATTAAAAAATATAATGAGAAATTTACCCATGAACATTATCTTAAATTACTTGAATTGAAAAAAAGAAACCAATTAGATGGTGCAGCTCTTGATTTATTAAACACCACTACAGAAAAACAATTAGAAAAGATTATGAATACGATTGCTTATAATGATGCAGTCAAAGATACTATAAATAGGAATATTAATAATAGTAATTTAGCGTAATAATTTAGAAAGTCGATAAAATTAATAATTTAAATTTAACTAAAAAATAATTATGAACTTTGAAAAACTATCGTTTTTAAAACATAAGGAGGATAAAAATAAAAATAAAAGTAAAAAAGAATCTATAGGTTGGCCTAAATATATGAAATATACAGCACTAGTTGCGCTACTTATGTCTTCTGGTTTATCTGTGGCTCAATCTCTAGAGGGAAACAGAAATCAAAATGAAAAGTCAAAAAGCGAATTGGTCTTAGAAAAATCTACCCAAGAAGTTAAAAAACTTTGTAAACTTATGCTTGAAGATCCATCAGTTAAGATTGGAAATTTTAATCAAACTAAATCTAGAGAATGGGAGTCTCTCAATAAAAAAGAAATTGTTAAAATTGGATATCAGGAAGATGGGGCAACTCCTAAATGGATTATGTATGAGGATGGCTCAAAGCTCTACATTGATTATAATGGAGATGGGAAAGTAGATAGAATGGTTATTAATAACGAAATTACTAATCCTGATAATAACAAAATTGATATAGATTCTCAGAAAGCAGCTTCTGAAATGGATGCGTTTGGATCTATGGAGGACTTGTCTGAAAATGCTAGTATTTCTGCTAGTATGAAACCAGAAAAAATTTCGGTTGCTCAAATTATTAAAGATGAAAGTGGTCATCTAAAATTGCAAGTTGTAGAATTTGATTCTGGTCAACATGGTGAAATAGAAGGTCAACAAGCTACTGATATTGCGCAGGAGATGCAAGCAGATTATTTAAAGTCCATGGAGTCTGTAGTTGGACAAATGACTAAATAAATAAAGTGTTTAATGATAATACTATCCTCTTTTTTTTATACTATTTATGCTATACTTGAGTAGTAATTTATGGATAATTCATTAAAGAAAATATTAAGTGATGGGTTCAAAAATTTATCGAGTATTTTACATTCCTCCAATGGTACAAGTAGCGCTCTTGGTATAGATATAGGTTCATCTGCCATTAAAATTGTTCAGCTAAAAAAGAAAGGAGGTAAGGCCGTACTTGAAACGTACGGTGCTTTGGCTTTAGGGCCTTATGCAAAGACCGATATTGGAGCAGTAACAAATCTTTCAGGAGATGTCCTATCGAAGGCTCTTTTAGATGTCATAAAAGAATCAAAAGTTACTGTTCATTCTGGAATAGTTGCTATCCCTTCATCTTCAAGCTTAGTATTTACTTTACACTTACCCAGCAATGTCAATGAGAATAATCTTTCGTCTATAATTCCAATTGAAGCTCGTAAGTATATACCCATACCTGTGTCGGAAGTATCTCTAGACTGGTCGGTGATTCCTCGAGAGCCTAGATCACCCTCTGATGATAAAACTCGCTTGAAGCCTTCCTTGGAAGTTTTGGTTGTCGCTATTCACAACGGTACTCTTTCTCGTTACCAAGATGTTTTAAAAAAGGCCTTAATTCAAGATGGTGCTTTTGAATTAGAAATATTTGGTAATATACGTTCTTCATTAAGTCATGAACTTACTCCTGTTCTGATTATGGACTTCGGAGCTTCAAAAACTAAGCTTTGTATTGTCGAATCTGGGATTATACGAGCTTTTCATATGATTAATAGAGGCTCAGGGGATATAACTAAAAATATTTCTCAAGCTTTGGAGATGTCTTTTATTGAGGCTGAAAAATTAAAAAGAGAAGTTGGGTTAGCTCAATCAAATAATAACGAATTAAAAGATATCATTAAATTATCAGCTGATTATATATTTTCTGAGACAAAAAATGTTGTTTTTAGCTATGAGAAGAAGTATAATAAAACCATAAGTAAAGTTATTTTAACCGGAGGTGGATCGCTTCTGAAAGGTTTGATTGATAAAGCAAAAGAAGAGTTACGCACAGATGTTATCTATGCAGATCCATTTAAAAAAACAGAGTCGCCAGCCTTTTTAGAACCAATTTTAGAAAAAAGTGGGCCCGAGTTTTCGGTTGCTATTGGTCTAGCCCTTCGTCAATTGTCATAATTTAATCATGGAAAATTCATTTCAAACATCATTTATACCTAAGAAGCCTATAAATTCTCCAGAGACAAAGATTAGGCAGCCAAAGAGCTTCTTTTTTGTGATTTCAGTTATTTTGCTTATATTAACAATTCTTTCCTCTGTAGGTTTCCTTTTGTATAAAAATTACTTAACAGACCAAAGAGATGCTCTATCTTCAGGGCTATTAAAATCTAGAGATTCATTTGATCAATCTACTATTAATGAGTTGGAGCGCTTTGATAATAGGGCTGGTGCGGCAAAAGCGTTATTAAGCAACCATGATGTTTTCTCTCCTGTTTTTAGTTTGTTAAATAAATTGACAGTTCCAACTATTCAGTATAAAAAATTTGACTTAAGTCTTAATAATGATAATAAATTTGAAGTACAACTCTCTGGTATTGCTCAGGACTATAAATCTATTGCCCTACAATCAGATGCCCTAAACAATGCTCAAAATCCATATTTTAAGAATGTTATATTCTCAGACTTGAATAAAGATAAAGATAATAATGTTGTTTTTAATTTAGATTTTATTCTTGATCCTTCTTTAATTTCCTACGAGAAGAACTTTTCCCTAAAGCAAGCTCTAGATAATTCTTCGGGTAGTTCTACTACTTCTAGTGGATTAATAAATAATACAAATAGTAATAACTAGCCATGAAATCTTTATTACCAATTTCAATAATAATAGCAGCGATAGCACTATTTTTCCTTCTTACTAATCCTCTCTACAAAGACACTCAATTATTAAAAACTGATGTTGCTACTTATAATAAAGCGCTAGATAATTCTACTCAATTACAAAAAGAGAAAGATTCATTATTAGAAAAGTATAGAAATATTAGCGAGACAGATAGAAAGCGCCTTGATACATTTCTCCCAGATAATGTTAATAATATTAAGTTTGTTCTAGAGATTGAACAGATTGCTAATCTTCATGGTATGCCCCTTAAAGATATAAAATTTGTAGAAAATAAAAATACTACGGATACTAATAAAAATATAGTGGGGAATATGGTGGTACAAAAAAATGGTCTAAATAATAAAGCTTATGGAATTTTTACTGTTGAATTTACGACTGAAGGCAAGTATTCATCTTTTCTTATATTTTTGAAAGACTTAGAACGAAACTTAAGACTTATGGACATAAAGTCACTTTCTTTTGAAGTTCCTTCTACTCCAAAAGGTGGGGCAAAGGTCGCCTCAGGGATTAATCCAGATATTTATAGTTATAAATTAGATGTCGATACTTATTGGCTAAAATAATATGAAAAAAACACATCATAAAATTTTAATAATAGCTCTCATACTCTTAGTTGTCGGTGGTTCATACACATACTTTTCACACAGTTTAACTTCTGAAGCTTCTGGTTCTTCTTCTTTGACTTCATCTCTCGGGGCAAATAACTCGATTCTTCCATCCAGCAGTAAAATTGCCTCTGATATAGCTTTTATTTCTACTCTTGCGTCTCTTTCTCACATAACAATTGATACTAGTTTATTTAGCAATAAATCATTTAAGAACTTAAAAGACAACACTGTATTTTTGGCTGATGGTCCTACGGGTCGAGTTAATCCATTTGCCCCTGTGGACAATAATTTAGCTCAGATCAGTTTGAATTCTCCCGTTTCTACAAATAATCCCTTAGATATAAAGTCAGATAGTGCCGTTCTAAGTGGTACAATTAATAGTATTGTTAAAGTATCCAATGCGTATTTTGAATATGGGCCTGATAATAAATTAGGTAAGACTACATCAGATGCTAATGTCTCTTTAATTGGAGGTTTCGTTTCTAGCTTGTCTGGTCTTAAAACTAATACAAGTTATTTCTATAAGGCTTGCGCTAAAATAAATGGATCAGTTTCTTGTGGAGATATTAACTCCTTCACAACAGCTAAATAGTTATGAATTATTTAGAGGAATTAGCCAAAAATCAAATAATAAAGGAGGAACAAATTCCTAAGATTGTTAAGAATGCAAACGAAAAATACAATGGAAGTATAGATCAGGCCCTCCTTGATTTTAATGTAAATGAGAGTAGAGCCCTTTTAGTGAAAGGTAGTTTTTATAATATTCCTACTAAAGAAATTGATCCAAGCAGTGTCCTCGCTTCGACTCTTAAATTAATTCCATCTGAGACAGCAAAGATGTACCATTTCGTACCTATAGGTGTAAATGATAATGTTTTGGAAGTGGGAAGTGTTGATCCTGACAATGTTTCTGCTATGGATGTATTGACTTTTATAACAACAAAAATGGGTAAACCATTTAAGCTATTTTTAATCACATTCTCTACTTATAATAAAATTATCACGATGTATGATGGCTTGTCAGATGAAGTTGGACAAGCTCTTTCTGAGCTGGATTCAGAAATTGCATCTGCAAAAGGAGATGATATTATAAAAAAAGAAAAAAACACGAATGAAAATTCTGAAGAAGAGAGAATTGTAGAAGATGCTCCTATTATTAAAATTGTTGCGGTTATTTTACGTCACGCTACTGAAGGGAATGCCTCAGATATACATATTGAAAATATTGGGGATAAAGTTAAGGTCCGTTTTAGAGTTGATGGCATACTACATACATCTCTTACCTTGCCATTGAATGTTTTCAATGGAGTTGTCGCTCGTATAAAAATATTATCTAAACTTCGTCTAGATGAAAAAAGAAAGCCTCAAGATGGTGGTTTCTCTGCGAAGATAAATGGACGTAAGATTGATTTTCGTATTTCTACGATGCCTGCATATTTTGGCGAAAAAGTAGTTATGCGTATTTTAGATCCCGAAAGAGGTGTTAAGCGTTTAGAGGAACTAGACATGTCAGAAGAAAATTTATCTTTGGTTAAAGAAGCTATGGACAAACCCTATGGGTTAATTCTGATTACTGGCCCTACGGGGTCTGGTAAAACGACTAGTTTATATTCCATCTTGAGGGAGCTAGATAGTGAAAAGAATAATATTGTTTCCCTTGAGGATCCAGTGGAATTTCAAATTGCAGGGGTTAGTCAATCTCAAGTTGCCCCAGAAATCGGTTACACTTTTGCCTCTGGTTTACGTTCTATTCTTCGTCAGGATCCAGATATATTGATGGTTGGAGAAATTCGCGATAAAGAAACGGCCCAACTAGCCGTCCAAGCAGCTCTTACTGGACACTTGGTTTTTTCTACTCTCCACACAAACAGCGCTGTGGGAGCAATTCCTCGTTTAATAGATATGGGAATAGATCCTTATCTGATAGCTCCAACACTGATTCTTTGTATTGCTCAAAGGTTGGCTAGAGGGATATACCCAGCTTCTAGACATTCTGTTCCTATGGATAAAGCCTCTAAAATGATGATAGATAAGCAATTTGAAGATTTGCCAATAGAATATAAATCAAAATTAAATTTGGAAGGTGATATATATGACGCCATTCCGTCTCCTGGGTGCCCATCTGGAATTCGCGGACGTATTGCTATCTACGAAATGTTTAAAGTTGATAAAGAGATGCAAAAATTGATTTTGGAGAAACCAGACGAGCAGGCTATCTATAACATAGTTCGCTCTAGAGGCATGTTAACTATTAGAGAAGATGCTATTCTTAAATCTTTAAAAGGAATGATTCCCTTCAAAGAAATTTATAATTTCTAGATATTCTTTCGTGGAAGAATATATGAAAATATTACTAATTGTATTATAATAAATTCGTATGGAAGAAAGAAAAAAAATTTTTATAATTGATGATGATAATTTCCTCCTTGATATGTATGCTCTAAAGTTTAGTAAGTCAAACTTTAATGTTACTTCTGCGTTGGGTCCTGAGAAAGCATTAGAGAAATTACACGAAGGATTTGATCCAGATATAATATTGTTAGATATAGTCATGCCGGTAATGGACGGTTTTGAGTTTATGGAGAAAATGAAAGAAGAAGGTTTAGCAAAGAAGGCAAAGATAATTATTCTTTCTAATAGAGGCCAAGCTTCGGATATTGCAAGGGGGGAATCCTTAGGGGCTGTCGGTTATATTGTCAAGGCTTCTAGTACCCCAGGAGAGGTTATAGAAAAGGTTAACGAAATTATAAGTAATAAATCTAAAAATTCATAATGGATTATAAGAAATTTATAGATGACACAATAACATCTCTGATCCACGAAAATGGCTCAGATCTACATTTGGGTGTAAACCGTAAACCTGCCATAAGAGTTAATGGTCAACTAATTTTTCTAGCTAACCAAAAAGAATTAACTCAAGAGGGGATGCTTGGAATTTTGAAAGTTCTGTTAAAGGAAGATAAGATTAAAATCTTTTTAGAGACTAAGGAGTTGGATTTTTCTTATACCTTTAAGGAGGGTACATATCTGCGATGTAATGCTTTTTTTCAACGTGGTGCTATATGTTTAGCAATGCGTTTAATTTCCAAGATCAAATCATTAGAGGAACTTAATCTGCCTAATATTCTTAAAACTTTTGCTATGAAGAAGCAAGGGTTCTTTCTGGTAGTTGGTCCGATTGGTCAAGGTAAATCTACAACTTTATCTACAATGATAGAATTGATTAATAAATCAGAAGCTCGTCATATTATAACTATTGAAGATCCTATAGAATTTGTTTATAGCCCTATTAAATCAATAATTGACCAAAGAGAAGTTGGGTCTGATACATTAGATTTCCCCATAGCGCTAAGATCTGTTTTCCGAGAAGATGCGAATGTAATTATGATAGGTGAGATGAGAAATTTAGAAACTATGGCTGCTGCTGTAACTGCCGCAGAGACTGGGCACTTAGTCTTATCTACCTTACATACTAATAATGCATCTCAGACTATTGACCGTATTATAGATTCATTTCCTCCAAGTCAACAGGATCAGGTTCGTTTGCAACTAGCTTCCAGTTTGATTGGAGTATTCTCGCAGAGGTTAATTCCTAGAGTATCTGGTGGAAGAATACCAGCATATGAATTGTTGATAAATAATAATGCGGTGGCTAATCTAATAAGAGAAAAAAGGACGCACGAGATAAACACCGTCATAGAGACTTCATCGGGCGAGGGAATGATAGATTTGAATAGGTCACTTGTTGATCTTGTTTCAAGAGGGGAAATTAGTATAGAAAGCGCTTATCAATACTCTATTAATCCAAAAGGATTAGAGCGTATGATGTAATTATTTAATATGTTATTCAGGTATGAAGCTATAACAAATAATGGAGAGAAAAATGTCGGAACGGTGGAAGCTGCTTCAAGAGATTTAGCGATAGGGGCAATTCAACGCCGAGGCTTGATAGTTTCTTCCATTAGAGAAGATAAAGGGCCTCGTAGATGGAGTGAAATAACTATCTTCGGTAATGGTATAAAGATGAAGGATGTCGTAGTTATGTCCAGACAAATATCTACACTCTTTGAAGCTCAAGTGAGTGCCTTGAAAGCCTTTAGTCTTCTTGCTACCAATACTCAAAATAAAGGATTAGCAAAAATTTTAGAAGACGTTTCATCAGATATTCAAGCTGGTTCGAATATCTCGACGGCCTTAGCAAAGCACCCAAATGTTTTTTCTGATTTCTATGTGAATATGGTTAAATCCGGAGAAGAATCTGGCAAACTGGATAAAACGTTTTCATATTTAGCTGATTATATGGACAGGCAATATGATCTTACTAGTAAAACTAAGAATGCCCTTATATATCCCGCCTTCGTTATTAGTATATTTATTGTTGTGATGATTCTTATGTTTGTGTTCATCGTTCCTAAATTAACTGTTGTTATACAGCAAACTGGCCAAGCCATCCCTTTCTCTACTAAGTTAGTTATAGGTATAAGTGACTTATTTATACATTACTGGCTATTTCTTGTATTAGGTTTAGCAGCTCTAGCTATATACTTAATAAGGGTGTTTAATACAACATCTGGTAAAAAATATATGGATCATCTGAAGATAAAGATACCAATATTTAAAGATATTTATGTTAAACTTTATCTTTCACGTATAGCTGATAATCTAAATACGATGCTTACATCCGGCATCTCTATTGTAAGAGCTATTGAGCTAACTTCTGGCGTGGTAGGTAATTATATTTTTGAAAGTATTTTGAAAGATGTAGCTGAGGAAGTTAAAGGAGGAGAGTCGCTCGCTGATGCTTTCTCCAAACACGAGGAAATCCCTCCAATAATGTCTGGGATGGTACGAGTCGGAGAAGAGACAGGTTCGATAAGCGGTATATTGAAAACATTAGGTGATTTTTACAGCCGTGAAGTTAATGACGCTGTCGATACCTTAGTGAGCTTGATTGAGCCATTGATGATTGTTGTTCTTGGACTAGGGGTTGGTCTTCTTCTGACTTCTGTATTGATGCCTATATATAATATAGCGGGGGGTATACATTAAGTTTATCCACACAGATAAAATAAAATATACTTTTTTAGTAATATTGTGATATAATTCATATTATTACAAGGTCGTGTAAAAAGTATAATTATAAAAATTATTAAAAACTAGTTTTTAATTTATTATGAATAAAAATCAAGGTTTTACTCTTATAGAGCTTTTGGTTGTTATAGCTATCATTGGTATCTTGGCTTCTGTTGTTCTTGCATCTTTGAATGGAGCAAGAAAGAAAGGAGCTGATGCTGCAATTGAGTCTAATTTGAATAATATGAGACCACAAGCTGAGCTATATTACAGTGATCAGACACCAAATAGCTACTCGGGGGTATGTAGTAACGCTCAAATGGTTAAGATGGAAACAGCAGCCAATAACGCAGCAGGCTCAACTGCTGGAAAGTGTACTGAAGCTACCGCTGGCGCAAGCTGGTCTGCATGGGCTCCACTTAAGTCAGATGCAGCGAAGGCGTGGTGTGTAGATAGTACCGGTACTTCAAAATCAATAACTACTTCATCTGCTCCTACAGCAGGTGCTGCTTGTAGTTAGTAGTAGTTTGTTTCTATAGATAGTAGACTAGCTACATAAAAACAAAACACTGACCACTAGGATCAGTGTTTTGTTTTTATGTTATAGTGTAACTATTATTATATAATAATAGTTATTAATATATAAATTATTTTTTTTATGAAAAAGACTGATGGTTTTACTCTTATAGAGCTTTTAGTTGTCATTGCTATAATTGCTATCTTAGCTTTAGTTGTGATGATTTCTGTTTCTACTGTTAATCATAAAGGAGCCGATGGTGCTGCTCGACATGGTCTTTCAACTACCCCAGAGCAAGCTCAACTTTACTACGCAGATCATAATAGGAGTTATGTTGTAGATAGTACACATTTTATTTGTTCCTCCTCAGAATCTAAGTCTCTTTATCCCATAGTCTTAAATGCAGCGAATAATGAAGGCTTAGCTAATGTTGTGATAAATGATAATCCCTCCGGAGGAAATCCTCTGGAAACTGCAAAATGTAATAACTCTCTTACAGATTGGGCAGTAGAAGTTCCAATGAAAATTAAAAACGTGGGAGGTGCTGGTAAATCCGCAATGTTCTGTGCTGATAGTACAGGTTATGTAGGTTATACTTCAAGTTCAATAGGTAGCGGGGTATCTTGTCCATCCATATAAACTTGGATCTCATTTTTGCTCAGAAGAAGGTTTCTGGAGGGATAATATATAAAATGTTATAATACAGGTATGTATACTGTAACTTTTGTGTTTATTTTTATATTGGGTACTCTTATCGGAAGCTTCTTAAATGTTGTTATTTACCGTTTTAATACTGGTAAAAGTATAGTTAAAGGAAGATCTATATGTATGTCCTGTAATAAAAAGTTACGCTGGTTTGAGCTTATTCCTATTTTTTCTTGGCTAATCCAATCTGGTAAATGCAGGCGTTGTGCGAGTTATATTTCGCATCAATATCCGTTAGTAGAATTCTTTACTGGTCTTGTATTTGTTCTCCTGACTTATAAGCTTTGGCCTATGTTATATCTATCTTATAACGCTTTTATGGTGTACCTTGTCTTTTATATGTTTGTCTTTTCTCTTTTGATAGTTATTACTGTCTATGATAT
>Ga0114934_10001660_pt1 | contig 14485 bp, 15 predicted proteins | sample 4SBtaG_2_FD_99695 | JGI IMG/M metagenome (GOLD analysis project Ga0114934, IMG submission 99695) | Deep subsurface microbial communities from Kolumbo volcano to uncover new lineages of life (NeLLi) - 4SBTROV10_white metaG | ecosystem: Environmental > Aquatic > Marine > Volcanic ... | reverse complement strand
TTTTAGACGATGAAAAACAGGGCCTGGTTTTTTTTGAGTGCGCTGATGATGAGTGCGGTTTTGCTGGCGTCTGAGCGATTGATGGTCGGAAGATTTTCAGCTGGGGATTTATCGGGCTGGACGCCTCACAAATTTGACGGCGAAACCGATTATCGCTTGATATTTGATCAGGGTGGCCAAATATTAGAAGCCGATAGCCAGCAGGCTGCCTCCGGTTTGGTTAAACAGCAAACGATTGATTTAAGCAAAACGCCTTTTTTAAATTGGCGTTGGAAGGTCATCAAGCGATCTGCTGCCCGGGATGAGCGGAGTAAAAGTGGCGATGATTATGCGGCCAGAGTGTATGTGATTAAAAAAGGCGGGTTGGCCTTTTGGCGCACGAAGGCGATAAATTATGTATGGTCGGCGAATCAGCCACAAAACAGCGTATGGGAAAACGCATTTGCAGGCAGGCAAGCCATTATGGTAGCGGTCAGGGGGAAGGAGGATGTCGGCGGTGAGTGGATGTTTGAAAAAAGGGATGTACGCAAGGATTTTAAACGCTTTTTTAATGAGGATATTCTGGAAATTGATGCGGTCGCGATTATGACCGATACCGATAATGCTGGCGGGCAAGCCATCGCGGAATATGGCGATATTTATTTTACAGCAGATTGACAGATGGCTGATTAGCTGGTAGCTTTGCCCGCTGGCACTCGTTTATACTGAGTGCTAACAGGTGAGGTTTATGAATACATCAATTGATAATCACAATTTAGATGAACGGTCACTGTTGCTTTTGAAAGCCCTGGTTGAGCGTTATGTGCAGGATGGTCAGCCAGTCGGTTCCAGAGTCTTGTCAAAAGACAGTCAACTGAATCTGAGTCCGGCTACGATTCGCAATGTGATGGCAGATCTGGAAGACATGGGGTTGATTCGTTCGCCGCATACGTCAGCGGGTCGGGTGCCGACGGTGAGTGGTTATCGTTTGTTTGTCGATAGCTTGTTGACCGTTCAATCGGTCGACAAGGCCTTGTTAAACAAGGTAAATAATGAATTTAACGCCTCAATGGAAAAGGATGAGGCCGTGGAGAAGGCATCCAAAATCCTGTCAGAAGTGACACGGATGGCGGGTGTCGTGACCTTACCTAACCGGGAGATTGTTCAGTTCAGGCATATTGAGTTTCTGAAATTATCCAATAATCGGATTTTGGTGATTTTTGTCGCCGATGAACAGGAGGTTCATAATAAAATCATCCATACGGATCGCACATTTTCGGCCGCGGAGTTGCAGCAGGCGGCGAATTATCTGAATTCAATTTATGCCGGCGAGAGTCTGGCGGACGTTCGGGAAGCCATCGTCAAAGACCTGGAGCACAATCAACATCAGGTCAATCAGGCGATGATTGATGCGGTGACGATGGCGCAGCACGTGTTTGAAAACACGCCACATGAAGATTACGTTGTCAGTGGACAGACTAATCTGATGGATTTTTCAGAATTATCCAATATGGAGCGCTTGAAACAATTATTTGAAGCGTTTAATCAAAAACAATCCGTATTACATTTATTGGACAAGTGTCAACATGCCGAGGGTGTGCAGATTTTTATCGGTGAAGAATCGGATTATGAACCGTTCCAGGAATGCTCGCTGGTAACCGCTCCGTATAGCGCCGAGGGTCAGGTATTGGGCGTTTTGGGGGTGATAGGGCCGACCCGGATGGCCTATGAAAAAGTCATTCCTTTTGTGGATGTGACGGCAAAATTATTGGGCGCGGCCTTGAAGAATCGATGATTGCCCCCATTACTGGATTTATTAAATAAATATTTCATTGGAGCGAATGATTATGAGTGACAAACAACCGACATCTGAACAGGATTTGCCGGAGCAAGAACTGGATTCTGCTCAAAATGATGCTCAGGTAGAGAATGCAGTAGATGACGATATTGAAACACTGAAGAAAAAGTTGGCCGAGGCCGAAAAAAAGGCTGAGGAAAATTGGGATAAGGCGGTGCGTGCCGTCGCTGAAATGGAAAATATGAAAAAGCGTATTCAACGTGATCTTGAAAATGCGCATAAATATAGTCTGGAAAAAATGGCTAAAGAACTGTTGACGGTTATTGATAGCCTTGAGTTGGGCATATTGGCTGCAAACAGCGACCATCCTGAAGTGCAAAAGCATAAGGAAGGCAGTGAGTTAACTAAAAAGCAACTGGAGTCTGTATTTTCCAAGTTTAACATTGAAGCCATTGATCCAATGGGGCAGCCGTTTGATCCGGAAAAGCACCAGGCCATGTCAATGCAGCCGACATCGGAGGTCGAGCCTAATACGGTTATCAATGTGTTTCAAAAGGGTTACACCTTGAATGACCGGTTGATTCGGCCTGCGATGGTCGTGGTGTCCAAAGCGGATGACGCGCAAAAGCCCGATAAGAACACAAAAATTGATGAGCAGGCTTGAAATTGCAATAACGAGCCGCATATTAAAACTAACAGATTAATTTAAGACAATAACTGGAGAGATCAATGGGAAAAATAATTGGAATTGACTTGGGAACCACAAATTCCTGTGTGGCGGTGCTGGAAAACGGTAAGCCACGTGTGATTGAAAATAGTGAAGGCGCAAGAACGACGCCTTCGGTTATCGCATTTACTGATAACGATGAGGTTTTAGTCGGTCAAGCGGCCAAGCGGCAAGCGGTAACCAATCCTGATAACACGTTATTCGCCATCAAGCGCTTGATTGGGCGTAAATTTGAGGATGATGTGGTACAAAAAGACATCAGCATGGTGCCTTATAAAATCGTTAAGGCTGAAAATGGTGATGCCTGGGTTGATGTGCGTGGTAAGAAAATGGCGCCGCCTGAAGTGTCATCAAGAGTATTGATGAAGTTGAAAAAAGATGCTGAAGCATTTTTAGGCGAAGAAGTCACAGAAGCTGTCATTACGGTACCGGCTTATTTTAACGACTCACAACGCCAGGCGACAAAAGATGCCGGACGGATTGCGGGTCTCGATGTCAAACGGATTATCAACGAGCCAACGGCTGCGGCACTGGCTTATGGTATGGACAAAGCACCGGGTGATGTGACGCTGGCCGTTTATGATCTGGGGGGTGGTACCTTTGATATTTCTATCATCGAAATTGCGGAAGTCGAAGGCGAGCATCAGTTTGAGGTATTGTCTACCAATGGTGATACCTTCCTGGGTGGTGAAGATTTCGACTTGAGAATCATTGATTATTTGGCCGATGAGTTCAAGAAAGATGCTGGCATTGATTTGCATAACGATCCATTGGCGCTGCAGCGTTTGAAAGAAGCGGCCGAGAAAGCCAAGATTGAACTGTCATCAGCGGAACAAACCGATGTCAATCTGCCTTATGTTACAGCTGATGCTTCAGGGCCTAAACATTTAAATGTCAAGCTGACGCGCGCGAAACTGGAATCGCTGGTTGAAGATCTGATTGAAAGAACGCGTAAACCGTGTGAACAAGCGTTGAAAGATGCTGGATTATCTGCTTCCGACATTAATGATGTGATTCTGGTGGGTGGCCAGACGCGTATGCCTAAAGTTCAGGAGATGGTTAAAAACATCTTTGGCAAAGATCCGCGCAAAGATGTTAACCCCGATGAAGCGGTGGCATTAGGTGCAGCGATTCAGGCGGGTGTGTTAGGCGGCGATGTCAAAGATGTCTTGTTGCTGGATGTCACACCACTGTCTTTGGGTATTGAAACCATGGGTGGTGTGATGACCAAACTGATCGAGAAAAATACCACGATTCCGACCAGTGCATCACAGGTATTCTCGACAGCGGAAGACAATCAGACGGCGGTAACGGTGCATGTCTTGCAAGGTGAGCGGGAAATGGCATCGGCGAACAAATCGTTAGGGCGGTTTGATTTGACTGATATTCCACCTGCTCCACGCGGTGTGCCACAAATTGAGGTGACCTTTGATATTGATGCCAACGGTATTTTGAATGTATCGGCGAAAGATAAGGCCACTGGAAAACAGCAGTCGATTGTCATCAAGGCGTCCAGCGGCTTGTCTGAGGAAGAGGTCGATCGCATGGTTAAGGATGCCGAGGCACATGCTGAAGAAGATAGAAAACTAAAAGAGCTGGTGACGGCGCGTAATGCGGCAGAAGGTATGATTCACGCGACTGAAAAATCGCTGGAGGAACTCGGCGATCAGGTCTCTGGCGATGAAAAATCGGCGATTGAAACAGCAATCAATGAACTGAAAGAATCGGTTAAAGGCGATGATAAAGACGCCATTGAGGCTAAAACCAAAGCCTTGACTGATTTGTCAGGTAAATTAGCCGAAAAAGCTTATGCACAGCAAGGCGGTGCAGACGCTTCGGCAGAATCGGCTGCGGCGGGTGCAAATGCTGAATCAGCTTCTTCAGCCGATGACGGTGTTGTTGATGCTGAATTCGAAGAAGTTAAGGATGATGATAAAAAATAAGTCGATAAGGCTTTTATGATGAAGAACTGCGTCAGGTTTTGGCGCAGTTCTTTTTGTTTGTGGATGCAGAAACAAGATTTGTAGGTACGGTTAGCGTCAGCGTAATCGTACAGCGCTATAGGAACTATGTTAAAATCGACAGATTTCGATTTTGATGCGCAATGCATATTTTAGAGTGTGTATTGCGCATTAAAAACACACTATAGATTAACACTGAGGGTAAAAAAATCTCCTGCATTTTAACTATAAGGAGGTTGATTGAATCATGGCAAAAGAAGACTACTATAAAATTTTAGGGATAGCCAGAACGGCCAGTGAAGTCGAAATCAAGAAGAGTTATCGCAGGCTTGCGATGAAGTATCATCCTGACCGGAATAAGGGTGATTCTGCAGAGGCTGAAATTAAATTCAAGGAAATTAAAGAGGCTTATGAGGTGTTGTCCGACCCGAAAAAAAGATCGGCTTATGATCAGTTCGGGCATGCCGGCGTGGATAACTCATTTGGTGGTGGTGCCGGTGGTTTCAGCGGCGCTGAAAGTTTCAGTGATATTTTTGGTGATGTCTTCGGGGATATTTTTGGCGGAGGCGGACGCCAGCACAGTGGTGGCGGTGCACAGCGTGGTGCAGATTTACGTTACAATCTGGAGTTGACGCTTGAAGAGGCTGTGCATGGAACCGAAGCTACGGTCAAAGTGCCGGTTATGGTCAAGTGTGACGAATGCGGCGGCTCGGGCGCTAAAAAAGGCAGTGCGCCGGTGACCTGTAGCACTTGTCATGGTCATGGTCAGGTCAGGATGCAGCAAGGCTTCTTTTCTATTCAACAAACTTGTCCAACCTGTCATGGATCGGGGCAGAAAATCAAGGACCCTTGCCGTAAATGCCACGGGCAGGGGCGGGTTCAAGAAACGAAAACCTTGTCGGTTAAAGTCCCGGCCGGGGTTGATACCGGGGATCGGATACGATTGGCCGGTGAAGGTGAAGCCGGGGTTATGGGCGGCCCTGCCGGTGATCTTTATGTTCAGGTTCATGTCAAAGAGCATCCGATTTTTACGCGGGAGGGCGCGGATTTATATTGTGAGGTGCCGATCAATTTCCCGACAGCTTGTCTGGGCGGAGAGATGGAGGTGCCCACTTTAGATGGCAAGGTTAAATTGAAAATACCCGCTGAAACCCAAACCGGAAAATTATTTCGTTTGCGTGGAAAAGGTGTAAAACCGGTACGGGGTGGTGCGGCTGGTGATTTAATCTGCCGGGTCGTTATTGAAACCCCCGTAAAGCTGAATAAAGAGCAGCGCGAATTATTGGAAAAATTGCGACAATCATTGTCGGGTGGTGGCAAGCATCATAGTCCTCAGGAACATTCCTGGACCGATAGTGTGAAAAGCTTTTTTGATAAATTGACAGGATAAATCATGGTACGTGTCGCTGTTGTGGGTGCCTCAGGGCGTATGGGGTTATGTTTAATCAAAGCCGCTGCATTATCTGCAAAAACAGAATTAACTGCGGCGGTCAGTCGCCCCGGTGGTTTGGTGATTGGACAAGATGCGGGGGAGTTGGCCGGGATTTCACATATTGGCATTACTGTGGGTGATGATTTGTCGGCGGTAGTTGACTTTTTTGATGTGTTGATCGACTTTACCCGCCCGGAACCTTCAATGGATTTTATTGAGGTTTGCCGCCGGGCGGGCAAGAAAATCGTTATTGGTACCACGGGCTATGATGATTCTCAAAAACAGAGCATTCAGGAGGCCGCTCAGGATGTTGCCATCGTTATGGCGCCAAATATGAGTGTGGGTGTGAACTTGGCCTTGAAATTGCTGGAAATGACCGCGCAAGTCATGGGTGATTACACAGATATAGAGGTCATTGAAGCCCATCATCGGCATAAAGTCGATGCGCCGTCGGGAACCGCTTTGAGAATGGGTGAGGTGATCGCCGACACATTAGGGCGTGATTTAAAAAGCTGCGCAATTTATGGCCGGGAAGGCGTAACCGGTGAGCGTGATCGTAAAACGATTGGTTTTTCAACGATACGTGCGGGTGATATTGTCGGTGAGCACACGGTTATGTTTGCTGATGAAGGCGAGCGTGTTGAAATTACCCATAAAGCCAGCAGTCGTATGACCTTTGCCAATGGTGCGGTTCGCGCCGCTGAATGGCTTGCTGATAAAACAAATGGTCTGTATGACATGCAAGATGTCCTGGGCTTGAAAGCCTGATTGTGAAGGGTTGATAGTTCTTGGGCAGAATCGTAATTTTTACCGATGACCCGGGTTGGCATGGAGAGCAGTTGCGGCTGTCTTGTGCCAAACGGGGATTTGCGGCTGACTATGTGTCATTGACCCGCTGCCAATTGCAGTGTCAACCAGGCTTGCCATACATTCACATTCCAGGCTTTAAATCATTGCCGGATGCCGCTGTGGTACGCGGTGTGCCGGGTGGTTCATTGCAGGAAGTCATTTTTTATCTGGATATTTTGCATGCACTGCAAATTGCCGGCGTGCCGGTCTATAATGATGCAGGCGCTGTTGAGCGCAGTGTCGATAAAGCTATGACCAGTGTGTTGTTACAACAGGCAGGCTTGCCCACGCCGCCGACCTGGGTAGTGCGTGACAGGGATGAGGCGCTGGCCATTGCAGAATCTGAACTGACGGCTGGTCATTTGTTGATCAGTAAGCCAATATTTGGCTCACAGGGCGAAGGCATTCGGCGACTTGAAAAAATGACCGATTTGTTCTGGCTGACCAGTAGCCAGGGCATTTATTATTTACAGCGTTTCATTAACTGTCGCGGAAACGGCTATTCAGATATTCGGGTTTTTGTTATTAATGGCCAAGTGATGACGGCTATGCGTAGAATGGGCCAATCCTGGTTGAATAATGTCGCCAAAGGTGCTGCATGCGAGACGATTAAAATTTCGGACTATTTAGCTGATTTGGCGATTCAGGCTGTTGCAGCCTTGCAAATGGATTATGCGGGTGTCGATATTATTCAGGATAATGATGGGCGCTATCATATTATCGAAGTGAATAGCATTCCAGCGTGGAAAGGCCTGTATAAAACGACTGGACTGAATATGGCGGATTATCTGGTAGCGGATCTGGTTGATCGTTATTTGTCCTCACCTTTCAAATGCAGTGCCGTAACATGAGACAAGCCTTGATAGAGGCGTATCGGAAGGCGTGTGAGGTTGAGTTGCAAGCCTTTAAGCCGGGAAATGTGAGTGTTTATAACGATGGCCATGACATGACCGTCGAGGATTTTAGAATCAGTATGGATGTTAGTTCTGGTCCTGTCTGCGATCCGAACTATTCATTAGGTGAGAAAATATACTATGCCGTCCGTGCAACGCGGGAGGCGGTAGGCTGTAATACCAATTTGGGGATTATTCTGCTTTGCGCGCCATTGATTCATGCGGTACAGAATCGGCAAACAGGACAGATATTGCGGGATGCCTTGCAAGATGTGTTAAAGACGACAACAACGGATGATGCGGATTGGGTGTTTCGCGCTATTACGCTGGCATCGCCAGGCGGGCTGGGTGATTCGGAGCAGGCGGATGTCTCTGAAAAGGCTTCTGTGACATTACTTGAAGCGATGGAAATCGCCGCAAATAAGGATAGAATTGCTTATCAGTTCATATCTTGTTACAAAGATATTTTTGAATTTACAATTTTGCTGTATAATTCCAATCTAGCGAAATTTGGTAATTTTTATTGGGCGGCATTGGCTGTTTACGCAGGAATGCTGGCACAATATCCCGATAGCCATATTGAGCGCAAATATGGTCGGAAGTATTCTGGCTGGGTTTCTTCGCAGATGCGGGAGATTCAGAAGGCATTGATCAATACCGATAACCCTGAATCATTGCTTCCGCTTCTCTATGAAGTGGATCAAGCCTTCAAGGAAAAAGGGATCAATCCAGGTACCACGGCCGATATAACAGTGGCAACTGTACTGGTGGTGTTTTTGGAGCAGTTGGTCAATAGAGAATTCTGTTGATTGGGCATAAATGGATTTGCCGATTTTTTTGATTCATTCTTATTATTGTGTTTATTTTCTTTAGGAGAGAAAACTAAAATGGCTAAAATCAACAATTTACGTGTTGGCGAGTCTCTGGTTGGTGAAGGTAACGAAGTTGCTCACATTGATTTAATGATTGGACCTCGTGGTTCAGCAGCTGAGTCTGCATTTGCAAACTGCCTGACAAACAACAAAGACGGCTTTTCCAGCTTGTTAGCTGTTGTTGCGCCTAACCTGATGGTTAAACCGGCCACTGTTATGTTCAACAAAGTCACCATCAAAGGTTCTAAACAAGCTGTGCAAATGTTTGGGCCAGCACAACGTGGTGTTGCCATGGCTGTTGCTGATTGTGTTGAAAACGGCACAATTCCTGCTGACGAAGCGGACGATCTGTTTGTTTCTGTGGGTGTATTCATTCACTGGTTGGCTGATGACGATGCTAAAATTCAGGAATACAACTACAAAGCAACTAAAGAAGCGATCGAGCGCGCTGTTGCTGGTACACCAACTGCAAAAGAAGTTGTTGCACAAAAAGCAACTGCTGAGCATCCATTCGCTGCAAAATAAGTTTAGTTTTACAGTTGAAGAAAATACCCCGCCTATGCGGGGTATTTTTTGCCTGCTGTTTTTACAGTTTTTTATGAATCCGCTATCAGGATAATGATTGAATGTCGGCGGCGGTGAGTTTGCCAAAATGCAGGCAGCTGGAAACCAGCGCGTTTTTTATGCCAAGATGAAACAGTTCTTGTAAGTCGGCCAGTCCGCGAATACCGCCAGCAGCAATAACGTTTTTGTCCGGATAATATTGGCGATAATAGGCTAATTTTTTGAAGTCGGGGCCGCTGTTCATGCCAACTTTGTTCAGTGTCATCAAGATGATTGAATCCGGCCAGAAACGACTGTCATCAAAGATTGTTTGTGCCCCCAAAGGTTTTTCATCTTGAAAGTCCAGGGAAAGAAGGCTATTGGCCGGTAACGGTGCTTTTATCTGTGTCTGGGATTCAGTGCCGAAAACGATACGATAATTGGGTGGATAGCTATATTTATTCATATCCACTACGTTTAAGCCATTATCCACCCAAAATATAATATCGGGGTAGTGCTGGAGTACATTTTGAATCAGTTCAGCATGGCTGCCTTGATTCAAAATGGCATCTAAGTCGGCAATATAAAATTGTTTGAACGGGTAAAGTGCCAAAAAATGCTGGATGACCTCAAAAACATCCGCGGATGGGCAAAGTGGTGTGTTAAGCGGTTGATAGTTTGAGCGCTTTCCGGCCTGAGCTAGAACCACATGCTGATTTTTTAAGTCAATAACAGGGATAATGTGCATTGGTAAAAATCTTAATTGTTGAATTTATGACCGGTGGCGGTTTAGTGGCTGAAAAAGTGCCTGAATCGCTGGCCCGGGAAGGGTGTATGATGCTACAGACTTTATTAGCGGAACTCAGTGCGCTAAAGGGCCTGGAGTGTGCTGTCATGCTCGATTGGCGTTATCAAAACACGGTGTCGGAACAGCGACTGACAAAAATTATCGTGCAACCACATGAAGAATTCTATCAGGTTCTGGCGCGTACCTTGCCGGATTACGATGTGTTTTGGCCGATTGCGCCGGAAACCGATCAGGTTTTGAGCAGGATGGTTAGATTGAGTGTTGAAATCGGTGTAAAATGCGCCGCCTCCTGTCCGTCGGCTATCGAATTATGTACGGATAAATTAGCGACAATAAACGCCTTGAAATCCGTTTTTCCGGTTCCTGAAACTCACCGCCTGACCGCTTTTACGCCAGAATTTCCACCTGTATGGGTGATAAAACCGATTGATGGGGTCGGCTGTGAAAAGATGACATTGGTGTATGATAAGAAAAGCTATCGGCAATGTCTGGTCGAGATAGATCAGCCGGAGACATTTATCGCACAACGCTATGTTACCGGCAAAGCCATCAGTCTTTCGGTACTATTTAAAGCCGGTCAGGGCTGGTTATTATGCTGCAATGAGCAACAGATAAACATTGGCGATGATCACTTTGTTTTAACAGGCTGTCGAGTCAATCGTGCCGTTGACGATTTAACCGCTTATGACAAGGTGATTGATGCCGTTGCACGCCGTATTCCCGGGTTATGGGGATATGTTGGCATTGATTTAATTGAGACCCCGGGCAAAACCGGAAAACATCAACTCCAGGTGCTGGAAATCAACCCGCGGCTGACGACATCCTTTACGGGCATTCAGGCGGCAACCGGTATCAATGTGGCCGAACAGGTCTTGCGATTGTTTGACGATGAGCCGGATATGACACGATCACACAACGAAACGGTGACATTAACACTTCAAAAATGACTCAATTTATTATTGGCTGGGATATCGGTGGCGCGCATGTTAAAGCGGCGTTGCTAACGCAAGAGGGCGCGCTGAACAATTTGGCCTTACAGGCGTGTCCGTTATGGAAAGGACTGGATTATCTCCAGCGAGCCGTTCAGGCGATTGAACGACAATTTGCTACGCAATCCTGTCAGCATGCCATTACCATGACGGGCGAGCTGGTTGATTTATTCGACAACCGGGTGCAAGGCGTTGAAGCGATTGTTGGCGCGATGCACGCTTTGTTGCCCAACTCGTCTGTGATGATTTATGCCGGTGATCAGGGCTTTATAACACCCTCAATGATTGACCCGGCGCAGTGCCTGAAGATTGCCTCAGCCAATTGGCTGGCAAGTGCGCATTTTGTCGCGGCACAGGTAAGCAATGCCGTCTTTGTCGATATTGGCAGTACCACGACAGATATATTATTGATCGAAAACCATGCGCTCAATGCTGTAGGTTATACCGATTATCAACGTCTCGTGTCCGATGAGCTGGTTTACACCGGCATCGTCAGAACCGCCGTCATGGCGGTGGCGCCACAGGCGGTATTCAAACAGCAGAAAATGTCGCTTATGGCTGAATTTTTTGCCACCATGGCCGATGTTTATCGTGTGATCGGTGACTTAAACGACGCGCATGATTTAAGCGATACCGCCGATGGCGGGCCAAAAACACAGGTGGCGAGTGCGCGTCGATTATCCAGAATGACCGGCTATGATTTTGACGAAAACGATATGGCATTGTGGCGTGATTTTTCCAAAGACATTAAAACTCAGCAAAAGACAAGAATCATGCAGGCAATAACACGACAGCTTGCCCGCAGCAGACAGCAGGATATTTCCTTGGTGGGGGCGGGTATTGGACGTTTTTTAGTTAAGGAAATCGCACAGGAAATGGGACACCACTATATTGACTTTGACAACTTGATCGAAACAAACAAGCCGCAAAATGCCTTACACAGTTCAGATTGTGCACCGGCGGTTGCCGTGGCCAAGTTGGCGTTACAATCAAGCCTGGTATAAAATCCCATAATGGCCGCTGCAAAATTTCAAATTCATCCCTTACCGTATTTTCCCGATTCTTCGGACTTGTTTTCCGCCATTGCCCACAAACCCTGGGCGATTTTCCTGGATAGTGGTTATCCGGCCACGCATCAGGGGCGATTCGATATTTTAGCCTGCGATCCGGTGGTGACGCTTCAAACCCGAGGCCAGAAAACAACCATTAAACAACACGGCGACGTCTCCGTATCAGAAGCCGACCCGTTCACACTGGTTAAACAGTTTTTAGATATTCCGCTGTCCAATGAAGAGGATTTACCCTTCAATGGCGGAGCAATCGGCTATTTTTCCTATGACTTGGCAAGGCGACTGGAAAAACTCCCCGAAATCGCCGAAGATGCCGAGCATATTCCGGAAATGGCCGTTGGCATTTACCATTGGGCGGTGATTGTCGATCATCATAAACAGCAGACCCATCTGATTGGCCATCATTTAACTGAAGATGTCTGGGAGACATTGATTGATCAGTTTAGTCTGTTACCGGCTGAGCCGCAGGATGACCGTTTTAGTGTGTTGGAAGCACCGGTTTCCAATATGGATCAGGGTTATTACGCGAAAGCCTTTGACAAGATAAAGCATTATTTAAAAGAAGGGGATTGCTATCAAGTGAATCTTGCCCAGCGTTTCAGCAGTCCTTGTCAGGGCAATCCATGGCTGGCTTATCGCCATTTGCGTCAAATCAATGCCGCACCGTTTAGTAGTTATATTAATCTGCCGGATGTGCAGGTGTTGAGTTCTTCGCCCGAGCGTTTTTTAAGCGTCAACGATGGCGAAGTGGAAACCAAGCCGATTAAAGGCACGCGGCCACGTAAATTTTCCGAACAACTGGATGTATTGCAAATTGGCGCATTGGTTGAAAGCCGCAAGGATCGCGCCGAAAATGTGATGATTGTCGATTTATTGCGTAACGACATCAGCAAATGCTGCAAACCAGGATCGGTCAAAGTACCCCGCTTGTTCGATATTGAAAGCTACGCGACCGTACATCATCTGGTCAGCACCGTCAAAGGCGAGTTAAAAGACGACCAGCATGCGCTTGATTTGTTGCGCAGCTCTTTTCCGGGTGGCTCGATTACCGGCGCGCCAAAAATCAGAGCGATGGAAATTATCGAAGAACTGGAGCCACACCGGCGGGGGGTTTATTGTGGTTCGATCGGTTATATCGGCTTTAATGGCAATATGGATACCAATATTGCCATCCGCACGCTGGTACATTCAGATGGCACGATTCGATTATGGGCTGGAGGCGGTATTGTCAATGACTCCAGTATGGAAGAAGAATATCAGGAAAGTTTTGACAAGGCCGCCGCCTTGTTGAACATGTTGGCCTATTTTAAAGCCTCATGACAACCGTCATTAAAGTTGGTGGCAGCCTGGCTAAAAATGGCCGATTAAACGACTGTCTGAATCGAATCGACCGGCAGTATAAAAAGGCCTGCATCATTGTGCCTGGCGGTGGTGGCTTTGCCGATCAGGTCCGCGCCGCCCAACAACACTGGCAATTTGATCAACACACCGCACACAACATGGCGCTGTTGGCGATGCAGCAAATGGCGCTGCTGTTTAAAGCCTTACAACCGGCGTGGCAGCTGGTCGCCAATAGCCAGGACATCAGCTATGATTTGCATGGCATTATGATTTGGCAGCCCGACATTACAGAACTTGATGCGGCCGGTGTTGAAGCGAGCTGGGATGTCACCTCAGACAGCTTGTCCGCCTGGCTGGCCGGGGCGATTCACGCCAATAGGCTCATTATCTTAAAATCGACACCGGTAGCGGTCAGTAGCCCTATTGACGCATTGCAACACGCCGACATTGTGGATCCGGCATTTCATCGTTTTATAGCGGCCGATATTCCATTTGATGTGCGTTATTATGAACAGCTGTAACGTGTTATCATTTTGCCGATGATGGACAGATATGACTGAATTATGTATTCAAAACTAAGACATTTTGTTCGAAGATTTCTTAATCAGGTCTATTACAAAGGCCGAGAATCTCTGCTTGGGCATCATAAACGCGATATTGTCGTGGTGCATGTCGATGCCGCCTGCGACAGCCTGGAAGACAGCCGTGAACAATTTGAAGATACACTGGAAAAGTTTAAAACCCTGTTGACACTGCCTGAACTGTCCCTGGAATACCGTTATCAGCAGCTTAAAAAACAATATGAATTCTGTCGCGTTAAAACCGATGAAGTGAGTCATCGAATCCGCGCAATTGAAGAAGTTTCCGAAGCCCTGTTTGAGGAATGGGAACAGGAACTGGATTTATACACTAACCGCACATTAAGAATGCGCAGTAAGCAGCAGCTGGGAAAATCACGCCGACAATATAAAAAACTGATTAATGCGATGAAAAAAGCTGAGGCGCGTATTTATCCGGTGTTGAATGCCTTTCAAGATCAGGTTCTGTTTTTAAAGCATAACCTCAATGCACAAGCAATTGCGGCATTGCAACAGGAATTTGCAGTGATCAGCCTGGATATTTCCAAACTCATTGCCATCATGGAAAAAACCATTGCTGAGGCCAGCCAGTTTGTGTCGGTGTTAACCGAGCAAAAACAACTGCCAGGCTCAACAACATAACTT
>Ga0114934_10001659_pt1 | contig 14485 bp, 8 predicted proteins | sample 4SBtaG_2_FD_99695 | JGI IMG/M metagenome (GOLD analysis project Ga0114934, IMG submission 99695) | Deep subsurface microbial communities from Kolumbo volcano to uncover new lineages of life (NeLLi) - 4SBTROV10_white metaG | ecosystem: Environmental > Aquatic > Marine > Volcanic ... | reverse complement strand
TGATTAAGCCTCTTAGAAAGTTTCATGACCTGTTTCAGTCCTTCCTTAAGTTCGATCTTTTCAAGCGTATTGACAATCCTTTCTTCCTCTTTCCTGAATTCATCAAGGAACACAAGATCATCAGGAGTAAGTTTACCTTCAGGCACCTTTGAATCATAGAATCTATTGACAAAAGACACCGTCCTATAAACAAGATTTCCTAAGTTTGCTATAAGCTCTGTATTAATCTTTGTAAAAAAATCATCCCACTCAAAAGAGGTATCACTCTTTTCAGGTCTGTTCACCATAAGATAATACCTAAACATATCAGAAGTTATCCCAAATTTTGCAAGTTCCATAGCATCCTTACCATTAACACCGATTCCAGATGATTTTGAGAACTTCCTGTTTCCAAAATTAAGGTATTCATTCACTGAAATCTCATCAAGAAGAGTATATTTATCCTTTGTTCCAAGAAGTATTGCAGGGAAAAGAATGGTATGGAAAAGAATATTATCCTTACCCATGAACTGTATTAATTTAACATTCTCATCATCATGCCACCATGATTTCCAGTTAGAAAGGTTTTGCTTTGTAATACCTATATAACCAATAGGCGCATCAAACCAAGAATAAAACACCTTAGTCTCATATCCTTTTTTATTGACTGGAATACCCCATTTTAAATCTCTTGTTATGCATCTTTTATCAAGACCATTTAAAAGCCATGTTTTAGTCATAGTGACAGCATTTTCAGTCCATTTGCTTTTTCTCTTATTAAAGAAAGCCTCAATTTCTGACTGGAGTTTCTTAAGATCTAAAAACAGATGTTTTGATTCTTTAATAATAGGCTTTTCTCCGCAGATCTTGCACTTAGGATCAATAAGCTCAGTTGCATCAAGAAGTTTCCCACATTTCTCGCATTGGTCGCCCCTGGCGTTCTCATAACCGCAAAAAGGGCAAGTTCCCATAACATATCTATCTGAAAGAAATCTCTTGTCATTTTCGCAGTAAAGCTGTTTTATGGTATCCTGCAGAATATAACCATTAGAGTCAAGCTTGGTAAAGATATCCTTAGTAACCTCATAATTCTCTTTTGAAGAAGTTGATCCAAAACAGTCAGGAGAACATTCAAAATAATCATAAATTTCTTTATGTATTTTCCGATACTTTTCACAGATCTCTTTAGGTGTCGTATTTTCCTCAAGAGCCTTAACCTCTGTGGTAGTTCCATGTTCATCAGTCCCAAGGACACTGATAACTTCCTTATTTGCAAGCCTTAAAACCCTTGCATAGACATCTGCAGAGATGACACAAACAAGATTTCCCAGATGTGGAATATTATTAACATATGGAAGGGCGCTCGTTACAAGATACTTCATGATATCACCAAACTTTAAAAGCAAAACAAAATATTATTTGAATATTGAAAATCACAGGCTCTTATAAATATTTCCTAAAAAATGTTCTGTTTTGAATAAATAATAAAATAGAGACACATCAAGATTTATTGTTGATTGATTTGTCTTGTTTTTTTGAATAGCTAAGAAGAATTTGTTTTTTCTATTCGGGACGGGATTTAAAAAAGATAAACGTTATAAATAAACAAAAAATACAAAAGCAATATGTTTACACAAATCGTAGCAATAACAGGAATCACGCTTGCAATAATGATTGCATTTATCGCAATATATAGAAAGAATCAATTAGCATTAAGACTAGGAAGTGTTGGGATATTATTGTTATCTGTTTTCTTATTCCTTTCCATATACACTTATTCAAATACCATATATATACAAGGTCATTTCATACAAGAATTTAATATAAAACTTAAGAGTGAAAAAAGCCTGTTCTTATTCCAATACAACAATGAAACAAAATATGCATTTCTCGCAAATATTAATAAAAATCTCACAAGAAACTTAAATTTTGACCTTCAGAGAAAAGTCTTTGAGGTCATAGACCCAACATCAATAAGAAATATAAACACAAACAGTTATTTTGCAGTTTTTAAAATAACACCAAAGTTCATAAAAGAATCAAACATAACAATTCCCACAATAGGAAATAATTACTTAAGCCTGAACAACACATTAAACTTTTTTGAGGGTGAATCCTTGGATAACTTTCTTAATAAAACAAGCCTCAATGAAACAACAAAAGACAACCTGAAAAAGGTAATAATCTCACAGTTCAATACAACAGACAATTTCAGGTCATATCTTTTCTTCAGTTTCATATACCAGATATTCAAAGAAAAAGGATCATCATATATAAACAGTCAATTAAACAAAGGCAATATTGTTCTCTCAACATCAATGAATTACCCAAATATTAACAGTTTGTTGCCAAAAGGGGTTTTAGGAAATGTGATTTTAAGTCAGACAGTTGACAAAAGAACTAAGATAAAAAATGGCGTTGACATAAGTGTTGGATAAAAAAAAAGAGTTTTTAGTATCTTATTTTCTCTGAATTTGATTCAATGTTCAGAAAACAAAATAATTTTCCATGTAGTTTAAAAAAGCATTAAAGTAAAAATATTCTTAATCTGACTAATATTTCAAGACAGTTTTTTCTGTTTCAAATAAAATAGTTTTTAAGATTATAGAGAAAAAAACAGGTATCAAACCATAACACAATAATAAAAAATATAATATAAAAACAGAAAAAACACACTTAAACAGTAAAATCACTCTTTCTCATGAACATTCCGTAAAGTGACACAGAAAGCAACACAAGAGTTAAAATCAGATAAGGCAAAGAAAATTCTGGGACGCAGTCGTTGTAGCCGTTACAATGACCACCAGAAATACATGATGAACAAGAAGTTGTAACTGGATAGCTGGAAGAAGAATAATAGTCACCACTACAATCATTAGTATTGCAATCAGAGTCACCCTTTCCAGTTCCACAACTTATAGTAGATCCCACACAAACAGAATAGCAAGCACCACAGTTCCCAAATAAAACTGGCTTAAAAACAGTAGGGCCTCCGGTATTCCAGCAACCCAAAAGACATGCAGTATCCTGACACGTATCAATCATATAATTTCCACTCAGACTATACGTTCCATGATCACAACAGTCAGGCGGGTTAGAGATATAACCCATCTGGGCGCAAAATGTTGCAGGAGATATTATACCATAACTTGATTTAAAAATAAAAGGTAGAAAAACAATCAATAACAAAACAAATCCAACAATTTTAATATTCTTATTAACTCTCAGATCAAAAATTCTGGAAAAATAAAATAAAATAAACACAACAGAAATTATCATGCCAAGATTTGTATGAACAAGGTTGGTAAATGCAGGGTTTGAATACAATATGAGAAAGACAATGATAAGAATTCTGAGAATATTAAGTGCAAAGACAGCCCCAAGCCCGATTGCAAAATAGCCAATCTTTTTTTGTGCAGAAATCTTCTTCTTATTCATAAGAAGAGCAAAGACAAAGAACACAATATATATTGCAAGAGAATCAATTCCTGAGCAGTTCTTATATATGCCAATGTTATTATTTAGAGAATGAAACACAAGAGAAGGCATCTCAGAAGAAATGCCAGACAATGTAAGCGAATGATAAAAAGGCTTTAAAAAGAAGTAAACAGTCTCTGCTGTCAGTGATGTAAGCACATTGACATTTATAACAACATTTACAAGAAACACAGCAACTCCTGCAAAAATTGCTGCATATAAAACATCAGAGATAAAGATTTTCTTATTTCTTTTCAATTCTGAAATAACTGAAGAATAAAAAAACCCAAAAAGAAGCATCAAATAAGAAAGCATGATAAAAAATCCAGAAAAATAATCGCAGAATTCATAAAGCAGGTTTCTGTTATGAACAACAAAAGACAGAGGCTTAGGGTTAACATAGAATAAATTATCACGAACGAAATAAACGTTATTATCAAAGGTCACAGAACTATCATTCACAAGAGAAGTAAAATTGGCAATGTTAAGAAAACCAAAAGATCCAAAATTAGCATAATCTGAAAAATTTCCAAGAGTATAGCTTACATTATTGTTCTCTGTGTTTATAAGAACATAATTTTCTCCAGAGCTAAAATTAACAGAAAACGAATAGGCTTTTGCAACAGGGAAGAAACTCTTAGAATTGGGAATAACATTTCCTAAAAATCTATTTGAATTAAGAATGATAGACACCTGATTATCAGAGAAAACATTAGCATTCATATTGTTCTGATAAATATTTGTCCTGTTTAAATAAAAAGATGAGAAAAACAAAATAAAAAACAAAGATAAAACAATAATATAATAATTTGGCTTGAAACTTTTATATCTTAAAAAAAAGAACATAAAAATAACAAGGAAAAACACATAGAGATCAAAATTAAGAAAAACAGCACGCAAAGAATCATAAAAAGAGATATGATTAACAAAAGAAACAACCAAAGACAGCATAAAAGGAATAAGAGCAAAAATAAACACAGCAACTGAACCATTAAACCAGTTAGGTTTAAATTTTCTTTTTGAACCTGAATCAGAAATAACAGCCATTAAAAATAAATGAATAAGAACTATTTAAAAATATTTCTAAAATTAGTTGTATCCAAAATAACGTGTTTTTTTCTTCTGAAGTAGTTCTAATTAATTTTTTTATGATTTTCTTCTTAAGTTATACTTAAGTTATTTTTGCTTTCATAAATAAAAAAACAAATGATCAAAATAGAGACACATCAAGATTTATTGTTGATTGATTTGTCTTATTTTTTTGAATAGCTAAGAAGAATTTGTTTTTTCTATTCGGGACAGGGTCTAAAAATGTGTTTTGTTAAGAGTAAAAATACGTGTTTTGAACTTTTTTTAATTTTTTTATTGTTCTTCTTAAACATTATCTTCAAATCAGAAGAACCAAACTTTATAAATCAAAAACAAAACCAAAACATAAAATGAACAAAAATTCAGATACCAAAATCTTGCAAATCAAAGAAAAACTCATAAAAAAATCACAGAGCGAATGGCTCTTGCCAAGATCAGCAAGATCTGGCATGAACTCTGATTGCATAATCTTTGGAACAGATGAAATAATAAAAAATGTCGAGCCACAGGCGATATGGCAGCTAACAAATGCAGCAATGCTTCCAGGAATTGTAGGACCTGCAATAGCAATGCCAGACATCCATTGGGGATACGGAGTTCCAGTTGGAACAGTTGCTCCGTTTGATGCAGAGACAGGAATTATCAGTTCAGGCATGGTAGGCTTTGACATCAATTGCGGCATATCGTTGGTTAGGACACAAATTAAATACGAAGAAATTGCAGACAAAATGCCAAGGATTGCAGATTCCTTGTACAAAAGAATACCTGCAGGCGTCGGCTCAAAATCCTCAATGAGGCTTGATGATAAATCACTAAACGAAATAATGGTCGACGGAATAAACTGGCTGATAAAAAACAGAATTGTTGACACAGAACATTTAAAGAAATACGAAGATGAAGGCTGCATTAAAGGTGCAGATCCGAAAAAAGTCTCAGAAGAAGCAAAGAAAAGAGGAAAAAAAGAACTCGGCACCTTAGGCGCAGGAAATCATTTTCTTGAAATACAGAAAGTTGATGAAATATATAACAAAGAAAAAGCAGAAAAATACGGCATATTCAAAGGCCAGATCGTTGCAATGATCCATACAGGGTCAAGGGGTTTTGGCCACCAAATAGCAACAGATTACATAAAGCTTCACAAAAAAGCACAGGAAAAATACAACATAAAATCACCTGATCCACAATTAAGTTGCGTCCCTTTCAGATCAGACGAAGGACAGGCATACTTTTCTGCAATGAAAGCTGCTGCAAATTATTCATTTGCAAACAAGCTGTTATTAACAAAATATCTAATAGACGCATTTGAAAAATTGTTTGGCATATCAAACAGAATAATGCAATTTGAGACAGTCTACTGCATTGCCCACAACATATGCAGCGAGGAAACTCTTACAATAAACAACGAAAAAAGAAACATAATCATCCACAGAAAAGGTGCTACAAGATCATATCCAAAAACTCCTGTAATAATAGCAGGATCAATGGGAACATCATCATACCTTCTTGAAGGTACAGAAGCTGCGGTTCAAAAAAGCTTTGCAAGCTCTGCCCATGGCGCAGGGAGGAGCATGTCAAGGCACAGAGCTATTGAGACCTTAAACAGAGAAGAAATTGTAGCAGCCTTAAAAAAAAGAGGCGAAATAATCAAAACAAACTCAAAAGGCACAATAATTGAAGAAGCACCAGATGTATACAAAAACATAGACACAGTAATTGAATCAATAACTTCTGCAAAGATTTCAGAAAAGATTGCAAGATTTACTCCGCTTACCGTAATAAAAGGGTAATCATCGATATAAATAGATAATAATGAATTTTCTTTTAGTTATGCTTTTAAAATTTTTGTTTGATTTGGGTTAGATCAGTATATAAAAAATCTTTCTTGTTAACATTATATTTTTTAAGAACAGACTTTGCAAAAGAGTCTGAAATACAACCACCAAAATACCCAAAAGAATATAAATAAAGAACAAGAATCAAAGAACACAAACAAGGGCCAAAAATGGAACATATTGGACAGATTATAGGTGGAAATTTCTCAAACATACTGATCAGGCAGGCATCAAAAAACAGCATAAGGATAGGTCAGATCGTGGCGGTTGATGAAGCAGAATATACAACACTGCTCCAGATATATGACCTCCAGTACGGAAGCCAGATTTCAGGTTTGAACCGTGAATTAATTTCAGGTTTCCAGCTTGAGGACAAATTCTCATATGAAGTCTATGACCAAGAACTAAGGAATTACACAATCGCTGTGGCGAAAACAATCCTAAGCATAAAAAAGGAAAATCCAGAGGAGACCGCACTTACAAAACATCTTCCAAAGCTCATGCTTCCTGTAAGAGAAGTAACATCAGATGATCTAAAATTCATAACAAAACCTAAAAACCCCTTAAAAATAGGCCTCTTAAATGCAAAAGAGGCAAAAATACCGATATATCTAAAGGGAGATGATGTCCTTTCCCACCACGTCTTAGTATCTGCAACAACAGGAAGAGGAAAATCAAACCTTACAAAATTCATACTATGGAACATCGCAAAAGAGAATTACGCAGGGGTTTTAGTCTTAGACCCTCACGATGAATATTACAATAGCAAAGACAGCTTAAAAGACTTTAATGACAAAAGCAGGATAGTCTATTACACAGACAAGAACGTTCCTGTGGGTCAGAGAAGCCTTGCAATAAACATCTCCAACATAACACCATCCCACTTCAAAGGAGTCTATAACTGGAGCGAACCGCAGTCAGAGGCAATATATGCATACTACAAAAAACACGGCAAAGATTGGATAAGGCATATATTAAGCGACGAAAAAATGGATAACTTCAATGACGCAACATTATCAGTAATAAAAAGAAGACTCACAAATGTTCTTGATCTAAAGGTCTCTAACAATGAAATAATATCAGATTCAATATTCTTCCTTGATGGGGGAAGAAGCACCTTAATTTCAATAGCAAAAAACCTTGAAGACGGAAAAATAGTGATAATAAACACATCAAGCTTTTCAGGACATCAAGAAATACTGATAGGCTCAATAATCGCAAACAGAATATTTAGTTCATACAGAAGTTATAAAGCATCAGGCATAATAGATCAAAAGCCTGTAATATCAATAATACTAGAAGAAGCACCAAGAGTCTTAGGAAAAGAAGTCCTTGAAAAAGGATCAAACATATTCTCAACAATAGCAAGAGAGGGAAGAAAATTCAAAATAGGACTTTATGCGATAACTCAGATACCCTCTTCAATACCAAAAGATATTCTTGCAAATATGAACACAAAAATAATACTCGGACTTGAAATGAAAACAGAAAGGAGTGCAATCATAGAATCGTCTGCACAGGATTTATCAACAATGGACAGAACGATTGCTTCCCTTGACAAAGGCGAAGCAATAGTAAGCTCAAACTTTGCAAGGTTTGCAATTCCTATAAAAATACCCTTTTTTAAAACATACATAAAAGAAACACAGAAAAAAGAAAAAATAGAGAACAATGATGCCACAAGCACAATCTCATTTGAAGGAATTGAGCTATATTAAAATTTCATCTAAGCCCATAACCCTAAAATTGGCTGCATCCAAAATGAGGTTTTTTTCTTCTGAACTGATTTTAATTGATTTTCACTCTTAATTTATACCTATTTAGTTTTATTCTCAGAATTAAAAAAACAAATGATCAAAATAGAAAGTATATTGTTGATAAGATGACTCCTTTTTGAACAGTCAATGAATATACTTTTTTGGTCTCTTTCAAATCCATCAGAAAATCAAAAAAATTTTTATTCTGGTAAAATAACAAAAACAAACAAACACACAATTTTTTTCATACAGAAAAAAACCATTTTTAAGAATTAAAAAATTAAAATAATTATTGCATCTAATAGACAAAAATCAGATATGACAAGTAAATAAAAAGATAATTTATTAAAACTATAAACATAAAAAAATACAAAGAATAAAAAGACTATTCAAGTACTCTTCTTGCAACAGTAAGAAACGCAGTATGTAAAAGAATAGATGATTCAGGCCTTTGAACCTGATTAGTTATCTTCCAAGGGAATTCAACAAGCTGTGAATTTTTAAGAACAATAAATTTTCTTGATTCAAGAAGTTTTGCATTCGTGTGTGATACCTGATTAACAGATGGCGAATATGAAATAAGAAAACCTCCTATATTAAGAAACTTAAGCACATTATCAATCGCCTCCCATGGCTGCGGAATATCAAGAACCACAAGATCTACTTTTTTTGAAACAATAGAATCATCATCAATAGGCATCTGAAAATCAAGATTCAAAAAAACAACATTATCCAAATTCATTCGTTTTACATTTTCTTTTGCAATCTCGGTATTTTCAGGATTCACATCAATAGAATAAACCTTTTTTGTATGCTCTGCAAGAAAGACAGAGCAAAATCCGCTACCTGTCCCGCAATCAATGCATACAGAATTCTTTCCAACAAAAGAATTAGCAAGAATAAAACCAAGATCTTTTCTCATAATTGCTTGCGGTTTTCTCTTAAGTCTTGAAAAGAGATCACTATCATTTGCTTTTATCAAATAAAAAGGTTTACCTTTGCTTGACAAGATCTCCTTTCCGACAGAATCATCGCAAAGATCAGAACTTTTTACAAAGCCATCTTTTGTATGAAAATTTTTTGTAGCATCCGAAATAAAATGGCTTTTGCCTGCGCGGTCAATCAGAATATACGACATATTATCACATTTATAACATTCAAAACTTCCACGGAGCGTGTCCAAACTGTATCAAAAGATCAATGCCAAGCTTATCAAGACCAATTGGAAGATCACATGCACCAAAGCACGTATTTCCCCATATAAAGACAGAGCATCCACAATTCAGCTCAATTGTATCGCAAATATATGCAGCCATAGGCTTAATGCCATCAGGAAGCTGTACGCAAACATTCTTTATATTGTTCTTTTTTATAAACTCAACTGCTCTATCAAGTTCAAGATCATAATTAAAATTGATTTTCATTTTTCAAAAAGCCTTAAAATTAAAAAAAGAAAACTTTTTCTAATTGTTGTTATATGGCCAGTTTAGTTTCCATGCAATAATCTTAGTCCCGAAAACATCTCTCTGTTCATCAAAGTTATTGAAATACTTCATACCATATCCATCGAGAAAAAATAATTTCGTGAATACAGAGTCTGCAAGAGGCGGCTGTGCCAAAAGCATATAATATTTATCTGCTTCAGGATGATAGATAAGGATATCAATGTTCTGCGCTCCAGTTTTATTAAGTGGATAAACTGTATAAGTGCTATTCTCTGCAACAATAAGTTTACTAAACCTTATTCCCATCTTGCCAACAATGGAATTGCCGTTACTTGTAACAGCATATGCAGTAGTATTAATGTCCTTAAGATCACTCTTGTTAATAACAACAGAACCAATAACAACATTAACATTTCCTGCTGCACTGCCCTGTTTCCCGATGAATGCATTAATATTATTAGCTACAAGCGTATCATTTTTTACAGTAAGTGTAACAAGATTAGTTCCAGTAACATATGAAGGCCAAGGTGAAATCCAAGAATTGGCATTATTGTTTGGATCTGAACTATGCTTTAAATCATTGATCTCTCTTTTAAGATCATTCTTTTTTGAATTGGTGAGATTAAAATCAGATGATAACAAACTATCAAAAGTATTATGAGAAACCCTCTGTCCAAGGTACCACATCATAGCTTTTGAGAAATTCCACTCAACTCCTAAATGTGCCCAGACAGGAGCCTTTCCTACCATATCACTAGAGGTTATAAAAATATCCTCAGGAGCCTTACATTTACTGTAACTTAATACAGTATTTGAAACATCATTTGGAACATTCTGACTTTTTAGATATGCAGCAGCAGCACTGTGATTCATTGGGATTATCGCATTGAGCATATTCATAGCCTTATTAAATGTTCTTTCCTGAGCAATAATTAAAGAATCCTGAGAAATGTTAGGACTATTGAAATAATCATCTGCAGTTTTATAACCAGCATTATTAGAAGCAACTGTTTTAGTATAATTATCAAGCGTATTAAATGCATAATTGCCGCCACAGTCAAGCATTCTCAGTATTTCTGCAGACTCAAGCTCATTTGATGTTCCAAGCGCTCTTCCAAGCCAGTACGCCTGCGGACTATTCTGGACTGATCCATCAAGAGTCACACGTCGGTTGGCAAAGTACTTAAACTCATGCCCAAAGTCCCACCACGAGTTGACAATAGAGTTTGATGACGTATTTACTTTAATATCAGTTAGGACATTATACCAGGTAAGATCCATATTTGGCGAATAATTGTTTGAAACTGTAGTTGCTTGACTATAAATGCTTCCAGGCATAAAAATAATAAGAAGGAAAACAACAACAATAATGATTGTTCCTATCTTTGCAGGAAGATCAAGCTGATTTCTGAAAATCTTTCTTAAAAATTCAGATCCCCACCCAACAACAGCACCAAATGCCAATGCAAATGCAGGTGCTAAAAGAAGAATAAATCTAACACTAATGAGGCTTGCATAAATTGTTGCGAAGAACCAAGCATAAATAAGAACAACATATATAAGATAATCTTTCTTAGTTTTGCTGAAGTAATTAAGTATTGGGAGTGCAATCATTGCAAATAATATAATCAAGAACAAGGCGCTTCCACCATTATAGCTAAATATATTACTCCAAGTTCCAGTATTAAGCTCTGCAACAGTAGTCATAACATTTGGCCAAAAGTTAGTATAACCAACAGATTTAAGGTGACTTGCAGATGAAGGCCCTGTTGAGATATTGCTAAAGAAATATCCTGGGTTCTCATAAAGGCTCAAGAAAATAAAAGATGAGACAAAAAAAATCACAATTACAGATAAATCAAGAATTGCCCTTGTTTTTTCTTTAGTAAAAATCTTTTTCTTTTTTGAGGCAACCCTATAAAGCATAACAAAAGCAAGCCTGACAGCAAACACAATAATTAATACAAACAAAAACAAATCAAAGAAATCATTCCAACCGCTCCATGCTATCGAGAAAAGAAACACAGAAAGTCCTGCAAGTGCAGAATAAATCACACTTTTTATACCGAATTTCTTAGACTCAAAAGATTCAATCAAAAGCCATGCAATCAAAAGCGGGAAGAGTATATTAAAACCATCAGTATCCGCAAAACCACCAATAGTTCTTGTAAGTATAAAAGGATGAATTGCAATAATCAAAGCAGTGAAAAAGCCTCCAATCATTCCTGAAATTCTCCGACCTATAAAAAAAGCGATAATTGTTGCAAGAACCATTATGATTATAGGTGTAATAAATGCTGCATACATAAGTTCAACATTTGCTCCAAAAAGATTAAGTAATTTATAAACGCCAACTTCCATAACAGGCATAATATTATTAAAAATGTGCTTTCTTGCCGGAAGATATTTAATCGGTGTTCCTGCAAGAATATAAGTATCATAATAGCTACCATTAATATAAGCATCCCAGGTATTTCCATGATCAAGTATATTCCGCGCTTCTCTAAGCCAGTAATAAGGATCAATGGCCATCAGAAACGGAACACCATTAGGATTTCTAAAATTCTGTTTTATCATTGAGATTTGTTGTTCAATTTGCGCTTTGTTTTGTGTATAATAGATTGGAAATTGTTGGTTAAACAATTGCTGCGCTTGTGAATTAAGCTTCGCTTGACCCGTTGATGAAGCAGCAAGATAGGGATTCTGCTGGAGAAGTTTGCTTTTTATCTGATTAAGATAAGTAGCCTTAAGATTTTTAAGATATACACCATTGACAAAATTAGAATTATGTGTTCCAGCACGAAGGTCAATTGCAAAAAAAACAGGAATAGCAATAAGAATAAGAACAAGTATAACTTGGAATAATCTCATTTTCATTAATTCATTGGTTTTACTAGAGACATTACTCAATGAAATTGTGGAAGGTTTAGGATTTTCTTCATCATCTTCAGAATTATTATGTTTCGTAGATTTCTTAAAATCTTTATGATCTTTTTTTTCTGAGTTCATTATTTCACCATGCTAAGACAATATTCAAAAATAATATAATTAGATTACAGAAGTTATTTAAAAGCCTTATGTTACATAAAGCCTTTAAAGTTCTTCATCCCCTTAGTTTCACCCATCTTTTTAAGAAGCTTATCCATAGCTTTAGGATTATTTCCATATCCTTTCATTTCCTTAACTAATTTTTTTGATTGCTTGTACTGTTTTACAAGTTCTCTAACATCTTTATGAGTTGCTCCTGAACCATCAGAAATTCTTTTAGCTCTTGAATAATCTATAATTTCTGGATCTTCAAGTTCTTTTTTAGTCATAGAATCCATCATAAATTTCCATTTTTTGAGTTTTTCTTCTTGCACATCAAGCATTTCTTTAGGAAGCTGCGCAGAGCTAAATCCCGGCATAAGTTCCATTACCTTCTTCATTGGACCCATTTTTTTGACCATTTCCATTTGAGAATAAAGGTCAAGAAGTGTAAAATCACCCTCAAGAAGATTTTTTGAGACTCTTTTTGCTTCCTCTTCATCAATGCTCTCATTTATCTTCTCAAGAAGCGCACCTAAATCTCCTAAGCCTAGAATCCTTCCAATAAATCCTTCAGGATCAAATCGTTCAAGATCATCTATTTTTTCCCCTGTGCCAATAAATTTTACTTTAGATCCAGTAGCAAAGCATGCAACAAGGGCACCTCCCCCTTTTGCAGTTCCATCCATTTTTGAGATAATAATTCCTGTAACATGTGATGTCTCATGAAACGTCTTTGCCTGTTTCTCTGCAGTCTGTCCAATATCAGCACTAATAACTAAAAGAGTTTCATCAGGCACAACAGCTTTGTAAATCTTTTCAAGTTCAGAAATAAGCTCATCAGAAAGCGCATCTCTTCCGGCAGTATCTATTATAACAACATCAAAATCATTAAGTTCAGTTTTAAAACTAGAATAAATTTTAACAGGGTCTTTCTCTTTAGGATCACCAAAAAAACTAACACCGATCTGATCAGAAAGCTGTTTTAATTGATGATATGCTGCAGGCCTCCAGGTATCAGTCTGCACAAGTGCAACCCTTTTCCCCTTTTTCTTGAAATAATTACCAAGTTTTCCTGCATGCGTGGTTTTTCCAGAACCAAACAAACCAACAAGCATAATCTTTGTAGGGCGTTTTGACACATTTATGATCTCTTCATTACCCCCAAGAAACTTAACAAGTTCCTCGTATACAATCTTCACCATATAATCCTTATTGGATACTCCTGAGGGAGGTTTCTCTTTGATAGCCCTCTGTTTAATATCATTAGAAATCTTAAAAACAAGTGAAATGTTTACATCTGATCGAATAAGTGCTTTTTGTATATCCTTAACAATCTCATTAATTAGTTTTTCATCGACAAATATGGCATTTTTGATCTTCGCCATAGTTTCCCTTAATGATGAACTCAATTTTTCAAGAACCATAATCAACAAGTAAAAATAATAATTTAAAAAACTTTCTAAAAAAAGTTCTCACAGAAAAAAACAAATTTATGAACATATAAATAGTCATTAATATATAAATAAAATTCATAATAAAAAACATGCGTGAGCATATCTTAAAAAACTCCTTGCAAATTTGCAGAAGAGTAAAATTTTAATTAGAACGCTTACATTAATACATCAAAGATTAAAAAAAGAATCATAAAAAAAGTATTAAGCCCAAAATTTTAAATAAAAAAATGAAACGAAAAACATTTGATAGTATAATAAACATAACCACATATGGAACATGGATCCCATACACCATTTATAGTGCATATGAAATCATGAACAAATTTGATTTCAATCAATTAGACAAAATGACAAATGAAGATACCAAAGAATTCATACTAATGGCAGGCACGTATGGGATGATATCATTAGGAATATTTTAC
>Ga0114934_10001657_pt1 | contig 14497 bp, 11 predicted proteins | sample 4SBtaG_2_FD_99695 | JGI IMG/M metagenome (GOLD analysis project Ga0114934, IMG submission 99695) | Deep subsurface microbial communities from Kolumbo volcano to uncover new lineages of life (NeLLi) - 4SBTROV10_white metaG | ecosystem: Environmental > Aquatic > Marine > Volcanic ... | reverse complement strand
TTATTGACAATATTGGTATGAAAATTGATCAACAGATCAGGGTTTTTATCGCTGTAGGTAAAGCCGCGTCGTGTCATTTCTGCGGTCGTCGCCTGTTTCAGAAACTGACTGAGCAGTGATTCGTAGCGCTTATCGGTATCCAGGTGTTTGAAATAGCCGAAAGTTTTATATTGGCTGAAATCAACGATAGGGCTGATATTGCTGTGTATTTTTGGGCTGACGCTGCAGGCACTGCTGAAAATAAGCAGGGCAATCAGCATCAGTTGTGACAAAATTTTCATAGGCGGTTCCGTATTTATTGAACGAGCATTTATGACGGAATAAATGCCGATCAGGTTCAAAGTCTATTTGTTGCCAGGCAGTTGCAACATGAATGCCTTGCCATCGCCTTGCATCAAGGTAGCCGGATAGTGGCCATTCCATTTTTCGATTGAGCGATAGCGTATCAAACGATCAGTGATTGAGTTGGCAATAAGTTGATTCGCTTTGGCTCTGGCTGCGGCTTCTTTAGTGATTTGATAGGCCATGGCATCTGCACTGATGCGTTTTTTCCCGGCTTCCGCTTTGGCCTGGGTGGTGACTTCGATAAGGCGGGTATTGGCCTGGATTGTTTTAATACGTTGATTTTTCTCCGCCTGTTTTTCAACCATCGCCAAACGTTGCTCTTCCTGTTTGGCCAATTGCACTTCCTCGATTTTTTTGAGGACGATATTGGGTAACTTGATCTCACGTAAGGCCACATCATTTAAGTGAAACGGCAGTTTTTTGAATTTGTCCCCGAGCATGGTGCGAACTTCTTTGGCAATGGCTGTTCGGTCAGAGGCTATTTTTTCCGCCTGGTATTTGCCGATAACATCGCGGACGACATCGCGTACAATCGGGTTGATCAGTTTTTCAAAATAGTTATTACCATATTTGGCCAGAATATCGCTGGCTTCGGTTATGATCGGTGTGTATTGAACCGTCAATTCGATACCGATGGGCAGATTCTTGTTATCGAGCACCTGAATAATCGGCTTGTTGATGACGCCTTCGCGAGCAGGCAACGGTTTCCCTTGATGATAGGTGACGGTGTGCATTTTTACGTCAAAAATACGGATTTCTTGCACGGCTGGTATTTTAAAATGAATGCCAGGTTCTTTTTCATCCGGGTCATATTTACCAAAAGTGCTGAGTACGCCTACGGTACCGCTTTCTATGGTGTAGATCATTGAAACGACCAGCCAGATCAGAATGACCCCGGCAAAGACGATCAGGCCGGTGACAGCAGTGGGTTTTTCCGGTTTTATATTCATTTCCATAAGGTGTCCTGACAGTGGGTTGTTGATGAGATATTAAGCTCAGTATAGAACAACTCAACTCAGCGGGTATTCAGATTTCTATGGCACACTATAAAAATTACCGATACGATGTTTTTTTGGCGAGACACGCGGCTGTTTATGGAGTAAAAAATGGAAACACTAGATCAGATTTCAACCCAGTTGGCGTTAACGATGGGCGTAGCCTGGGCGAGTGGGATCAATTTGTATGCGACCTTGTTGATGCTGGGTTTAATGGCGAATACCGGGAATATTGCGTTGCCGCCGGATTTGCAGATTGTGGCGAATCCATTAGTGATTGGCGCGGCGGGATTGATGTATTGCGTGGAGTTCTTTGCCGATAAAGTCCCTGGTGTCGATACCGGCTGGGATGCCATTCATACCTTTATTCGTATCCCGGCCGGGGCTATGCTGGCGGCGGGTTCGATAGGCGACTTGAATCCGGCAGTTGAGCTTGCGGCCGCCATTGCCGGTGGTGGTGTCGCAGCGGCAAGCCATGCCACTAAGGCCGGGAGCCGGGTGTTGATCAACACATCGCCCGAACCTTTCAGCAACTGGGCGGCATCGATAGGTGAAGACGTGGCCGTTATCGCGGGCATGTGGGCCAGTATTCAGCACCCGACACTTTTTCTGGTGCTGTTCGTATTATTCATCCTGCTGCTCATCTGGCTGTTGCCCAAATTGTGGGTTGGCATTAAAAAAGTCTTCCGCTTCATTGCCGGCCTGTTCCGCCGTAAGCGACCGGCGACACCGCCACCGGATGCCTAAATCGTGCCGCGCTCCAACACCGGCAACACCCAATATTGAATGCCGGCACCGTGCATGGTTTGTTTTAGATGTGTCATTAGCGGCTGTAATTGAGATGGCTTGACATACATTTCAAAACGGATCATTTTTTGTCGGCCACTGACCTGTTCAAGCAGAGACATCTGCTCATGGTTGGTGGTGTGGGCGTTAACGTTCAGGCTGCTGAAGCCATCGGAATCGATGGCCAGCAAGCAATCCACCATAGCATCCTCAAGTAGGGGAGGAACATTGAGGGTAACCTGGAATTCAGTGTAATTCATGCCTTCTCCTGTTTGGGTTCGCCGAATTTTTGATACAAGATCGGCAGTAAAATCAAGGTCAGAAACGTGGAGGACAACAGTCCGCCAATGACAACGACAGCCAGTGGTTTCTGAATTTCAGAGCCGGGGCCGGATGCAAATAACATGGGCAGCAGGCCAAAGGCCGTCAGGCTGGCGGTCATTAACACCGGGCGCAGTCTGCGACTGGAACCGACAATAATGACCTCAGACACAGCCATGCCGGTGGCGCGTAACTGGTTAAAATAACTTAACAGGACCACGCTGTTGGGCACGGCGATGCCCAGCAGGGCGATAAAGCCCACTGATGCCGGAACCGATAAATATTCGCCCGACAGCCATAAGGCCAGAACGCCGCCAATCATGGCCAATGGAATATTGGAGAAGACCAGGGTGGCTTGTCGAAATGAGCCAAACGTACTGAACAGCAATAAAAAAATGAGCAACAGCGCGATGGGGACAACAATGGCCAGACGTGCGGCTGCCCGTTGCTGGTTTTCAAACTGACCGCCCCATTGTAAAAAATAGCCGGTTGGTAGTTTTATCGACGTTTGAATCGCTTGTTTGGCTTCATCGACAAAACCGACCAGATCACGGTCTTTTACATTACAACGTACCACGATAAAACGCTGGCTTTTTTCACGCTTGATGGCGACCAGGCTATCAACATTTTCCAGTTTGGCAACTTCTGATAATGGAATTTGCTGACCGGATGGCAAGGTCAGTTGCAGGTTCTGGAACTGCGTGAGGGGCGTTTCGCCCCGGACAATCAGCGGCGTTCTGCGGATACCTTCCTGGATGATGCCAAGTTTAAGGCCTTCAATTTGTGCGCGTAAAATCTGTTCAATCTGATCCACATCGAGTCCAAATCGACCCGCCGCCAGGCGGTCGATCGTCACTTGCAAATATTGCATGCCTTCGTTACGACTGGTGAAAACATCGCTGGCACCCTGAATGGTTTTAACCAGGGCTGCAATTTCTTCCGCCTTTTGGTTGAGTCGGTCAAGATTTTCACCAAATAACTTAATCGCGACATCGCCGCGAGAACCGGTCAACATTTCGGAGACACGCATATCGATGGGCTGGGTGAAACCGTAGGCAATGCCGGGCATATCCTCCATGACCTGACGGATGGCATCGATTAACGCTTCTTTTGTTTTCATACGCCATTCGTGTTTAGGACGCAGTTGCAGGAAAGTGTCGGTTTCGTTCAAGCCCATCGGGTCGAGGCCGATTTCATCGGAACCGGTACGGGAAATAATATGGGTGACTTCGGGGACATTGTTCAGAATATTGCGCTGTACCTGCATATCCAGCGCAATGGATTCTTTCAGGGTAATCGACGGTAGTTTTTCCAGCTGCAGCACGATACTGCCTTCATCCATGACGGGCATGAAGGTGTTACCCATCCGGGTAAAAATAAAGGCGGCAAAAACCAGCATCACCGCCGCCGCGATGAAGACTTTTTTATGGTTATGAATACTCCATTGCAATAAAGGCATATACAGGTGATGGGCTTTTTGAGCCAGCCAGGGTTCCTTGACGACGCCAGCCTTGAGCAGGTACGAGGCGAAAACAGGGATGACGGTCAAGGATAAAAGCAACGCGCCTGCCAGCGCAAACACAATGGTCAGTGCTACCGGGGAAAACAGTTTGCCTTCCAGACCTTGTAAGGAGAGTAACGGTAAGAATACGATGATAATGATTAATGTGCCGGAGATGACCGGGACAGCGACTTCGCGGCTGGCGCGATAGATAATATGCAGGCGCGGCAGGCGCCTGGATTTTTCGGTTTCGGCAAAATGGGTCATGATGTTTTCGACCACGACGACGGCGGAATCAACCAGCATGCCGATGGCGATGGTCAATCCGCCCAGACTCATCAGATTGGCCGACATATGCATGACATGCATCATGATAAAGGTAAATAATGCCGCCAGCGGCAGGATCAGCGCAACGACAATGGAAGCTCTTAAATTACCCAGAAACAAGACCAATAAAATGACGACAAATGCGATGGCTTGCAACAAGGCATTGTTGACCGATGACAGGGCCGAGCCAACCAGATCGCCACGATCATAAAAAATATCCAGGTGTACGCCTTTCGGTAAGGCTTGACGGAGTGTCTCCAGTTTTTGATGTATTTCCTGAACGGTTTTACCGGCATTGGCACCGCGCAGGCTCAGCACCAGGCCTTCCACCGCTTCGGACTGGCCATCTTTGCTCACAGCGCCATAGCGGGTGAGTGCATCGATTTTAACATCGGCGACATCAATAACACGAATGGGGGCGCCATTGCGTTTATCAATGACAATATTGGCAATATCTTGTATGGTTTTGATGCGGCCTTCGGCTCTGACCACCAACGTTTCTTCACCTTGGTCAAGGCGGCCGGCACCGTCATTGCGGTTATTTTGTTGTATGGCCTGAGTGAGTTGCGCCATACTGATATGCCGTGCGGCCATCCGGATATTGTCGGGAATGACAACAAAGCTGCGCACCAGGCCGCCTAAGCTATTGACATCGGCAACGCCCGGGACGGTGCGTAAGGCCGGTCGGATAACCCAATCCAGTATGCTGCGGCGTTGCATCAGGCTCAAGTCGCCGCCTTCAATGGTAAACATCAGCATTTCGCCTAAAGGTGTGGTCATTGGTGCGATACCGCCTTCTACACCGGCAGGTAAATTACCCCAGGCGACGTTCAAGCGTTCGGCGACTTGTTGCCTGGCCCAATAAATATCGGTGCCTTCTTTAAAATCGAGCGTAATATCGGCCAGCGAGTATTTGGCAATCGAGCGCAGCATGGTTTGATGTGGAATACCCAGCAACTCCACTTCAATCGGCGCTGTGATACGGGCTTCGATTTCTTCGGGAGGCATCCCCGGCATTTTGACAATAATTTTGACCTGGGTGGGGGATACATCAGGAAATGCATCAATTGGAATGCGTTGAAAAGCGGCATAGCCGCCGCTAATCAATAAACAGGTTACCAGCAGCATTAACAGGCGCTGCGTCAACGCCATACGAATCAAGGCAGCCATTATTCCTCCCCGGATTGGTCAGCTAATTGTGATTTAAGCAGGCTTGTGCCTTTGACAACGATCAGGCTGTTTTCCGGTATGTTTTTGACCAGACTGAAGCGGCCTTGTGCGCCAAGAATCGTGACAGGTTGCGCCAAAAAACCGCTTGCATCTTGAATAAATACATACGACGAGTTGTTAACCTGGATCAGCGCCGTGTTGGGGATTTTGAAGGCATGGCCATGAATCATGCGATAAATCTGGGTATTGATTTTCTGTCCGGGCCGAACCTTGTCCAGGCCCTGGTCAACGCGGGCGCGTACCAATACCGTTTGATTATTGGGGTTGACGTTGCGTGCAATAAAAAACACGGTGGCGGATACTTTTGTACCCGGTATGCGTACAATATCGCCTTTTCGGATACGGGAAATATTATGCTGAGGCACATTGATTGCCAGCCACAATTGACTCAGGTCGGCGACTTCAAACAAGGGCGTCAGCTTATCAACCCGTTTACCGGGAAGAATAAAGGATTTCAAGATGATGCCTTCAATCGGACTGGTTATGGTTAAACTATCGTTGAACTTTCCCGACCGGGCCAATTGCTTGATGGTCGTTTCCGGCAGGCCGGCAATCTTAAGCATTTGCCGCGCTTCTTTGTAATGTGAGGTCAGAATACTGAATTTTGTTTTAGCCTGCTGCCAGCGTTTGGCGGCAATAATGCCTTCCTCATGTAATTCCTTGTTACGGATGAATTCGGCGCGAGCCAGTTGTAAATCGTTTAATGCCTGCAGAAAATTTAATTGTAGCGTTAAAAAATCAGCGCTTTTCAGGCTGGCCAACGGCGCGCCTTTTTTAACAGGATCACCCAACCCGACATAGAGTTTATCAATCAGGCCCGACTGTGTGGCGCTGACGATATAACTGTGCGTGGGTGGAATGGTGATTGTGGCCGGTGCATTCAACAACGGAATACGGGTTGAGGGTTCGGGTTTGGCGAGCTTGATGCCCAGCCGGTTTATGTGATTCTGGGATAAGGCAATATGGTCGGATGCCCATAAAGCCGTGCTGCTCAACAGCAAAACAATAAAACTGAAAAAAGTCATAGTCTTCGTCATGTCAGTGTTATAACACCTCAATATCTCAGGGCATTATTCGCCACTGAGGAAGCGTCGTTAGCAGGTTTTGGAGTGTCATACATCAGGTCGTATCAGCATACATAAAAAATGCATACGGCGTTGACCTGAAAGCTTAGGGGCGTGGGACTGAAAACGGTGGCGCACGGGGCGCAGAAGCGGAAGGGAAGGGCGTGGGCCAGGGAAAAGGCGGCGTAAAGGCGACAAAATATTGAATGAAAACGGCTGTTTTCAGCTTTGGCGTCGGGGCCCTTAAAAAATCGCTGCGCTCGGTGTTACCAAGGTCTTTTGGAATAAGCGAATGGGTTTGCCGAATGAAACGATGAATACCAATCGTTATCGAGTCGGAACCGACAGAAGGCGTACCCAGGGTTTTGTCCGGAAAATCGGTTGAAAACAGCCCCTCAAGATGAATGCCCTGGTCTGCATTGGATTGATGCACATGCGCATGCGCCAAAGGCGCAATGCCTTGCAACAGAAACAGTATCAACAGGAATAGCGAGTGGCCATATTTAAGCATGCGCTAATACTAAGGCAAATGCACAATTTACGCAAGTGAGTGTACAGCTTGTGTCCGAACGAGTGTATTGCATTGACTATGTCAGCTGTATTTTCGTTCTCTACCTTCTCGGATTGAATCGACTATTTCTGCTGAGCTGATTTCAAGATCAATGCCTTTAATATCAAGAGGTGATTTTTTGGGAGCAACCGGTTTTAAATAAAATGCCTCACCATCTCTTTTTTAATGCATACGGCACCTTCTTTTTTTGCTTCTTCAAAAGTGAAGCAAAGTGCTGTCTAGCTTCAGTAAAACTATATTCTTTCATTTTTCTATCTCCAGTATAGTCACACCCATTTTTTCAGCTGTAATCATTAATTGTTTATCTAGTGTAAGTAATGATGTACTTGTCTGTTGAGCGCATTGAATAAGATAAGCATCGTAGGCATATATATTTTGTGCATGCGAAATTTCCAACGTTTTCTCAAGAGATACATCAATGAATTTGATAGGAATTTTTTTGTATTCTTTAAGTGCCTTTTTCGCTAGCTGGATACTCAATTTTTGTCGTTTAAACATTGCAGAAAAGACATTGCCTATTTCCCAATGGACTGATACAGGCGCACAAAGAGAATAACCTTTTGTTATTTCGATGATTCTGTGTTTTGAGACATCATTACCTTATGACAGCAATCAAGGCTGAGGTGTCTATAGTGATATACATCCAAGCTTGCCAGTAATGTACATATGTACATTAATAGCTTATCTGTTTCGGTTTGTACAACTACTCCTCTAGTTCACCGGAAAAATGTGAGCGCAGCGAGTATTTTGTTTGGTGGAACTATTTGACACACCCAGCATGGACGTAAACTAATGGGGTGAAAATATTCTCTGTAGGAGAAGCTACTTTGTCTAACGTTTCCGGTGATTGTAACTACTCGCCGAGGGCAATTGCGACACTGCGAAGGGATGAGAGAAGGAAGGTCGAGTGCAAAACTGCGAGTCTACGAATAGAAATGTCATATATGGCCGCGTCTCAGGGGGCGAGTTAACCCGTGATAACGAAATCCACTGATATCGCGGGATACGGTAAATGGCAAGGTTGTGCAGCGAAAGTTTATGTTCTTATCTGGGGAGATCTGTTTAATTCGTACCCGATCCCAGTTATGTGGCGTCAGAAGTTCGATTGTGATGCTGCTTTCCTATACTAAAAATTTCTGTCCACCCGGTTCAATAGCCAGAGGGAAACGATGATACCGACGAAATGCGCAATGACGATGGCAAAATTCGAAACCAGGACAAACACATCGAGGGCACGAACGATCTTGGTGGGGTCGGTGGGCGATACCTGGAGGTTGGGAGATGGTTTTCGAGATCAGCAGTTCGATGCTTCGGGTGACGCCCATAAGGGCGATGACGATGCCGGCGTAGCCACTGAACAAACCGAAGCGCAGCATGTTCATGATGCGTTTTTTATAGGCATGCAGTTTTACCTCCTGCTGCTGTTTTATTTTGTTCGCATAGCGGGTATTGAAATAGAAAAAGATGATCGTGACAAACAGGGAGACTATGCCGCACTTGGCCCAGAAAATACTGTGTTTGCAATGGTACGCGATGCGTACCCTACCAAGATGTTTTTATCAAATATGACAAAGTAGTTCCCGTCTATAAATGACGGGAACTAATCCGGTGCAGGGAAGTGCCGGCATAAGCATCTCATGGTTGGGTGTTTATAGACTCTAACAAAGTAGAATTACTCATTGAAAAAGGAAAATAGGTGCTGCAGTGTCGAAATGACAGTTCCCCTGATATTTTATACCCTCATCCCATATATGGACTACTCGTTTATTGCAAGCCAAGTTTTCAATTTTTTGATGTCACTAACATTGACACCAATATAGCCAGTCTTTAAGCGCTCCGTTTACCGTGTTGCGATTAAAATGGGTGCTGAATGGTCGGCGCGGGGCAGTACTTCGCCAATGGTATAAAACTGTTGATGAAAAGGCGTATCTTGAGCTGGATAGTTTGTATCTGGAATGGCGGCGAGTAAGCCGCCTGATGTTTGTGGATCAAACAATAGATCGAATACTGGTTTCTGGCGCAATGCCTCCGGCCAAACGGGAAAACTGCTCAGTGCCAGGTTTTGGGGATACAGGCTGCTGCGAATTTGTTGTTCGGCCAGGGTTTTTGCGCCGGTCAGTGTCGGAATGTGATGCAGGTCGATGCGGGCGCGGCAGTTGGAGGCCAGGCACATTTCCAACAAGTGACCATACAGACCGAAACCTGTGACATCGGTACAGGCGACGACATTCAGATTCGATAACGTTTGGGCGGCGGCCTGGTTGCTTTGCAGCATTTTACTGATGGCATGCTGATAGACGCTGCCATCACAGCGATTTTGCATGGCCGCCGCCAGAATCACTCCGATGCCCAATGGTTTGGATAACACCAGCTTGTCGCCCGACTGTAAGCCGGATTTGTTAAACAGGCGGGCTTGTGGCAAGCCATTGACCACCACGCCAATCGATAATTCGCGGGCTTCCGCACTGTGCCCACCGAGTAAACGACATTGATGGATTTCCAGTTGATCGACAATGCCTTGCATCAGCATGGTAAGTTCACGACGCTGTATGCTTTGCCCGGCATGGGGCAGGGTGAGCATTAATTGCACTGAATCGGGTTTGAGATTCATGGCGTACAGATCGCTTAAGGCGTGGTTGATGGCAATGCGGCCAAATAGCCAGGGGTCGTCGATAAGCGATTTGAGGACATCTACATTTTGGTAAACCGTTTGTCCAGCCACATTGATCTGCACGGCATCCTGCGGTTGATAACAGCCTGGGCCTAATACGGTCTCCAGGCTGTCTTGTAACAGTTTTGCACCGATTTTGGCGCCACAGCCATTACAGCGCTGTTCGGCAGAATGCGTTTGGTTTTTCTCTACTTCGTCGATGAGTACAGGCGGTATAAGGGATTCTGCGGGCATGCTCAAATCAGGGAGGCTGTGAAATTGCCGCATAAATTTTCGATCAATATAGTCTTTCCAGCGCCAGACCCAATCGCCCGAAAAAGACAGAAAATATTTAGAGCCGACCGCAGTTTTTTCGCCTAACGCCAGCAGACTCAGGAAATCGCGTTGTGGATGGTATTTTTTTAGAGGCTGTTTTAACAGCACGGCGCGCAGGTTATTGAACAGGACAGGCGCTTGTCTAACGGCATAAACCCCGGCTTTAGGGCAGGGGGTTTTGACAATATGGGCGATATCGCCGGCGGCAAAAATATGCTCAAAATTCAGGCTTTGCAGTGTCGGTCTGACGGGGATGAAGCCGCTTTTTTCAGGGTCGAGTGCGGTTTTTTTTAACCATTCTGCACCGCTGGCCTGAGTACACCAGATGATTTCATCGGCGTTAAGGCTTTGTCCGTTTGAGCCGTGCAGCTGTCCGGATTTGACCTCAGTGACCCGGAAATGGGGATGAATCTGGATGCCATATTTTTCGAGTTGTTGTTTGGCGCGGGTTCTGACCCGAGGATGATAATTCGGCAGGATGTCATCGGCCGCGCAGAGTAAATGAAAGTGCAGCGGTTTATCGCGCAATTGCAATGTACGCCAGGCCATCGCCAGAATGACCTCCACGCTGCCGGCGCCGCCACCGACCACGGCAATGCTGTTGATCGCGTGTTGACGGATTTTTTTTTGAATCGTTTGCCATTGGGCATAAAAACGGGCGATGGGTTTAACCGGGGTGCTGAATGCGGCGGCACCGGGTATCAACTGATTCGGGGTGGAACCAATATCGACCGAGGCAACATCGAATTCGATGACCGGGTGATTTTTCAGTGTGATGCGGTTATTGACCGGGTCAATATGGACGGCCTGGTCTTTGATATAGCGAACGCCCGCCCACAAGGCCAGTTTTTGTAAATCAATATGCGTTTGCCTGAAGCTGTAATGCCCAGCCAGCAACCCCGGTAACATTCCAGAGTAAGGCGTCATGACCTGGGGGCTGATCAGCGTGATCCGCACACCGGGTAATGGCATCATCGCCCATTGGCGCAGTACCAGTGCATGGCTGTGGCCGCCGCCGATAAGGACTAAATCTTTAAAAACAGGCGCGTTATTCATACGGTATGTACTCGGTTTTGAGCTACCCAGTCCTGAATTTCGGCCGCATTCCCTTTAAACAGAAAGGTGAGGGGCTTTTCGTGTAATTGGTATTGATACATGGGGTCGTAATATTCGGTCAACAAGCGCTGGATGGGCATTTCAAATTTGTGGCTGTCGCTGGTGGCGAAAAAATGCGCCAGTGCCTGACTGAAGGCTTGATGAATTTCGCGGTAACGGACCCCGCCGAGTCGGTTTTTGATGCGGGCCAGATTATTCAGCACAAAATCCTGGAATTGCGCTTCTGCCTGTGTGCCGAAATGCTGTCGATAAAGCGGCCAGTTATGGTCGATATAATCTTCGCGAATAATAACGACACGTTCGGCGGTGCTGCGTTCGAGAAACAGGCGCGGTGCGGTTGTCATTTTATCGAACAGGGCTAGTGGTGTTTGAAGACGGCCGATGCGTTTGCCTTCATCTTCCAAAATCAACGGGGTTTCCGGGTGATAATGTACGTGTTTCAGCAAAGCTATCGACAGGCTGTTTTCAAAATTGATTGGCGTGGGTTGAAGGTCTTTAACATCACGGCCAAAGGCGGAGCCTTTATGATTGGCTAAATGCTCAAGGTCCAGGGTGTGCGGCAGGGTTTGCAATACCCGGGTTTTACCGGAGCCAGTCATGCCGCTTAACACAATCATCGGTTGTTGCGCCGCATTTTGTTGCAATGCTTCCAGCAAGTAATTACGCATGGCTTTGTAGCCGCCTGGAATCAGCGGGTAATGAATACCCTGCTGTTTGAGCCAGCTTTGCGTTGTGCGCGAACGCAGGCCGCCCCGGAAACAATAGAGATAACCGTTTGGGTGTTGACGGATAAACGCCATCCACTGCTGTAAGCGTTGCGCCCGAATGTCGTCCGTCGCCAGTTCCAGCCCCAGTGCAATGGCGGCATCCTGGCCGTGCTGTTTGTAACGTGTGCCGATCAGTTCACGTTGCCGGTCATCCAGGAGCGGCAGGTTATGGCTGGTTGGAAAAGCGCCTTTGGAAAACTCGACCGGTGCGCGCACATCCATCAGTGGCGTGTCGTGTAAAAAGAGGTTGTGGAAGTCGGTGTTATCCGCTGTTGACATATCAGTGTTGTGCAAGAAAAAATCCTGAAAAGTCTATCATGGTTTTGCACACTGTGTGTGCGGGTTGAAAACAAAAATCGCACGGCAACCTTAAAAAAATCTGGACGATTATAAAATTATCCGTATAATAAACAGGATTGGCAGCTTGTTTTGCCAACGTTTACGTTTCAGTAAACGATTCTTAGCCCAGGTAGCTCAGTCGGTAGAGCAGGGGACTGAAAATCCCCGTGTCGGCAGTTCGATTCTGTCCCTGGGCACCATGCTTACGCTTCTTCCAGCCAGTCTCTTGGCTTTAAATAGTTTTCATATAAATCCGCTTCCGGGCTGTTGGCTTCCGGTTGCCAGTTATATTGCCATTTAACTAACGGTGGTAATGACATCAGAATAGATTCGGTTCGTCCGCCGGATTGCAGGCCGAACAGGGTGCCGCGGTCATAAACCAGATTAAATTCCACATAGCGTCCACGACGATACAGCTGAAAATCGCGGTGTTGCTCGGTGTAAGGCGTATTTTTGCGTTTCTCGACAATCGGCAGATAGGCCGGGATGTAGTGGTCGCCGACACTTTGCATGAACGCAAAAGTCTTCTCAAACCCCCATTCATTCAGATCATCAAAAAACAAACCGCCGACACCGCGTGTTTCGTTGCGGTGTTTCAGGAAAAAATAGTCATCACATTGCTGTTTGAAGCGTGGATAAACATCTTCACCAAAAGCGCGGCACGCTTCTTGTGCGGTTTTATGCCAATGGATGACATCTTCTTTAAACGGATAATATGGCGTTAAGTCAAACCCACCGCCAAACCACCAGATCGGCTCATGGCCGGGCTTTTCCGCGACAAAAAAACGCACGTTCGCATGGGATGTCGGTACAAATGGATTATTCGGGTGAATCACCAGCGAAACGCCCATCGCCTGAAAATTCCGGTTTGCCAGTTCCGGTCGGGCTGCCGTTGCTGAGGCCGGCAACGATTGGCCGAAAACATGCGAAAAATTAACCCCGGCCTGTTCAAAAACATCGCCGCCGCTTAATACTCGGGTGCGGCCGCCCCCGCCTTGCTCCCGTTCCCATTGATCTTCAATGAAACGCGCCTCAGGCTCCTGCGTTTCAAGGTTTCGACAGATATTATCTTGTAAGCGGTGTAAATAATCACATATTTCGAGGCGTTTTTGATCCATTGTTTTTTCCGATAAATAGAAACATTCTACAGCGTGATGCTTACTCTTTCACGGATAAAGTTTGTCTTTTCCCTTGAATTTTTCTAAGAAAGGAACAATGTATAAGAGGCAACATTTTTTAATTTAGGAGATAATAATGAAAAAATCAGTTTATGCCTCTTTTTTGATGTTAGGCATCATGAATATTGGTCCGGCTTTGGCCGCTGACCCGATTAAGGCGCAAAAACAATCCTCGGCTGCGCAATCTGTGCAATCTAAAGTGGATAGAGATGTGGCTGCTCAGGCTGCGGAAGAACGTAAAAAAATTCTGGCCGATGCTGTTGACGCTGTCGCCAATACCGAAGGCGCATTGCTTGCTTTGGAGGCGAAGAAAAAGAATGAAGCCTTATCATTACTGGAAAAAGCGACAGGCAAGCTGGATCTTATCATGGCGCGTGACCCAGACCTGGCATTGGCACCCGTGGATATTAATGAAACTGTCATTGATGTTTATACCGATGTCGATAGCATTAAAGCGATGGTAAAAGAAGCCAGAAAGGCATTGGATAACAACCGTTTGCAGGAAGCACGCAATTTAATCAAAGGCCTGGCCAGTGAAATTGTCATTGCGACCACCAGCATTCCATTGGAAACATATCCGGATACCATTAAAACAGTGGCGCCCTTAATTGACCAGGGAAAAATTAAGGAAGCCAAGCAGGTTTTACATGATTTGTTAAATACATTGGTTGTGACAGAGCATGTCATTCCATTACCATTGTTACGGGCGGATTTGTTAGTCACCGAAGCTGAAGCATTGGCTAAAAAGAAAAAACGTACAAAGGATGAAAATAAAGCACTGGCCGATGCGTTAAAAGAAGTCAGACATCAACTGCAATTGGCTGAAGCCTTAGGTTATGGTGATAAGTCTGCCTTTGGGCCGGTGTATGACCAAATCAAAGCGCTCGAGGAAAAGGTTGCCGGCGGTAAAAGTGGTGAAGGCTGGTTCGATAAATTGAAACAAGATGTTTCATCGATTTTCAAATAATTAA